>WNFQ01001808.1_pt1 | contig 18297 bp, 32 predicted proteins | sample 5400171 | NCBI WGS metagenome assembly WNFQ01 (sample SAMN13153356, study PRJNA577476) | soil metagenome | isolation source: 20 cm soil under Madrone tree | place: USA:California | collected 2016-06-14 | reverse complement strand
CGACCCGGTCCGGATGGGCTTTCACCTCCGCTTCGGAGGCGCACAAATTATCGCCGTAGAAATCGATGCCGGATGCTGTAGGCGCGAAGGTGCGGTAGGCCGCGCCAAGCTGATCAAGGACGAACGGCTCGTTGGTGCTGTAGGCGATCATCGCGTCGGCCCGGCCGGCCAGGAGGTCGCGTGGATTTCCCTCGTGCGGGACGCGCAGCATGGACTGGTAGCCGATTCCTTCGCGCTTCAGCATCGCGGCGATCTCGTCGCTCCCAGGCGTATCCATGAGGGTTCGGCCGCGCAGTTCCGACACGTTGCTGATGTCTGCCCGACGCGCGACCAGGATGACGGCCGCGGAATGCTGGAATATGGCAGCCAGCACGACCAGCCGGCGCCCAGCTCCCCAGTCACGCAGAACGCCGGCACTGCAGACCCCGAAATCCGCCTTGCCGCTGGCAACCGTTTCGGCGACGTCAATGCCAGGACCGCCCTCGCGAAACGTCGAGACCGGCGTCGCGGTAGAAACCCTGCTCCAGTGCCGCGTAGTAACCGGCGAACTGGAACTGGTGTTTCCATTTGAGCTGTAGGGATACCGGATCCAGCGCAGCGGCAGGATGCGATGCCAGCAGGACCAGGCAAGCGGCTATGGCTAGCCGTCTCAACGGCTGCTTCGCGTGCGCGGCAAGCAGCCAGGCTGCCGCCGCACAGCCAAAAGACTTGATGAACTCGCGCTGTCGCATCTGACCCCGTCGAGCGCTATCTCCAAAGTATAGCAGCTTAGAAGCGTCTAGCGACGGACAAATGGCAGCATGCCAGTCTCAGGCTCCGATCAGGTTCAATATCCGGTTCGTGTAAAACGCCTTGGCAGAAGCCCGACGACTCGCGATTTGGCGTGTTGGCGCCTTTTCGGTCTGGAATGGCTCCTGATGCGGATGCAGCCGTCTTAAGCGGGGATCACCATTGCCGGGCACCTTCTGAGGATTGATGACGAAAGTAAACTTGCTCGCCTGCTCGATTGGGAGGTCGCTCCGCTTGGTGCCGGGAGGATTCCTCGTCGCATACGTGCTGCAAGGCGCCAGCCGTCCGCGAGGTCATTTGAAACCGGTCTTCGTCAGCAGTGCTGGTAGCGGGTGGCGGTCGTCAACGCCCAGTATGCAAGACGAAAGGAAAAACCCCGGCTGTTTCCAACCGGGGGTTCTCTTAGAGTTTTGTCAGACGATCGGGATCAGAAGTTGCGCTGAACACGAAGGTTGAGAGACACAGCGTCCTGGTCCTTGTACTCATAGAGGGCCGTCGGCTTGGGAGCCGTCGGAGTCAGAATAGCCGAACCAGTGAACTTCTGGTCGAGGTGGAACCACATGACTTCGCCCGAGAACGTCAGGTTCTTGACAGGGGTCCAGCGGGTCACGAAGCCGAGCTGCGAGACGTTGAAGTCAGGGTTGCAGCTATAGTCTGCGCTGTGCACCGTCGCGCGGAATATGGTGTAGACGGTACAGATGTTAGACTTCGCCGTGCCGTCATAACTAACAGCTGAGTAGCTGCCGAACAGGCTCGATGACCAGTACGGATCCCAGTTGTGGTTATACGCACCGCGGAAGCCCCAGGCTTCCGTCAGATGGAGCTTTCCATCGCCGCCCTGAAACGCGGGAAGAAAGACGGCATCCGTCGTCGCACCGAAGCCGATGCTCTGATACGCAAAGCCGCTGCCGCCGAACATCGTGAAGCTCGGCGAAGTTGAGTCGGTGGCGATCACGTTCTTGGTGTCACCCTTGGCCCAGCTCGCGTCCATCTTGATGTCGTCGCCGGCACCCCACGGGATGTTCTTGATCTGCAAGGCCATCATCACCGAGCCGCCCCACTTGTCGGTGGGATGGCCAGAGATTTCCGAGAGGTTGTTCGGCGCCGCCGCCGCAAGACCAGTTGCACCAGCCGGAGCCGCCGTTGCGAACACGGCAGTCGCGCCGCCCACGCCTGTAAGCGGGTTTATCAAGCTGGAGTTCAGGATGTTATAGGAAGCGTTGTTGTCATGCCCCGCGGCCGAAATCTGCCACAGACCCCAAGCCTGGTCGACGCGGATGTTGCCGACGATGTCCGGGGCGTGCACGCCGCCATAGGCGTTGGCGACACTGCCCGTCGCCGTGAGCGGCTGGTTCAAGTTAACCACGTTGGTGCGGTTGAACACGGTCGGGTCATCGAGGCCGATGGTGGCCGACACGCCGTTGCCGAACTGCCATGAGTACTGGATGTTGTTCACGCCGGTGACGTTGGTATTACCGCCCATCAGGAACGAGGTGTTGTTGCCCGGATAACCATGCCAGGGCGTCGAATAGGCCGAGGCCGACTTACCGAAGGTGAAGCCGGCGAACTGGAGGAACACGAGCTCGACCGCGACATAGCCGCCACCGACGGTGTCAAGCAGGTTGGTGCCGCCAATCGGGGAAGCAAGGCTGGTGGTAGCAGGGTTGAACGATTGGTTGTTCAGCGTGCTGAACTGGAAGTCGGCCTGGGCGAAGGTGCGGACCACGCCGTATTCCGTGGCGGTACGGGTATCAACCGTCAGAGCCATACGCGAACGGGCGGCGAAGTAATCCATAAAGCGATTGCGCTGGCCGATATCACCGTTCCACGCCGGCGAGTCGTAAATGCCGCCGTTGAACGTGACGTCGGCGCGTAGATAACCACCCAGCTTGATGCAGGTGTCGGTGCCCGGGATGTAGAAGAATCCGGCACCATACAGGGAGCAAATCTTCACGTACTCGACCGGCTTGGCCTTGACGGGAAGATCGGCTGCCTGCGCCCCGCCCATGGCGAGCAGACCCGCCGCTGAGCCGAGGATAAGGCTCTTAACCATCTTCATGTTAACCTCCAAGTTGCTCTGTAGGGAAGGTTCCGGATCCGCCGGGTGAAGAATCACCCCAAGGTTGGTTCCCTTAATCCCTTGAAACCCGCTTAGCCGCTTCGCGCCTTCGGACACTCCCTTAATCCCTTGAAACCCGCTTAGCCGCTTCGCGCCTTCGGACACTCCCGCATGAACGCGAGGGACTTAAGCGAACCACCTAGAACGGGACGACCTCGGGATGCCCCCCTCCGTCGCAACGTCACAATTACCGAAGGGCAATGCACACGCAACAAAGGAACCGCTCAGAAGACGCGAGTTCAGCCGTTTTTGGACGGGTGTTGCACAAATAACACGCAGTCGTGATCGAGCATTCGCCGCAAGCTTTTGTTTTTTAAAGATATTTTCGATTAGTGCGATTTAGCGTGGAGATCGCTCCAGAAGCAATCGGTCCGCGGTTTTCCACCTTGCGCGCCTCTCACCGCAACGAATCGAGCGACCGAAGCGACTGGTTTGTCTCGAAAGATTCTCTCTGAACGATCAGCGAAGAAGAGCCGTTGCTTCGGGCAATCAAGCCGCGCGCGGACCTCGCTTGGCGTGCAGCTCGGTCGACACAAACGCGGGATTCATCACACGAGGCAGATCGTCATCACCACGACCGGCTTCCGCATCACGGCTGACGGGATCACAAAAACCCTTATTTTTCGGGCCTAAATCTCATTCCAACTTGTAGCGGGCACATCCGGATACCGACGCCTCGCGCGCCGTCATCAATCGCACCTTGTGTAGCGTTGGGTTCCGGATTGCCTGACATCATGATCTCGCGAATTATGACTGCAGGCGCGGAAAGCAGCAGCAGAATCGCAGGGTGCCTGATCCGGAACGCATTTGCGGCGCGCGCGTAACAAATACCCCGCGCCACCTCGGGATTCAGTTGAGAGCCTCAACCAGGACTCCGCGAGTCGCCAGATGGCTCCGAATTAGGCAACCGGGAAATCTGTCGCTTGCGGCTCGCCCCCGCGTCGGGCATATCCGCCTCAATGGAGCTGTGGCCGAGAGGCTGAAGGCGGCGGTTTGCTAAACCGTTATAGGGTTGTAAAGCCCTATCGAGGGTTCGAATCCCTCCGGCTCCGCCAATTAGCGCACTAATATGTTGATTTTATAGAAGTTTTTAACAGAGACCGCGACATAACGCACACTTCAACGTACATTCTGTTAGCCTTGTTCTCGGCCAAAGCCCAGGCTCAACGCCGCGACCGGATGCGGAAACACCCGGCCGCGACCTGCCATCAACAGCCTGGTGCAGGCCACCGATGACCGACTCTCTCTTTATCATGGACTCTGCGCGGTCGCTCGCCTCGGCGTTTTCAACGCAGAGGGGTTACCACTATGGACATCAACGACAGTCGATCTTTCCCTACATGAAATCGAGCAGATGGCTTTGGTTGCCATCAAAGCCCATGAGAGCCTTGTGGGCAGCGACACAGCCGAAGGCTTTTTCCAAATGCCGGCGGAAGATGCCGAGCTGCTAATTTTTAGCACCTTCGACATCTCCTGAAACGGGTCAGGCATTAAAGGCAGAGCTGCCACCCGCCGGAGTGCGCGCCCGTGCTAACGCTCGTCAGCTAAAAAGCGAGCCCCAAATACGCCCGCGCGATGGTTGCCTCCGAAAGCTGCTCCGTTAATAGACACCACGCCGCACGGCGCGACGCGTATGGCGGTACGCGCGACGGTTGACACGACGCGCAGTCACGCGGGCGCGCCGGTACGTGACGGCCTGCGCTTGATCAACGCTTAACTCCACGCCGCGCGGTGTCACCTGCGGCGAGACCGGAATCGTCGCCAACAGGCCCGACGCCGCGAGCCCGAGCAGGGAAAAAACCCTTCGACGCGAAATCACTTCCGACTTGATCTTTTCAGTCATCACAGCCTCCTGTTGGGCTTTGAGCCCTAGCTGATAAGGCCGCTGCGACCTTGACCTAGATCAAGCAAAAGCCCGCGCGACTTACCATCGCGCGGGCTTTTGCTTTTTTCATTCAGGAATCGACTGTCATGCTGATGTGGCCCCCCGAGCCGCGACATCACAGTGCACAGCGAGCCTGCCGCCACCGCGGCGCCACATCTCCGCCGCGACTCAGGATTGGCTTATTGCTCGGGCTTGGGGAACGGCCATGCAGTTCGTCCGCATCATCATCAGTGCCGTCGAGGACATGGAAATATGGAGCGCGAGTAAAAGCGGCTTTTCGTTCGTGATCAGTTATCAGCGATTCCGGCCCTCAGGGGCGCGCGCTGGCTTCGTGGCGTCGTGGCGCCCGATCTATCAGAACAGATGCGCCGTTAGGGTCGGCGGCTCGCCCTTTGCCTCCTTCACTGAGGCCGAAGAAGCCTGCAAGGCCATGCTGGGATATCTGACGAGATAGTTATGGCTATAGCTGCACTGACTGGGGTGTAATAAAACGCGCCACGATGAAGAGGCTCCGCGAACCGATTGAGGACGGCGCATTCGTTTGCGAGGATTGCGGCTGGGTATGCGAGAGCCCACCCAGGGCGCCAAATCATCACGCTCGAGTCTCGCCGCGCGAACTCTTCGGTGGCCGTCTGGATTGGCATTTTTTAAAATTTTAGTAACGGCGCAACGAATCCTATCCAGGCCCGTTACTATTGCGGCGGGAAACCTGCATAAAGGTGCTCATTATAGCACGCCCGCCGCCAGCGGCCCCGCCCCTTGCCCGCCGCAAGACGGGGTCGTTTGGTGTGCGGGATCGACCCTCGAAACGCACAACGCCACCGAGCGGAATATGATCACTCGGCGACGCCGGTCTATCGGGGACCGATGGCGGCCCGCTGTTGCAAAGCGCGCGGCATCTGGTTCGGACATCGCTCCGAATAGGCCGCTGGGGTGTCTGACACAAGTGGGGAACTATGTCGGGGTCTGCAAACCGGGGGACGAAAGCCACTCGCTTATCTGGGCTGCGGTCTCTAGCTGCCTGATCTTCTTAAGAGCCGCGTCCATCTGAGGACCAGGTTTTAGCTTGGCGACTTGCGCTTCCAGCTTGGCTTTCTCTGCCGCGATATTCTCTTCGAAGGTGTGGGAGACGGATCGTCGACGCTGCATGACACATCCTCGTTGCTTACGGGTCCTAACCGCAGGGTTTGCAAAGTCCAATCCTAATATGCCATCGCAGGGCGCTCAGTTCCAAAGTGAACACAGAACCAAAAGGAACCACTGCAAAAATCTAAAGGGACCACTAACCATCCCGGCGCAATGGAAAGGGGCCAGCACCCCCCGCCGGGTACTGTCCTGATTAGGTCACCCGCGATTTGAAATTGGACACTCTGCTTGGAACGAGTTTCCGGCTGGCGAATTGTTGAGGTGGTGCCGTTCCATGCCGTTTCGGCACTCACAAGGCCTAAAGAGCGCCCCCACGGCCTCAGCCTCCCCGGCTGGGGCCGTTTCTTTTTGCCCGCCCTCGCCTATCTAAAGCGACATGCCTAGAGTAACGTTCGAACCGTGCCTGCCGACCCGAGGGACCAAGGTTCCCGCCGGCCCGGACTGGCTCCACGAAATCAAACATGACGGCTACAGGTTAATCGTCGTCCGCGACGGCGCCCGCGTCCGGCTGTTCACGCGCAACGGCCACGATTGGACCAAGCGCTATCCGTTGATCGTTGAGGCCGCGCTGCGCAACCGTCAAACCTCATTCGTAATCGATGGCGAGGCCGTGCTGCTCGGCGTTGACGGCATCTCGGACTTCACGGCCTGCACTCGCGCCGGCATGACGACGAGGTCCAGCTTTACGCCTTCGATCTCCTGGCGCTAGGGGGCGAGGATCTGCGAAACCTGCCGCTCAGCCTGCGCAAGACTAATCTAGCGCGGCTGCTGGCGCGGCGGCCGGAAGGCATCTTTGTGAGCGACTTCGAGCAAGGCGAGATCGGTCCGGACTTGTTCCGGAAAGCCTGCGAGTTTGGTTTGGAGGGCTTAGTTTCGAAGCGCCGCGATCGTCCATACCGCGCCGGCCGGTCACCGGACTGGATCAAGGTGAAGAACCGGAAGCATCCGGCAATTGATAGGGTCAAGGATTCATTCGCATGACGAACGAAGACCGAGTGAAAATCACCCTCGGGGTCTTCGAGACCATGGAGCACGGCGCAATCCCTAAAATATGTTTGGAAATTGTGATTTCGATCACAAATGAAAGGCTCGCCCGCTCCTATACTCCGCATTGCCGCTTTCACGCTCGCCTGGGTGGCCTTTCTTCTAACTACTTGCACCCAAGTCCGTTGACCCTTCACTGGGACGGCCCGCAGCTGGTAGCCGAGGGGGATGAGGGGATGCTGAGGAATCGAGCGTCAAGAATATTTTTAGGAACATTTTTCGCGGTTTTTGTCGCGCCCGCGCTCGCCCACGATCCGAGCCATCCGGAGTTGAACGGTTGGTTCGATAAACTCGCGTCAGGCAGGGGACTGTGCTGCTCGAACGCGGACGGCTTCGCGGTCGCAGATCCCGACTGGGATTCGAAGAATGGCCACTATCGAGTCCGCCTTGAGAATAAATGGATCGATGTTCCCGACGAAGCCTTGATCACCGAACCGAACCGGGCCGGCAGAACGATGGTTTGGCCTATGCCTATGATTGAAGGCGATACCATCAGGATCAGATGCTTCATGCCGGGCAGTATGATCTAAAACCAGAGCGGATCGGTCAACGAAATAGTCGTGCATAGTGGTTAAGCGTAGTTTGTCGAATCTCAGTAGACCTTTAGGGCCATAAGGCCCCCGAAAATTTGGAGAATGACATGAACGCTGCAATTGCATGGCTTCTTCCGCGCGCGTCGGCAACATCACTCGCTAGCGCTGAGTCATTGGTCACGGTCGCGCTGTTTAGCGGAATTGGCCTCCTGCTGTCCTTGTCCGTATTGATTCTGGATCAGTACATCCCCGGCGAGTGGTTCTGAGTTCGTTCGCACGAAATGATGAACCCGCCGGCAGGGCAAGGTCTCGGATGGCCTCTGCACGGTGAAAAGAAAAGCCCCGCATGAACCGCATGCGGGGCGAGTCTTGAAGAAGGAAGACGGCAACACATGCCTGCGCTGCCAATCAGATCATACCACGCGCCGACCGAAAGCCCGCATCCAAGTCTTGTTATTGCGCGCCAATGTTTTGGGTTCTCGCGCCGAGAGTCTAGAGATTTGCAACGAGTGGAGGCAAATAATGGCCAAATCAAAATTGGGGCCGATCCCCGACGATCATTTCGAGAATGAGCCAGCGCCGCCAAATGTGAGCTATCCCGGCAAATGGCCTGATGACGTGAAGGCTGAGTTTGATGCAGACGGAGCGCCTTAAGGAACTGGCCCGCCGGCTGGTCGAGCTGGGCTGAAGGTGAAATCGCCAAGATGACGAGGGACTGACACATTGCATCGGGGCTTAGAATGATCCTCGATATCATTACGGTTCTGTTTTTTGTTTTGGGTTTCGCGCTTATTTTGTGGATGGTTGGGGAACGACGGCGCGACGTACTGCACTACGTGACCAAATCTAGAAGGGCGCGTTCCCGATGGCTTTGGTTTGGGGCGGCGCTGCTGGCTATGATGGTCATTGCGTATATCGCCATGAGCCTCCAGCGATAAAGCGCCTTGCGCGCTCGCTCAAGTTGCGAAAGACTAGCTTGTTGGGGGGAATGGCCGGCGTGGTACCCGCAAGCGAGACTCGTTCTTTCAAGGCGTCAGAAAGGCGGCTCTATTCAGCAGCCCTAAAGGCATCACTGCTGATTGCGAGCCCGCTGCTCTATCTGGTTTTCGTTGCCATCATCGCGTTCCGCGATCGGGTGCGGATGAACGCCCTCATGCACCAGCGTGTGGTGGCCCTGAACCTCGCACCGCTCTGCTACAGGAAATTCAGGTTCGCAAAATCATCAGAACATGCAATGGTGCGCTAAGTTCGCTTTCGCAATATGGATCAGTTTATTGCGGCTGCGAGTGGCGGGACGATAGAGAAGAATTAAGAACGTCAGGTGATCGACATATCGCGCGCACATAAACAGGGGGCAGAAAATGGCTGACCTGAAGCCGATCATGGTTGTCGCCACTTCGGTGGAGGCCGGGAAAGGCGGCAACGGTGTCGTCATGGTGCGCTTTACAAATCCCTACGACGATGTCGATTTCTACATTCGCGTGCCCGTTAAGAATTTGAACACACCAAACATTTTGAAAGAGGCCGGGACTAGCGTCAAAAATTTTGCCGACCAATTTGGATTGGCTGCGAGCGCACCTTTGAAGTTTTTGCAATGAGTCCGGAAACATTAAGCCGCGACGTCTTTTTCTAACATGTCCATGCGCAAGCATTCGACCATCGTCCGAATGTGCTTTGCGTAGTCGAGACAAACGTCGGCAACCTCGGGGTTAAGTGTCGCCTCCAATTCCCAATGCGCCGCCTTCATTTCCCAATCGGCGATGATTTCCTCATCGGTATATGTCGGCGGTTCATAGGCCATCACACAAACAGCAACCCGCGATCCTCATAGATCGACGGACCGCCCGGCAGCGCCGGATCAAGGGACATCAGATCCGTCGCGTTGAACGTCGCCATTAGTGCGTCAATTTTCGCGGTGCCGCTGGCCTGTTTTGTAATCAAGATTCCATTTGCCCTGGGCTCTACCTTGGCATTGCCGACACACCAAGCCATCAGCGGTTGCGCGCCGTGCACGAATGAACCGTCAGCGAGATGCCTCTCCAGCGTCTTGATGGCCCGTCCTAGCTGCCATCCCTGAGCGATACCCACGATCCGTTTCTTGGTATTATTGTCGATCCCGCGCGTCGCCAGGGCGTCTAGCACCTGTCCGATACCGATAGGATCGACACCTATCGCGTTTTCGTCAGGCAGCAAATGCGCGCGGTCGATACGCTCGACGATCGAAACAAGCTCCTCAATATCGTCGCCAATTTGATCAACGATAGCAATGTCGCCAGCGGCCTCAAGATCGCGCAATTTCGGTGCAATGGATTTCTGCCGATCGAGCGCGGAACGATAAGCCCATGCCCGACCGAAATGCAGCCATTTCCGCGTGCCCTTCTCCCGGCCGATAGCGGCGAAGCCGAGAAGGTCCGAGAGTCCACCCCCGTCGATCCCGCACACGATAACCTCGCAACGCTCCAGCAACGCGTCAAGCGTCACGCATTTGTCGCCACAGGATTCCCAATAGTCGGCGCCCACCCAACGATCCGAACGCAATCCCAATCCGATTTCTATATTCAAGTGTTGCGAGGCCCAACGCCGAAACTCTTCTTCGCTGGTATCTTTCGCGGCCTGAAAATCTTTCTGCAGCCGCTCAATCGTCACCGGCCGCCCGAGGTTCGGATTGACCATCCACCAATTATCCGAGTCGCTCCACTTTTCCTGATCTGCGTTGATGTCGTTGGGGAATTCGTACAGCACCGGGAGCATTGCCCCGTCGCGCTTGCCGTCCCGTATCGCCCTGGCCTTGTCTAGCTCGGCCTTGAAGGCACCGGCCGGCGGGCGCTCCGACTGCGTGGTGATGAAAGTCAGGAAGCCTTCGGGCTGGGATATCAGGCCGCCGCGAAGCTGGCCGATGACGCGATCGGCGTTGGCATTGGTCGAGACGGTGTGCAGCTCGTCCATCAGTGCCCCGGCCGGCTTGACGCCGGTCAACACGTTCGGATCAAACGATTTAACCTGAAGCGTCGCGCCGGTTTCGAGCCATGTAACCTTTTTCAAGTGCGGCTGAACGTGCATAGCGTCTCGGCGCCGAAGCCGCGCATCGGCCTCGATCATTCCGGCCACTTGGTTGAAAGCAATTTCCGCGATGGGTTGCGTTGGAGCGATCAGCAAAAATTCCGCCTTCGGTCGCTCGTTAATCAAGAGCGAAGTCAACATCAGCGCCGCGCCATACGAAGTTTTGCTCGATTTTTTTGGTACCAGCAAGAACGGCTCGCGCACCATTCGCTCGCCGTTGACAATCGAGCCGTGCAGGGCGCGAACGATATCGCGAAACCAATCGCCGGCCGCGTCCTTTAACAATGGCTTGCCTGGAACGTCGGGCAATCGAAGCTTATCGAATACTCGGACAGCCCTGGTCGCCGCCTTCTCGTCAAGCGGCAATTTCGGCAACAGTGATTTGCCGGTGCGGATCAGTTCTTGCCAGTTCGGCGACGATAAGTTCCAAGTCATGGGACTCTACAGTACGCGCGCCCCGACGGCCCTGGGCTTACCACGGCGATCATCCTCGATAACTTCGAATGACACCCTTACCCCTTGGCTGAGCATCATCGCGTTTTTGATGTCACGCCGATGGACAAACACGTCAGCACCGCCGATGTCCGGCCGCAGAAACCCGTACCCGCGCTCCTCGTTCCAGCCGACACAAACTCCCGTTGTCATTCCTTTCGCGCTATGCACGCCGGTCTTGCTCCGCGTTAAGCGTTTGAACTGCCGTCCGTTGATTGAAATCGGCGACTGCTGCGTCGGCGCTCGCCCAAAACGCCTTGACGTAAGCAGCGCGAGATTCGGGCGCCTTTGCGGGTGGGTAATTTTGCTGGGCCAATTGATCGAGCACGCGAGCCACCAACCCATCAAGGTGGTTTCGGCTGACTTCCGCACGACTCCCGGCGGGGCAATCCTTGTGCTGCGAGAGGGCCTGAGCGATTAAATTTTTTCCGAGTTCACCGCCGTCCTTTTCGGCCCAGGCCTTGAGTAGCACCGCCTGATAGCGCGCTTTTTTGGCATCGAGCGCGTTCGGTGTTTTGACGCTCGGCGGTGATCGGCGGCTTACGGCTGCGACTGGCGGGGCTAGAGCTGGCCGGGCTGGTGCAGGAGGAAGTAACTTTGGCTTTGGATTTTTCGCCGCATGATCCCTGAGCGACATCGCCTTTTCGATTAGCGAGGTTGACTCGCGCAGCAACGCCGCTTCCTTTTTGCGCTCCGTCTCAACGAACGCTTGCGCTTTCAAATATTCCGCTTCAGGGAGACCGATTGGTCTTTTGACAAACTCCAAGATTCGACCGTCCGCGTCGTGCTTGGTGATCGTGACGTGCTCGGCCATGTTTGGATTCATGTGTCACCTGGCGCATTGCGCTCAGCTCGCGCGCGGTCTAAATCGAGCACAACGCCGCGAGCGTCCGGCCCCGCTTCAAAGCGCAATTGCGGCTCGGGCCGATTTGCGCGCTCAGCTTCCTGCTCAGCCATCGCTTTGGCACTTAGCTGCACAAGCTCCTCGCGCGGAGCACCCATCGCCCTTGCATCTAGAAATCGGCGGAGTGCGCCTGACGCGTAAATTTTATTAACGGCGAACATCAAAATTCTCCTAATAGAAAGACCCGGCCGGGACACCTATATTGGCGACCCCGGCCGGTTATTGGCCCCAGCGACGAGGCGACGAGCAGGCCACGCAAACCTGGTGAAAGTTTTTCATCGATCTACACCGTAAGCTTGACGCCGAATCTGGGCCGCTTCGGCAATGCGCTGTTGCCGTGCGGTCACTCCAGGATCAGGCAATGAAAATTCCTTGCCGCCCGAGACAGCGCCAATGACGATACAGTCCTGATTGCAGGGCAGACTGCACCAGGAAAATTCCAATAATTTTACCGAATGATAGTCGATCCCCAGGGGACGATTTGGATCCTTTGAAAAAGACCAGCGGATCGGCTGGAACCCGATCGATATGCCCTTCAGCAACGAAGCGCGGACCGCAGCAGCGATACGGTCGCTGTCGGCAGAGACGCCGGGCTGCGGAAACTTGGCGATTGCCATCAGCATTCCCGACGACATCCAGGGCGGCGACGAAATGGCAACTGGCGGCACGGAAGCATTGTGCGAATCCAACACGGCCGGATTCTTGTTGAAGTCAGTGCGATCGACGCCGGCGGGGTCCACCTGATCGTTCACAAGGTCGGTGCGCTTGGATGTGATAGGGACTACAAAGCTAAAATCGTCCGCTTTCATTTCGCGTCTTACTGCGAGACCCGCGTCTGCAAGGTTGCGTTGGACTGCAGCAGGATCGCAAACAACAGACGCGTTACGAACTGCCGTTGATGCGCCCCGAACGATTCTCTCCGGCAACGCCATGACGTAATCGCGAATTACGGCGATATCTTTCGACGACCAAACAATGTGATTGCCGTTTGTGATGCCCTTAATCCGCTTAACAAGCGCGTCATTTCGCAACATATCGAGAGTGCTATCGGCCATCAGGACTTGGCCTTCTTAACTTCGGCCGAAGTCACCACGCCGTCCGCCAGGGCGATTTCGGTTAGATCGCTGATCGATGTATCGCTGATTGGTCGGCCTCCAATGACGTTGGCCATCGGCAACCGCACTGACGAAATGTCAACGCATTGTTCGAGAAGCCGCTGCGCTTTTTCCTCCAGCGCGGCAAATTTGATCGCCGTCAATACGATCTCGCGGCACAATGCCCGCCATCCGTCGCCGTTTTCCTCAGCCCATTGGATAGCCTCCGTTGCCCGCGCCACTAAATCTTTGCTCGCAAGAATTTTCAGCGCGATTTCGATTCCGCGCTGCTCGCGGAGAAGTATTCGATCGCGATTGACCTCAGGGGGAAGCGAAAGCGATTCAGGCGCGGACCCGTTTAACAAATGTCTTGCATGGTCTATCGCGGCGCGCTCATCAGGGTCGATCGTAGTAGTTGCGGCGGCACTTTTCGGCGCGCTTCTATAAATTTCGGCGCGCTCGCTGACGATCTCTTCACGGCGCGCGACGAGCGGCGCCTTTTGCCGAGCGATTTCGGCAGATGTCAGCTTATGGATTTCGGAATCAGTGTGTTTCATAATCGAATTATCCCACATCATTTGGACTGGAAACGGATACTGTCCGCCTTTCTGCACGGCGCCAGCGGCGCAGCTTTGTGGCGAGACTTTCAACGTCAACCGGGTCGTCCGGATCGGTGGCAAACTTTTGCGCAACCCGCGTTGCAGCGGACGAGCCTAGGCCCCGCTGTTCCCAGCGCTCCATTTCCGCAAGCATCGCCCTACGTCGGGATTGGCGTAGAGCAGCGACGCTCTCGCGGGGCGTGATGGCCGGCGTGTCGCTCGCAATGTCGGCCGCCACCGCGTCGGCCAACGACGCGACCACCTCGGCTACGGTTTGCTCGCGGGCCAGCAGCGCCAACGCCGCAGCCCTTACGGCACGCTCGACATGCCACTTGGTGACGGCCTCTGACATTCAGTTAGAGCGCTCCGGCCGGCGATCCAACAAATCGCCCCAACCATCAGCGGTCGGCTCGTCAGTGTCCGAATGAGCCTTTGACTTGCCCGCAGCAATTTCGAGGATGTTCTTCGCCGCACTTACTCGCGCAGATTCATTTTCACCATTGGCGGCGATATGAGCTAGGGTCGCAATTGCGAGATCGACATGCTTCTTCGCCAGCGCTTGGGCGCCCTGGCCGCTCACCCTCGGAATTTTGGTGAGTGGTGGCGCGGTCGGTTTTTTCTTGCGGCCCGAGCCGTCTCGCTTGCCGCCCCGGCCGATATTTCTGCTGACTGTCATCGTTTTAGAACTCCAATTTGCGTTGCATTTTGATCGATCGTCCGTTTGAAAAACGCAGAGGGCTTGAAGAATGGGGGAAAATGAACCTGTGCGGTTCCGCTCCCTTTAGCGCCGGGTGCATTTAAACCCCCTATCCCTCAATGGCTTAGCGGCATATTCCATCATAGGCCGTACCTCCTCGCGCGCGCTCGATTGGTTTTGATGGTGTGGTGCGCGCCGCAGATGCACATGCCGGGCCCCTGGTCCGCGCCACCGTCGCTACGTTCGGTGATGTGGTCAGCAAACATGCGGTCGCCGTTGCTTGCTGACTTCTCACAGCGTTGACCGTTCTCAATCACCTCACATCGCCAGCCTGCTTGCCTGCACACCGCTAACCGCCACTCGCGATGCTGCTGTGTCGAGTAGTACGAGTCAGGTTGCCGGGGTCGCGGTACGATGCGTTGCCCGGCTCGGGGGACGCGACTGGCGAGCAACGATAAGCGGGGCGGTTTCATGCTGCGCCTCGCTCTCTTGTCCCACCTGTCCCACGCGTCCCGTTTGTCCCGTTGGTGCGGTTTCCAGCCTTGTCCCGTGGGACACGCCTAAGGGATGTCCCGTGGGACAAGCTTCGGGACGGGCTGATCCGGCTCATTCCTCATCCCCGAGCCGGCGGGCAACCGTCGATTTCGATAGGCCGGTGCGATCGGCAATCTCGCGGATAGTGAGGCCCTGCTTTCGGAGCGTCTTCAGCGTGTCGTCGTCGTCGCCGGACTTGATGGCGGACAGCGCCCATGTGTTGCCGGTCAGCCGTGCCTCGAACGGTTCGGCGTCGGGACCATGAAATCCCCGGCTCTTGGTGAAGCGTACTTCTACCCTGCAGCCTTGGTCGGCGGTGTAATCGGGCGGCCGGCGCAATGAGATAACGCTGTCCAACACATCCTCGCGCTTCGAGGTGCCGCGCTGCTGTCCGCCCTTCCCGTCATGGTGTACCAGCAGCACGCTTTTGCCCTGCCGGCGAAGCTGCAATATCCACGCCTGCATCACGGCCCAGCCGTCCGCGTCATTCTCCTGCGCACCGGGGCAGAGCGTCGAAATGTTATCGAGCAGGATAAATTCCGCGTCGGCGACAACATCGGAATAGAAGCCCTGCATCGACGCATTCGACAGATCGGGCAACCCATCCCTAAACGTGTCGGCCGCCGCGATACGAAAATAGTCCGGGGCTGGTACCAGCTCGCTATTGCTTTGAGTATTGCGAAGCCTCGTTTGCAGATCGGCCGCTGGCATCTCGCCATCAATCAAAAGTACCTTGCGCGGCTCTGGCGCCTTCCACCGCCAAAACCCGCCGCCGGTTGCGATGGCGTATGCAGAGCCGTGAGCCATTAGCGTCTTACCGAGACCGCGGTAGCCGTGAACCATCGATAGCCCCTGCCGCTGCAGCCAAGGCGTCAACATCAACTCGCGCGGCGGGAAAGTCCGCGAGAGAAAATCTTTAAGGTCAACTGACGTGACGGGTCCTGGTATTGAACCGGCGGCATCGATTGATGGCAGTTGCAGAACGTCCCGCGGCGCGGCGATCGATTGCGGTTCATCGTGGATCATCACGTAGGGATGCGCTGTCATGCCGCCCTCCCGCGAACGATATCGGCCATGTCCTGGCCGACTGCGGTGGGTACGACGCGGAAAACCTCACGGCCCGCACCTGTCCAACGCCGCGAGCATTCCAGTGCGCGCCCCTGCCCAGTTCCTCCCGCGTCGTTGTCAACCAAGATCGTCAGGCACCCGACGCCCGAAAGCACGGGAAACTTGCCCATCTCGCCGGCATCGCCCAGCGCCCAGGCTGGCCGGAAGTTCAGCGCCATTCCAGCAAGTGCGGTTTCGATCCCCTCGGCGATCGTCAATCCTTCGGTAACATCCTCGTCTGCCGAAAGCTTGATCGCGCAACCCGCCTTCGGCCCCATTGCCTTGCGATCAATTTTCTTGCCGTCAGCCGTCAACGCCGTTCGGTGAATAGCTTTCGGCTCGTTTGTCCGGATATCGCGATACAGCGCAACCATGCAGGGATGCCGCGTGCCCTTGCCGAACGTGCAGGATGGATGAAACCGCAGCACCTCCTCGTGTCGGTCAGGCAGAGCAAGTTGCAGTGACGCCAAATGCCTTTCGGCAAGTGTGCTGCCGGCGTTGATGGCTTCTGACCAAAGCTTCAGCGGAAATTCCGAGGGGCGAGACTTGTCCTTCGCGAGTTTACCGCAACTTGCCAGAAACCCGCTGCTCGAATTTGAGCATTTGAGACTAAGCGCGGCTGCGACGTAATCGCGGCATGTGCGCCAATCGTCGTCCGCGAAGCTATGAGCCCTGAAGCCCAGCGGGGCCGTTGGATCGATCTTGATTGAAAGCGAGGTATCTTTTGGACTATGGCCGGGGCCCGGAACGTTGCAGCTATCGCGGCCAGTGACGACGCCGCCCATGGCGCTGACGATGGTGCGGGGATCGAGTGCTGTCATGACGCCCCAGCCTTTCGGCGCGCGGCCTCACGGAATGCAGCGGCAAGAGCTGTTTCCAGTTGATCGGATTTCTCGGGTGTGGCATTGTTGACGGTGTTGGAATTGGCCTTTGCGATTGCCCTGCCACCTTGCCCGGTGGCGGGGTTTCGCATTTCCGGATCAGGCGGATGCTGCACGATGCACCTCGCGAATTTGAATTCGGCGGAATTTCGTTGTCGGTGCCGGTGCGGGCGGATTGCCGTTGGCGATCCTTAGCGCGAACTCGCGGCTTTCGAGCGGACCCGGCGCATCATCGCCAAGGCCGATCTGAAATAGACCGTCGTCGCGGGGAATGATTTCTTGGTGGCGGTGGTGGTGGTGCATTAAGCCGCCACCATGTTATCGCGGGCAGCAATGCGTTCCTGCTGCCATGCTGAGACCTCAGAGGCAAGCCAGGCCACTGCCTTAGCTCTTTCGCCGCCGATCTTGACCGGACGCGGAAACCGGGGCGGCTCCTCCGCCATCAAGTCATAAATGGTCGAGCGACCCAACCCGGTGGCGCGCTTGACATAATCCAGTCGAAGAAATGTTTCGATATGATCGATCACAGCGCCGTTTTGGCTGAGACCGTACAATCCGTTTTTCGCGAGATCATGGGCTAGAGACGACGCCATTGTCTTTTTCCTTGCGATTGGTCCGATACTTTCCGACCGTGTGCGCAAGGATTGGACTGGAACTAAAACTTATGCCGGGATTATTTTGGCCCCGAACTCGCACCACGCTTGTAAAGCCGGCAATGGTGGAACATGTCCTCGTCGGTATTGACCAGAAGGGCAGTTAGTTTTGGCCATTTGCCGCCCTTGGTCAAAGGCGGATTCGGAAGATCTAACAGGCCAAACAGATTCCAAGCCGAAGCTGCGGCATTCAATCCGACGTAGTCGATTTTCGATCGGCGATGCGGCGCCGCCAAGATTTTCTTGCAGGCGCTTATTGCAGCGTCGAACGGAATAGGTTTGTGCCCCTCAATCTCGATTGAACGATCGAACACGATCCTCATACCATCTGGCATATTCGTGAAGGCTACTCTTGCTCGATCGATGGCCTTCTGAAACGCCTCAAGTGATTTTCTGGATTTCTTCGCAGCCAGATTTTCTAGGAGCTGATTTTCGGACTTCACGGCGTTGAGATTCGCGATGGCCTGCCCGACATACTTGCGAGCAGCTGCCGTGTCGCTTGGCATAAGTAACTTGATGGCTTTACTGATCTGATCTTGTTTTTTCACGACAAGCGACCCGCGCAATATTTCGCCCAATCCGCCATCAGGCGCCGTCGCTTCTCGAAAAGGTCGCCACGGCGGTACGCGGCCTCCACCTTGTCGGCGACGACGTGCCAGAGCGCTGCTTCTGAAACCATATTCGGGTAGTTGGTAGTTTCCACGGCCCAATCCTTGAAGCTACTGCGGAAACCGTGGGGCACAAAGCCGGGGCGCATTTC
>WNFQ01003193.1_pt1 | contig 18310 bp, 19 predicted proteins | sample 5400171 | NCBI WGS metagenome assembly WNFQ01 (sample SAMN13153356, study PRJNA577476) | soil metagenome | isolation source: 20 cm soil under Madrone tree | place: USA:California | collected 2016-06-14 | reverse complement strand
TGCTCCTCCAATCCCTCGCTGGACCTTCTTTACCGTCATCATTGTACAGTGGGCGCGGAGATAACCTACTAGTGTCGCCAACTGCGTCGACATTACTTGGGGGACATTACTTATAGTAAGTTGCGCAGGTTGCGCCGTGCCTGGCATCTCAGGAATGACATTCAGGGTACGTTAAAAACCACCTGATCACTAATACAGAGCGAGCCAGCAACGCGAGAGGAAAACACGAGGAACGCATGAGTTATATCAAATAGTGTGATTTGGCGGAGCCTGACGCATGACGCACTGATGCGGTTTCGTGACTAACTATATATAGTATATATGCCGCCGCCACCTTAACACGCCTGGGTTCTGAGTGTTCTCTGGCGTAAGTGTTCTAAGGCGCCGTTCACTACACTTATAAATGAGCTCTTCCCCTCCTATGATGACCCAATTACGAGGTATCACCTCTCTTCGAAGAATACCTCTACCTCCAACAAACCTTCTGTCCAGGCCCTCCTAGATGATGACAGATAATCCGTCTTCTGTCCCTATCCAATATTCTCAGTATACCTTTGTGCAGAATGCTCAGGTCTGCACTACAGCTATATACGATGTCCCACTGCTCAGATATAAATCAATGTAGACTTTGGGCGGTCTCGATCATCAACTCTGGTCAAATGAAAATCTGCCGGGTATTGATTCTGCTGGCCCTTACCCCGCTATGAATCATACCGATGTAGACCTACCTCATGTGGCTATAGTAAGTGTTCATTTATCAGCCTTCATGCCCCCTTGCTGACGGTGGCTTTGCCGAAGGGCCTAGGACAACATAAAGGGAACCAAAGCCAATGTCAACTTGACGCCGAACATCCTATTCCCGAGATTAACCAGTCTATTCCTGTTGCACCTGGTCCACTTCCACTCGAGCGGTATGCTCCTCAGGTTGCGATTCCTGTGCGTGCTATCCCCCTCTTCCAAACCTCCACCCTACCTGTGCATATACACTAGCAGCCTTTCTTACTATTCCTCTACCTACAGGTGGTGCCTAACAATAGCCCCACCGGTCACATACCTCTTCAGGAGAATGTAGCAGGACCTTCTCGAGGAAATCCCAGCTTGGTACATTCTGGAATATCAAACACTGGCACCGAAGACGTCAAAACTTTGGCGAGTCGCTATCTCCACAACCCTTGCTCCCATGTCAATGATCTCCGCGTGAGGCGGAGCCGATCAGGCGCTGTTAAGGTGTTAATTTTGCTTGAGATCGACGAAGCAATGTAGACTTCCCGAAATCGAATTGTGCGTGGATTGTGGCCACCGAACAGAAAGCAGAGTAGAAGAAGTCGTTTGGTAACCCTTGTACATTATCTGGATCCTGAGTTCCTAGGAAGGTCGTGGTGGAATGTAAAATTCGTTTAAGGGTTTGATACCTGAATCCGGCGAAACTTCGAAAGGCGCGCCTCTAGCCGCAATTGACGGGGTAATGCACTCGTTATTCAAAGTGTGTATCAGGCGGACAGTATATCAATGGGTCAATATCATAGTAGATCAGAAACGTTGTACATTGCAAAAGAAAATTACGTCGCAAGCAATTGTATACCTGGAAAGGGAAAGAAGAGACTGGAGGAATGAGCCGTACAAGAAAACGGCCATCAGCAAAACTAGACTTTGCCACAGGCGCAATATATGTAGCGCTATGCAGGGGCCTAGCGCAGTGGCCATAGCGGCAATCAGTATGCTGATGGGCGCTACTACGCGTGGGTGGCGCAAAAGAATGCCAGCAGCAGAACACAGTGCGTATCCCACCTTCCTTTTTCCCCATCCGAATGGCGTACCGGCTGCCATTTCGGAATTGGTGCACGGACGTCCGGGACGCCTCAGGTGAATGTGCGAGGAAGAAACTTCAAATTGTCTCAGGCGTCAAAAATGAAATGTAGCTCCGCTCCGCTCCATGAAGACATGTGTGCTGACATGGCGACCTAGATACTGACAAGATCGAGCACGGTACGGCAGGTGGCGCGAGCACACGGACTCCTGGTGAGCATACGGTGGGAATGATCACGGTGGGCATATAGGTCGTGGTAGAGATATGGACGTAGAAAGATGGGATCGGTATGTGGTGATCTCGGCGAAAGGTGGAGCGGGCAGTGGGGAAAACAAATGTATGATCACGCGAAGGAAGTTGAGGAGCGCCACAGACAGAGGGGAGGATAAGAGTAAACTGGCCAACTCGGCCCTGGTGGTCTGGGTGCATAACAAGCATCGTGGGCCATTACGTTCTACCCAAGTCTATGTCCACTACGCAAGAAGCCCGAACGACCAGCGATTCAGTTGTTCGCAACAGCAGCGGCAAGTGAACAACGCAGCCGACAATGTATTGCCATTTCATGCAGTAGACCGACAGCGAGGGATCGATACCCAACATAAAACAGGCTGAGAGTGGGGGAGGGGACGCAAGTAAAGACAGTCTGCCAATCGTCGAAAGTCTTACAGTCTTTGTCCTGAGGCTTGAGATGCTTGACAGTCCAAGGGCGAGATCTACCTTTGCCAGCTAATACCGCGTATGATCCGCCAGACCCGTACTTCCTGTACATAAATGCATGGCCACATACCCTGGCTCGCTCATCCGCCTCAGCTTCTCCGAGTAAACGGTCGTCCTTGGGTTGGTCAATCCGTTCGTTCCAGCTACATGATAGCCGTGCTAGTGCCACTATTCTTCTCATCTTCCTCTCCTGCGGCTGGTGGCCAGAAGGATGACAGATGTCCTAGCCAAGGCTCGGCTATCGCCGAACTTGCCAAGCCATTGCCCCTCTGTCATACAAAAGTACATTATCCATCGCCCACTCACTTTCGAAGTTCAGAGGTGGTTGAGGCCCTCGGGGGATAGAAAAAGCCGCGGGGCGAAAGAAATTGGGTTGACCTACGGTGGCTGCGGATTGGATTAGGAATAAAGAATAAAGGGGGGAAGCCACCTCGGGCCGCTTCTCTCAACCACCAACACCAACTGGCTCTGCTTCAGGGATGATCACCACCTCACGGTATCTCCTCCTCCTCCTCGTTTTCATCGTACGTCTCAACCTCGCACAATTCTCATAGCAGTTGTAACCCCATTTAAGCTCGGTATCCATTTCATCCTTACGGTATCCCATGAAGCATATGGCAATGCCACATCCCTCTCTCGCTTCCTCGGCACAGACAAGACACCCTCACAAAGCACACACAACGCGGTTCCAGAGCAGTATCACTGGCCAGACAACAATGCTACGTTTGTACCGAATCGTCGAGCCAATGCGACCATCGTCATGTTGGCACGGAATGGCGATATTTCCGGCGTGGTGAAGAGTCTCAAACAAACGGAAGACCGCTTCAACAAGCGTTTCCGTTATCCCTACGTCTTTCTCAACGAAGAGGCGTTTACGGATGAGTTCAAGCAGTGCGTCTCCTTTTCGACAGGGTGGATTTTACCCAGCTCATTCTCACTGCTTTGGCCACTCGACTCACAGGAGAGTGACTGAACTTACCGATGCAACCGTCGAGTTTGGGCTGATCCCTCACGACCATTGGTACCAACCTGATTGGATAGATGAGGAGAAGGCGTCCGCTGCACGAGAGCAGATGGCGAAGAACAATGTGATCTATGGAGGTACGCACAAAAGTTGGGTTTCCCTTGCACACAGGCTGAAACTTGACCTTTCCTTTCAATAGGTAGCCTACCGTAAGTCTAGAGCCTTGCTCATGTTGATGGCTATGTTAACTCCCACCAAGTTATCGAAACATGTGTCGGTACAATTCGGGCGTAAGCAAACTCCCTCTTTCATTCTAGACCGTCTGATCTACTCGTCCCTAGTTCTTCTTCAGGCATGAGCTTTTAGCCAAGTACAAGTATTACTGGCGAGTGGAGTAAGCTACATATCGTATCCGTGACAAGCTTCTTCCCTCATGTTGTCTCCCTCAGGCCCGATATCACCTTCTTTTGCGACCTTGACTTCGATCCATTCCTCTTCATGCAGGATAATGAAAAGACTTATGGTATGCACACGAGCGGATGCCCTTCAACCTAGCTGAGCACGCGCAGGCTTCACCATCGCCCTTCCCGAGTATGGCGAAACAATCGAAACACTGTGGCAGACAGTAAGAGGTACCTATCGTTTGTCCACCCGAAGGAGTGCTTTTATTGACTCTCATATGCTACTGTAGAGTTTAGTGAACAAAATCCCGACCTCATTGCACCGAACAATGGGATGGGCTTCCTTTCCGACGACAATGGTCTCACCTACAACAGATGTCACTGTATGCATTATCGACCGTTTTGGTCCCTCCCCCCTGCTGATTGGTCGCAGTCTGGAGCAATTTTGAGATTGCAGATCTGGACTTCTGGCGCGGTGAGGCGTACATGAAATTCTTCGAACACCTTGACAAAGCTGGTGGATTCTACTACGAGCGCTGGGGTGATGCACCGGTGCACTCGATTGGTGCAGCGTTACTGGTGCCAAAGGAAAAGCTACACTTTTTCCGTGAAGTGGGCTATCGGCATGAGCCATTCCAACATTGCCCGACGGACGATGTACACAAACGAGGTAAATGCTGGTGCGACTCACAGGACAACTTTGGTGAGTCAGACTGCAGTTCGATGTACATCACGACCTAATAATATCTTGCGGGGTAGATTATCATTGGTATTCATGCATGCCCAAGTATGACCGTCTCTTCGAGTAGTTTAGTGTCTATGCTTTGTGTCCTTCGTTGCAATATCTACTATTTATTTTTCATGAATTTGACGATTACCTAGTTGTTATCCATGCTGGCGAGAAGTTTGTGATCATAGGATGGACTGAGAGTAGTACAGATACTGTGCAGGACAGTGAGATCTACATGACGAATAGAGGTGGGGCCGAGCAATCATATAAGCGCGTGCGTGAAACCCACCCGCTAATACAGAGCATTTTTCAATTACTCCCGGGTTCTATGAGTGTTTCCATGGCGCCGTTCACTACATAAAAATGAGCTCTTATGGTGACCCACTGCATCTTCACGACTTCTGAGACGTAGTTCTCGAGCTCCTCTTGCCATCCCGGGACTGCCTCGAACAATTCTCGATTCGACATGCAGTACACTATCATGTGCGCATGCACGCAAGGCTCGAGATCTCGATGAGCCAACAAAGGTTCTCCATTATGCAGGGAATACTTGTCTGGATGATCTAGTAGTTCAGATCTACTCAAGCTCGTAGTCAACTAGCGACGTCTGTACAGTTCTGGAGGTCCTTATGCAGTAATTCCGCTCAGTATTTACGAAGCCGGCAGGGCAAATCTAAAGAGAAATTTTCACTACCATACATCAAGCACACCTTTTCAAGAGTCTTGCAAAGCTTGATAACTTCGTGTCGAGCATTCCCGGTTATGAGGCAGATACTCATCATCATTCTAGTAAATTGGGCGCTCGGTCGCGTGTACTGGGTGCTCTCGTCGTCATGCCTCACCGTAGTAATCAGGGCAAGGAGTATGATGAATATTTCTCTGCCAGGCCTATGCATTGTGTACCCCATTTCCCTGTGTCTCATAGTGGTTCAAGTGTAAAGCTTATGCAATAAGAGATTTATGCATTATGAGAAAGTCTACTGCATGGACGTAGAAAGATGGTATTGGCATGTGGTGGTCTCGACGAAAGGTGGGGCGAGCAGTGGCCACAGTGGGGAAAACAAATGTATGATCACGCGAAGGAAGTTGAGAGGAGCACCATAGAGAGGGAGGACGGGAGGACAAGAGCAAACTGGCCAACTTGGCCCTCCCCCACTCTCAGGCCTGTCACGGTCTTTTGTTGGATATCGATTCCTCGCTGTCAGTCTACTGCATGAAATGGAAATAGATTGTCAGCCGCGTCGTTCACTTGCTGTTGCGATTGCGAACAACTGAACGGCTGGTCGTTCGGGCTTCTTGGATAGTGGACATAAACTTGGGTAGAATCATGATGTAATGGCCAACGATGCCGTGAAAGTCCATTCCTTCTCCTTGAGTGTGCTACAATTCCCACTGTGTCCCCAGTCCCAGGGCAATCAACATTTGCCAGCTAATACCGCGTGTGATCCGCCAGACCCGTACTTCCTGTACATTTATGGATTAGGAATAAAGAATGAAGGGGGACAGCCACCTGCTTCTCTCAGCAACCAACTGGCTCCGCCTCAGGATGATCACCTCCTCGTGGTATCACCTCCTCGTCGTCGTTTTCGTCGTACGTCTCAATCTCGCACAATTCTCATAGCAGTTGTGACCCCTTTTAAGCTCGGTCTTCATTTCATCCTTACGGTATCCCATGAGGCATACGGCAATTCCATCTCTCGCTTCCTCGGCATTAACATGACACCCTCACAAAAAACACATAACGCGGTTCCAGAACGGTATCACCGGCTAGTCAACAATGCTACGTTTGAACCGAATCGTCGAGCCAACGCGACCATCGTCATGTTGGCACGGAATGACGATATCTTCGGTGTGGCGAAGAGTCTCAAACAAATGGAAGACCGCTTCAACAAGCGTTTCCGTTATCCCTACGTCCTTCTCAGCGAAGAGGCGTTTACGGATGAGTTCAAGCAGTGCGTCTCCTTTTCGACTGGGCGGATTTTACCCAGCTCATTCTCACTGCTTTGGTCACTCGACTCACAGGAGAGTGACTGAACTTACCGATGCAACCGTCGAGTTTGGACTGATCCCTCACGACCATTGGTACCAACCTGATTGGGTAGATGAGGAGAAGGCGTCCGCTGTACGAGAGCAGATGATGAGGAACGGTGTGATCTATGGAGGTGCGTACAAAAACTTGGGTTTCCTCTGCGCACAAGCTGAAACATGGCCTGTCCTTTTATCAGGTAACCTACGGTAAGTTTAGAGCTTTGCTCATGTTGATGGCTATGTTAATTCCGGCCAAGTTATCGAAACAAGAGTCGGTTCAATTCGGGCGTGAGTAAACTCCCTCTTTCATTCTAGGCCCTCTGACCTACTCGTCCTAGTTCTTCTTCAGGCATGAGCTTTTAGCCAAGTACAAGTATTACTGGCGAGTGGAGTAAGCTACCTATCGTATCCGTGGCAAGCTTGCCTCATGTTGTCTCTCTCAGGCCCAGCATCACCTTCTTTTGCGACCTTGACTTCGATCCATTCCTCTTCATGCAGGATTACGAAAAGACTTATGGTATGCATACGAGCGAATACCTTCCATCCCAGCTGAGCGCGCGCAGGCTTCACCATCGCCCTTCCCGAGACTAGCAAAACAATCGAAACACTGTGGCAGACAGTAAGAGGTGGTTATCATTTATCCACCCGAAGAAGTGCTTTTATTGACTCTCATATGCTACCGTAGAGTTTAGTGAACAAAATCCCGACCTCATTGCACCGAACAATGGGATGGGCTTCCTTTCCGACGACAATGGTCTCACATACAACAAATGTCACTGTATGCATTATCAACTCTTTTTGTCCCTCCCCCCCTGCTGATCGGTCGCAGTCTGGAGCAATTTTGAGATTGCCGATCTGGACTTCTGGCGCGGTGAGGCGTACATGAAATTCTTCGAACACCTTGACAAAGCTGGTGGGTTCTACTATGAGCGCTGGGGTGATGCACCGGTGCACTCGATTGGCGCGGCTTTACTCGTGCCGAAAGAAAAGCTACACTTTTTCCGTGAAGTGGGCTATCGACATGAGCCATTCCAACATTGCCCAACAGACGATGTACACAAACGAGGTAAATGCTGGTGCGACCCACAGGACAACTTTGGTGAGTCAGACTGCTGTTCGATGTACATCACGACCTAATAATATTTCGCGGGGTAGATGATTACTGGTATTCATGCATGCCCAAGTATGACCGTCTCTTCGAGTACAGTCGAAGCTCAAATAATGTATACCCTTTTTGGAGCACTTATTTCCACTTCCTGGCTGGTCCAGAACTCTACACCAGAAAGTTGTTACAAATTCTTGTAGACTACCTAGTCTAATTGCAGAATGATACCCCCAAGTGGATGTACTCCTTGTAATGGCACACCTTTGGCATGCTTTGGAAGAAGTATGCATTATTAGAGTTCCGACTGTAGTTTAGTGTCTATGCTTTGTGTCCTTCGTTGCAGTATCTACTATTTATTTTTCAAAAATTTGACGATTACCTAGTTGTTATCCACACTGGCGGGAATTTTGTGATCATAGGATGGACTGAGAGTAGTACTGATACTGCGCAGGACAGTGAGATCTACATATGACGAATAGAAGGTGGTGCCGAGCTTACTGAATCATACAAGCGCGTCCACGTTGAGCCGAGCGACGTGTCGATGAGCTTGTCAACGTGTTCGGCCACAAGCGAATGCGTGAGCGCTTGTTGAAAACGTTCTCGCAACTGCGCGGCAGTCTGCTCGCCTGATGCCGCAAAACATGGGAGAGTCGAGTCTTCCGTCGCTCCTTCATCAGTATCGCACCCAAGGATCCAAAGAGACGACGTGCCGTACCCTTCTGCATGAGCTCCACCATCGTGACAATCCTATCGCAATGTTTTCGCGCCGCCTCGAATCCCTCATGGAACAGTTTTCGGAATTCTCTTAACGGCTCGCCATCTACTCCGCCTAATACCTCGACGTACTCTAGAGGTAGCTTGAATGGCGCCGCCTCGAATCCGATGTTACCCGGTGAGTTGGACAGCATGAACCCAAAGTCAATATGGATCAAGTGACCGTCGCGGTCCAATAGGATGTTGCCGTTATGGCGGTCTTTAATTTGGAGGAGATAGGTGATTACGGAATACCCGGCTAGCGATTTGGCAAAGTTTCGCTGGGCACGGGCAAATTTTGCAGAGGATGGATCCCCATAAGTCTAAAAGAATATGTAGCATAAGCAGGAGCGCAGATATCGGGCGAGGACACACATTCTTGAAATGGTCCATAAGAGTGACATGCCCTAATCGTTCACCTGCTGACCGTCGTGCGTACTCGGCCTTTTTTATTGAGTGTATTGAGACGGCATCTGTGATGGTTTCAACGAGACCGGAAGTGCCTCCTGTAATGAGGATACGGAAGCTCAAGAAACAAGTGAGATCGGGCTGTTAAGAAACCGGAGAGAAGCGTACTGTCGCACCCAACACTGGCAGCTTTCGTCTATCCAAATACGCCGGAATTCCTGAATGAGCTGAACGGCGAGCTGCTCTTGCCGGAGATCGGCGCCGGCCTTGACGATCACCGATAAGCAATCCCAAGTGGCTTTGGAAGAGGGTCAGGAACCGGGCCGGGCAGAATCGATCAAGACATGCCTTGGTGTCCGTACGGTGACTCTTGCCGTACTCGACTTTTCTTTCCTGCCCAGCTCTCACTAAATACAACCGCCGATGGGTCTGCTTTGTTCAGTTCCCGCCTAATGATGCCCTCATCCTCCATTGTATTCGCCATTGGCACGCCTATTCGTAATGCATTATGACTGTCGCGATTCTCCCGCATACGTCGCATACGCTCCTCCTCGAGTGCTAACATCTCGTCCATAATGCGGTCGCGGATTGCCGATGCCTCTGATGGTTGTAGTTTCACGCGTTGCGACTGCAAAGTGGGCTGTTCTGGAGAAATCCCGGCCAAAGATGGATGCAAAGGGCCCCCTTCGCGGACAGTGGGAGACAGTGGGGCAACAATAGTGAACCATGAAGAGCCCGAGAGCCACTTCGATGGCCCTGCAGGCACGGTTGGCAAACGTTCTTGGGTGACGGATCCTGGAGTAGGTTGCTCTGGTATGAGACTGGCATTTAGCTGAGAAAGCATCACAGCGGCTGTACGCATCCGTTCGGAATAGTCCTCCAGAGTTAGGTCTTGAGTCTGCACGATCTGCTGAGGCATTGGATGTCCACGTGAGTTGGAACGTTGATGTTTGGAAGATGATAGAGCTAGCTCGGGAACACTTTGGTCAACGGAAGGAGTGGTTGGTTGTGACGATGAACGAGACCAAGCGGCCAAGTCAAGATCCTTATTTTTTGGCGCAGGACGAAGGACGATCGAGTCGGAAAGATCAAGAGGCTTCGACCTCAATGGTTCCTGATCGCCATAGAGTTGCTCAATAAGATCGATTTCTTCTTCCTCTTTATAAGATGGAGTCGATGATGAAGTCTCCGTAGTCGCTGGAACAGAAACATGCGGGACATCCCTGCTCTCTATCTCAAGAGTGTCCTCGCCAAACACAGCATCAGGTACGTTTACCCGAGAAGAGGACTGGTCCTGGTCGATGGAAGACGTCGATGAGAAGGGTATAAGATCCCTCGATGTCCCCTTTTTTTCATTCTCCTTGGCCAAGATTTTCTGCAACGTGGACTTATTATGACGGTTGTCCGGGTCGAAATCGAGATTGCTATGAAGAATCTCGACCACCAATAGATAAGGAGCACGCTCTGCTGAGTTCAGCACAACGCATTCGCCGGGTGGTATTCGGACAATGCGATGATGGGGTGTGGGAATAGTTTGGGGAGATGGCGCTTCATCGGAACTGGGACACCACAGTGGCATACAAACCTGAAGGTAATGAGGTCCAGCGCCAGAGTGGATGTTATGCTGCCTACCTCGGCAGGTAGTCGGTGGTTGAGAGCTGTCAACTCAGCACGCAGAGCACTTACTCGCGCAGGTTTCGGAACCACCACGAGTCTGTTCGAAATGCTCTCCAGATTTAATATGAATTGGATCTAAACCAGAGTCAATAAGACACTGAAGCCGAAAGGTGTTCACAGACCTCCGAATAACAAAAGTGACACCGCAAAAGGTGAATCTGTGATCCGAAGTCATACATCTTCAGCAAAGCTTCTGACGCATTCGGAATGCTTGGTTGGTGGGATCGCTTAACAGCAGGCAGGGATGGGACGGATTGGGTTACAGCTGGAAAAGTAATAGGATCCAGTTGCCCCAGAGGATCATCTGAGAATCTCGGTAGCCGATCCTCCTTTCGAGGGAAAGGGAGGTCGGGACTAGTGCGCACTGCTCGGTTCACCTTGCCCTGCTGCCTTTCTGCAATACCGCTTTCAGAGTTTACTCCAGCAGAGGGTTTGGGCGAATGTTCGGGAACTTCTTTCACGTCTTCCAATTCCAGGGGACTATCTAGTACTTCGTCGTCCTCGATGACCCGTTCATATGATGGTACGGCTTTCCCGCGAACCAAATCATCTTCGTACCGCTCTAGGCTTTTGACATCTCTCCCTTGCCGATCTATTCGCCCCTGTTCGACGGCAACCTCCCCCATGACTCTTGAAAGAGCTGGGAGGCCAGGTGAACCGGCAAACACCATACTCATGCCAATTATGGCCGGGTATAGGCGGGGTTTTATTTTTTTCCGCAAAAACTGTGGTAAAAATTGGCGAGCGAGTCCAGGATATGCCGAGTCCGCGGGTGGAGGTATATCCCCGAATATTAGTTCATGACACATGAGCAACGTGCGTTGGCATATTAAAAGCGATTCGGGGTTACGGTTGGTACTTGAGAAGTCCCTCAACGACGCTTGCATGAACCATAAAGTCTACGCTCGTGAAAAAGGTCATACGGGTGTTAAAACAATCGGACTACACACGAGCATGGCTACGTGAGTGGACCTTTGTGAAAAGTCCATGACAAAGCATTCGAGTGCCCGAGATCGGGATGGCCTGGAGACAAGCAGATGGCTGAGACGGGGCGTCAAAAACGAGTTCAAAGGTGTTTTGTAACGAACATCTGTGTTCACCATATGAAACCCCAGACCTCTCGAAGCTCGTCGATGGTGAATTCCCTGAGTCGGCGAGTGAGGTAGTATGTGATGCCAATGTTGTCGGAATATAGCATGAGATAGTGCAGGGCGACATGGACAGAGAAGTAAGCTTGACCCTTCGCGACCACCATGCTCATCTTCCTACCATTCCTCTCTTTGCTCGCTCTTCCAGCCATTGTTCTTGCAGCGCAAGACAGCGCACGTCAACAGCTGGTTAAGCTAGCCGCAGAAAACAACGGTGTCATCAATCTCGACACCAAGACGTTCGAATTGCTCACATCACCCGAACGTGACTGGTCGGCCTCCATCCACTTTACTGCACTCGACAAACGGCGAAAATGTGGCCCGTGCAAGTAAGCTGTGTTCAGTGTTTCCTTACGGTCCTAAACTGATCGAACGCACAGGGAATTTAATCCCTCATGGGTTGCCGTGGCCAAGTCATGGTCTAAGGTAGCACCCTCCGAGCGCGACTCGCACTTCTTTGCTACCTTAGACTTTGAGGACAATCTCGCAACCTTCAAAAAGGTGATTTGTCATTCACATGTAAAGGCCTTCGACTGAACGGGGGACTAGATGGGCATACAATCCGCTCCGGTTGTAATGAACTTCCGCCCTACAGCAGGTCCTCGCAAGTCGGCCACAGCTGACACTCCTATCACCCACGACTTCTCTTCGTAGGTACCAAACGGTCGTTTATAGACTTAATTGAGACCTTTCCGACAGCGGCTTTGATCCTCAACCCCTTGCCGAGCAGTTCTCTGCGTTCACCCCCGTGCCAATCCCATACCGCGCACCAATTGATTGGGCGATGTGGGGCACCGTGGTTTTCTTCATTTTATCCGGCGCTTTGTCGATTCGATTCCTCGCCCCTGTTCTCCGCAATCGCTGGACATGGGCAGTAATTACCATTCTCACTTCCCTTGTTATGACATCAGGCTATATGTTCACTCGCATCCGCGGCATGCCCACCACTTCCCCGGATGGCTCATGGATTGCACACGGTTTCCAGACCCAATTTGGTCAAGAAACAACAGTCGTTGCGACCCTTTGTACGTGGCTTCTCTCGAGTAGGACAACAGTCATTGATCTCATTTTTTCAGATGGTCTGCTATCGGCTTCTTTCTTAATGCTCATTCTTGTGGCGCCCCTCCAGGCCTCGCCCACCAGACAACGCATTCAAATCTACCTGTGGACAGGGATCGTGTTCGTTCTCTTCTCGGTATTATTGTCATTCTTCAGAGTGAAGAACGGGGGTATGTATTTATCATGACTGGTTCCATCTGATTCTGATCTACTATCACCTTTGAACCAGGATACCCTTTCAAACTCCTCCTGTGATTGGTTTTTAACGTCTAACAGGAGATAATGTCTACAATCCCATGGTCGCAATAAAATGCTACGTGACGGGCCTCATAATGCATAAATCAATGAAGTGCAAGCGTGTGACTTGAACACTGAGAACAAGACATATACTATTGAATAAAGTGACGAATGCGGTCTAAGTTACTGTCTGTATAAAGAGGAATATTGCTGGGTACATTCAAGTCTCTGCGTTGGGCTGTTGAAAAACGTCTACGTAGCGGCTACGTATGTTGCGTTTTGTTGCTTGCGATCGCGGCCGACTCGGTGGAGGAGTCGGGGACCCAGAAGGGCCCGGTGAAGGCGAATCCGTCCTGCGTGAACCAGGTGGAGGCATGCCGTTCGGAACCTCATCTCCTGTTGGTGGCAAGGCTGATCGGGGACGAGGCACCATGCGCTTTGGAGGAGATGCAGTGAGATCAATGGCCGAAGCAGCGCGCGCAGGTGGTGGTGCTAGAGAAACTCCATTTAGTTTCCTTGGAGCAGAGTAGCTGGGCGATGTAGTTTGAGCCCGAGAAGGAGGCGGTGGAGGCGCGGCGGGTTGCGCGGCATCAGCAGGAGCCTATAATGATACATCAGACAAGAAAACTAGGTACGTGCAATCGATGTCTCACCTTCTTGTTCACCCAACGCTTGAGTTCCTTGTCATATACGAAACTACTTTCTTCTCCGAGTGTGGCTTTGACTGGGCCATTGGAAGACCCTTCTTTGTTCCACCAACGGCTAAACCAACTGGACGATTGTTGGTTAGGTTTCAGCTCTTCAATGTCTAGGTGAGTAGGGTGAACGACCGATGATAGTGTTAAAGTATTACCTGGCCGCGAACGCGTATTAGTTTCGGCTGGCTTCGAGTCAGGTACCGAGTCGCCACGAGTGCCAGTATCATTCAAGGAAGCTTTGCGCTTGTTGGAAGAATTTCCCAAGCCAAGATCATCATCATCGTCTTCATCGTGTGTTGCAAGGGTCGAAGAATGAGCGGGTACACTAGATTCAGGAATAGCGGGGATTGACGACACATCCATTAATGATACGAAGCCCGACGGCGGAGAAGAACGGGTATTCGGTAACATGGGAACAGTCGGTGTTGTTGAATTGGAATTTCCTGTATTCGAAGAACCCCACCAGGAGCCTGCGCGTGAGCCACCATCCGATGATTCATTCTCCAGTCGCTGATAGGAGGCGTTGGTGGTGTCGCTGGCATAGGGATATCCGCCGTAGTTGAGATTTGTTTGGGGGAATTGCGTCGTAGCAGCACTGGCTGATACGATACGGGGCGCTGGTGACGAGTTTCGATAAGCTGGTCGGTATTCCATTGCTGACGATGCCCGGTCAATCTGAACCTGGGGGTTGTGACGAAGGTCCTGTGCAGAGCCTGTTCTCTGAGGGGCTTTGATCTGCGCATCCGCAAACGTGCTGTGGTCCGCAGTTGGCTGGGGGGAGGGAACTTTCGAGGTGGTAGAAGGTGTGATTGTACTATAATGAGAGAACGGTCCAGCGAATGTCTTGCTTTCATGTGGTGTCGTATCACCGTCCGTCGTGGGTGAATCATCGTTGCCAGCAACGAACTCTGTGAGGCGGCCGCCAAGCCAATTTCCAAGGCTATCAAGACTGGGACGGGTCATCTTGCCACGGATCCAAGAGCCCGTCTTGTCCAAGTGCGGTGCACCGACCAGTCTATCAGTGAACTCTCTTATCTGATCAGATAGCTCAGGGTGAGGCAATGTGTGTGTGCGGTTCATACACGCGACTATTGCCTCGCAATACCTGTTATTCGATTCAGTTATTTTCTATGAAGGAGCCGCTACGACACTGACCTGCTCGCGGCCAACATGTGACCCATCTCAGCCAAGCTCGTCGCGCGGATGAACTTGTACGCTTGCAAGTGAGGGAGCCCATTGAATGACTCTTGGCTCTTGGAAGGTGCCAATGAAAGAGAAAACTCCGCGATCTCCGAGAATACGATTGCGTCGTCGCTCACATGGAAGTTAGGAGTGGCGGTAGGGCCACGCGAGCCAACAAGAAGAATTCGGCCAGGGGAACCGATATTTCCAAGGACAGAACTTTGAGGAGCGAGGAGGTAACTATGGTTCACGGTGGTTGCTTATGATATGTACTTATGTATTCACAGGGGCACGTACCATGCATGCGCAGCTGCCACGAAATCATTTGCAAGTAAACAATCACCAAGGGCGAGAAGGGCAGATGAGCATTCCGTGACAGAAGGACCTGGAATGAGCATGGCAGCTGTCTCCGGCCATTTCTTCAGTACATCCACCGGGATTGCGACCGGGATAGCATGAGAAGAGAAGTTTGCAGTCACTGGGGTGATATAAGATAAAGCAGGCGTTTGGGGTTTTTCACCAATTTTCAGTAGAGGTGTTGGCGGAACGAGTGCTTGTACTGTTCAAACCGCATAATTAATTAGAAGTATATAACGGCTAGACCACACACGCACTAGATGCGGCACCTTGCCCGGAGTACAGGCTATAAGCGACCTTCAAAGGTTCTCTGCCTGTGCTCGAAGCTGTCGCATCTGGACTCGCAGAGTCGGCAGCACCTTGGGTGTTCAATTCCGAGCGAATGAACTCATTGACGACCTCCTTCCAGGCTTCTTTGTCAATGCTACTCGCGATAACCATGGCGTGTGCCCATAACTGTTCGTCTAGGGCGTAACGGTAAGCAGCTCTACGGTCACCTTCAGCTAGCCGTCCCTGAATTGTGTCAAGGGCCGAGGCCTTGACAGTATGGACAGAAAGGACACGATCATGGGTGTCAAAAGCAGATAAGGAGAGGGATGATGTCGCAGCGCCGTCAAAACTATACGGGGCTGTCTTCGGGGATGTTGACTGTTCAAGGCCGGAAACATCGCCAAGCCGTGGGACGAGAATTGCTCGGACAGCGGCGTCTATCTGAGGACTGGTTTGGGTAATTTCAGAACTATATGGCGAATTTGTGATTGGTCGGGGTGCTTCTCACCTGCCAGACAGATGACCGTCGTGTTCCACAAGGACCTTGAGCAATTTTACAAGCACGAGTTTCCCCTCTGCCTGCCTGTGCTCAGAGCTCCCTCTACTGAGATAACCCAGTCCGCGGGAAATCTCTTCTGCGCGCCCTTCTAGGTATTTGATAACTTTGGCCTTGTTGTTCTTGGTCTGTGTAGCTACAGCAGCACGCACTAGGCTTGTTGGTGATCCGGGATCGCAGAACAGTGGGCCAGGGAATGAAGTTGATATATGGTCAAGTGCGGATTCAGGAATCGTCACATGTAGTGGTCGTATTTGAATCCCCGTCGTCTGCCTCGAGGAAAGGGCAATGTCGAATCCAGTGTTCAGTGTATTTGAGCCGTGGAAACAGAGCACTAACTTCCCGCCGAAAGCAAAGCTGACAACAGGTGCACGGCTTGAGGTCCTGCCCAGAGGGTCGTTGCTACCCAACAATGATGGAGATGGGGCATATGGTGCATGGGTTTGAGGTGGCAGAGTCAGCGTTTGACCCTGTGACCTGTCTGTATCATGAACGGACATGCGCGAAGTCTGGTTCAACGACGCCGACACAGGAACTTCGGATAAGTTCTGTCCGAGACGTGAAGGAATATACAAGTCTGAGGTAGCCGAAGATCGAGAGGAGACGAGGGAGCTATTCGACATAGAGCGATCCCTGGTGGTCGATGACGAGATGGGCTCTGCGTTACGACCAGGAGCGTATGGGTCATATGGAGGGTAGCGAGGGGACATACTAGAGGGCGGAGATGCCAAATCACGGCTCCTCGTCGACCGAGCGCTACGCACAGAGGAGTTACTGGGAGAGTGAACCCTCTCTTGAGCCGGCGTATAGCCGGAGGGCTCGTGGCTACTGGTGTGGATCGGCGCGGGGATTGAGCGGGCAACCTCTGGAGAGTAACTATTTGTGATTGGATGTTGGGTGAACCCACCCCCCGATTCCGGGTAGTGGTATTGATTCCCGGGCGACGATGTATCCGGGGCATGTATATGTGCGGGGAACTCCCCCCGCTGTCCGGGCTGGCGACTGTCTCCTTGGATCGAGGTAGGGACTTCATCTCCACGCGAAACGGCGGCCGGATACCCCAGCTTGCTAGATGGTGTACTCTCTGCAACCATGGGCCTGTGCTGTGGCCAGGCGCGGTCAAAGGTATTACGGGGAACATAGGGTGACTCTGATCTCAGTTGCGCTGAATAGGGTGGATTGCCAATAGAAGACTCCCTGGGGATCGACGATCCGGGAACTGTACCTGAAACGTGCTCACGACGAGGCGATGATACATCGGTAGCTAGCTGGCCATTGGATGGAGGATGGGTAGAAACCGAGGCAGGCACATGGGTCTGGGGGGTGTATCTGTTTGGTTGAGGTAGCTGGCGGGGGTTGGTGTGATACGTGACGTGCCTCGGATCTTGTACAATAGATGTATGAGTTGCATTAGAGGGAGAAAAAACCTGAAGGGGTCCTAGAGCACTAGAAACGTGCCTCAAAGGTTTTGGAGGAGGTATAGGGGGGTCATACGCATTGGAGGTTTTGGGACGATATGGCGCCGTAGTCTGAGAAGGGTCAGGCGGTTTGTCTGTGGTACCCAATTGAGGCAGGGGGCCAGGCCGAGCCGAATATGATTGATACCCGGGCTGAGGAACTGAATGACCATTGTTAGTCAGCGACTGGTACGCTGAATACGTGGCAGCACGGTCGTAGGGAGAGGACAAGGGAGGAGGGTTCGGATACATAGATGAGGTGCTGCTGTTGGATGATAAGTGCGTTGCAGGGTCCGATGTCGTGGGCTGCACGTGGGCAGCATAAGTATGCAAGGCGGATGACGTGGGATCGCCTGACGAAACGTCACTGGATTGCGGAAACGAGGATTGTTCGGATGATAATTGCGTGGCACTCAGATCATATCGCTGCTGCGCCCCATGGACATGACCAGCTGAATTCAGATTCATGCATACGGTAAGACCGAAATCTCTCCAGAGCGAATGCCACTCACCGTCGTGCGACGTCGTATATTGAAAATTATCACCGCTATGTGCATTCAATGACTGCTGGTAGAAGCCACTCGGTGTCGATCCCTCGTAACGTGGCTGAGTGTTGTAATGACCGCCAGCGTTGTCACTGCTCCGCCACTCATATTCGGGATATAATGAAGCTTCAGCTTGAAAGTGGCCGGACGAGCCATCAAACCAACTATTCCCGGCATCGACTTTCTGCGTCTCCGGGAGTGGGTGGTCACT
>WNFQ01001193.1_pt1 | contig 18323 bp, 8 predicted proteins | sample 5400171 | NCBI WGS metagenome assembly WNFQ01 (sample SAMN13153356, study PRJNA577476) | soil metagenome | isolation source: 20 cm soil under Madrone tree | place: USA:California | collected 2016-06-14 | reverse complement strand
AAATTGGGTGATGTAAAACGGTTCCGGCCCAGATTTCCGATGCAGCCCGCGGGCGGGGCAACGAGGGGAACCGTAAACGTCGTGCCGTCGCTGTTGAGACACACATTGGCTGGTCCGAAAGTCACGCCGGGGATGAAGGGCGACGACGTGGCCCCTCCAACCGAAGGCCGAGCCTGAGACGCGCCCAAGTCCAGACGAGTATCCGTGCCGGTGATGACGTTAAAAGGCCGGCCGGAAGAGTATTCAATGATGGGGGACATGGTGAAATTGGCGATGAGTTGTTTCAAGAAACCATCGCCGGACTTGGCACCAGCCGATTGGAAGACGGCGCTGTTCACCCAGCGGTGGCGCTGGTCGTTCACGGAATTGGAGCGCTCCAGGTTGGGGAAGCGGCTGTCTTGAGGCTCGAGAGGAGACTGCAGGTCGGTCGAGTCGTCGATGGAATGGGACCAGGTGTAGCTGGAGAGCAACTCAAAGCCTTTGGAGAAACGCTTGGAGAGGTTAAAGGTCAAAGAGTTGTACCAGGAGTTGCCGTTAGAAAGCTGCGCGTCCACGCTGTTAAAGGGAACGGGAACGCCGAAGCCACCGGGGTAGCTTGCGCACTTGGCAAGCGCGACTTCTCCCGCATAGCCTGCGGGAATGCCGCTCGAGAAACATGGAAAGGGTACGACGCCAGCGGGAATTCCGCTAATCAGCCCCGCGAAGGACGGATTGGGTCCGGAAGGCCGGAAGAAGTTGAAGAATGCCGGGGTACCAATGAAGCCAATACTTGGCGAGGAACAATTCGTTGAGCCGGGATGCCCCTGCCCAAGCACTCCGGGAATCATCACGAAGACACTCGAGCTTCCCTCAGCGAGACAAGAAAACGCTCCAGTGTTGGAAGGAACGACGACGGTCAACGGGTTTCCGACACTAAGCCCGGAGGCAGCGGCGTTGAAGGCGTTCTGCGCGAGCAGATGGGGATCCGTGGAATTGACGTCCTGCGGGCGGTTCAAGTGCAATCCACGGGTCCTTTGGGCACCGAGGCTGAATTTCCAGGAGCCCGCGATTTCACGCTCGATGGTGATATTTGCCTGGTTCGCGTAACCGTACTTGAAATTCTTGGCCAAGGGAAGTGTGAATGGAAGGATGGGAAGCGGGAATCCGGCGGTCAAGTAATTTTGGTTGGCAAAGAGTGAACCGGGAGCAAGAGGATCAAAACGCTGTTGATTGGGGAGGTAAAACATGCTCGGGAGCGCGTTCAGGACGCCTTGGAAAATAGAAGAGCCGTTGAGGTTTGTTGGGGAATCCAGTCCATTGCCGCAAGCGGGTGCTTGAGGAATCAGTCCGCAAGCGGAAGGTGTGCCGCCCGTAGAAAGTAATTGGACGGAGCGACCACCGTCGGCAGTCACGGCGTCGAAAGCAGTGGCCAACAGCGGATGGTCGTAGAAAATCCCGAAGCCAGCGCGGATGACGGTCTTGCGATTGCCAGCGGGGTCCCAGGCCAATCCAACTCGGGGACCTACGTCTTTGTAATTGCGCGGAATGCCTTCCACAACGCCGAGGGCGTTCTCTGCGGCGGCATTGACGGCGGTTGCGGGCGCGAAGAGCGGGCTGATTTCCACGTCGTAGCGCACACCGTAATTGATGGTCAGGTGCTGGTTCAGGACCCAGTTGTCCTGCGCGAAAAGGCCAATCGGGATATTGTCGAAGGGATTGTTGGAATTTCCAATGCCCTGGATGTACGAGGTCGGAATTCCCAGGCCATAGGATTGGAGGCCCGTGGTGCCCGGCAGTGCGGTGACACCGGGAACGTTGTTAGGGAAACCAAATGTCGAGGCCGAAAAGCCGCCGAAGTTCACGTCGCCCCCGAAATCAAGTTCAAAAATTTGCGCCTTGGCGGAGCGTAATTGAATGAGATTGAAGTCGCCGCCCACTTTGAAAGTGTGGCGGCCGCGCACGAAGGTTATGTTGTCGGTGAATTCAAACCGCCGCTCAATGCGATCAACGGTGGAGTACGGCTCGCGTCCGAAGTAGGCAAATCCAGGTATATTCACCGCGATATCGGCGCCCCCCGGAAGCTGAGAAAAACCAAAGTGCAGACCACGGCGGGCGACTTGCATGCGGAATTCGTTGAAAGCGGAACCGCTGACGGTAGTGTCATGTTGAAAGGTAAAGCTGAGGTCGCGCGATTGGTTCAAACCGGCGCGTGTGCCGGAATTCTGACCGAAGACCTGATTCTGCGACGTAGACGGAAGGCCTGTAACAAGCGATGGGGAGACACCCACACGAAGGAACGAACGGTTGCGATTGTTCCAATTCTGATCGATACGGGCGGACCATAAGCTGGTCTTCTCCATGACCGGGTAGTTACCGCGAACGCCATTGAGAGGGGCGAAGGACGCGGGCAGCGGCGCGACGTACACTCCAAAATTGGAACAAGTCGCTCCATTGTTTACAGGCTGGCCCGCAGGGCAAGCGACCGGGATAGGAAATTGTGCTCCCGGTGTAGCCGTCAAGGGAATGCCCTTGGATTGATAGAACCCGTTGGCGACAGCGCCAAAATCAATCCCATTCAAGGCGACGCTGGAGGCCGAGCCCATGAAAACTCCGTATTGCACGCCGAGAGTTTGGAGAGCTGGAACACCAGACGCGAGTAGTGCGTTTACGGCCGAGGCTTGCGGACCGGTCAATTGCACGGGAAGCGGTCCAGCAGGGGTCGGTAGCGTCACGGTTTGCATGCCAAACTTGTTGATGCCGATGCTGGAGAAACCGGACTCTTCGCGTTGTGTGTATTCGTAGGACAAAAAAGCAAAAGTCTTGTCTTTCTTGAGAGGGCCGCCGAATGTGAGGCCGCTCTGTGTGCGCGTATAGGCCTGCTTGATCGGATTGAGATTACCGGTGACTGGATCGATCTGTCCCGAGAAGGCATTGCGCGCTTGAAAGGCCTTGTTGCGCAAAAAGCCGAAGGCGTTGCCGTGAAATTCGTTGGTGCCGCTCTTGCTGACGATGTTGATGACACCGCCGCTGGCGCGGCCGTACTCGGCGTTGTAGTTGCTCAGAATGAGCTGAAACTCCTGTATGCCCTCTTGAGAGAGAGTCGAGCGAATGGCGTTGATGGAGTTGTCGACGGCATCCGCGCCGTCAACACTAACCATGGTTCCACGGGCGCGTGCGCCGCCGATGCTCAAGCCGCTGTTCGGAGCGGGGCCGATGGTGGGAGAAACGTCGCGAGTGGTCTGCGAATTCGTGAGCGTGAAATTGATATAACTGCGCCCGTTAATGGGAAAGTTGGTGATCTCGCGCTGTTGAACGGTTTGCGAGACATCGGTTTTGGTTGTTTCGACGTTCGCGGCCTCGCCAATTACTTCGACGGATTGTATCTGGCCATGAAGCGCCAACTTGAAGTCTCTAATGACGCTATCGCCGACCGTTAGCGTAACTGACGCAAGGTGGACTTCGAAATTCGATCCACCGTCGACACTGATCTTGTACTGACCAGGCGGAAGTCCGACGAGGTTGTACCGGCCGGCATCATCTGAAATAGCACTGCGTTCGGAACCGGTGGCCCCGTTGGTCACCGTGACTTGCGCGCCTTTTAGGGCGGCTCCGGAAGGGTCGAGGACCGTTCCGGCAAGAGAAGCGGTATTCACACCTTGGGCGTGGGTCATCCCGCAACCCAGCAGCAAGCACAAAATCGTTACCGTTGTAATCCGTCTATACAACCGCGAGCGGATTGTTGTCGATTGAACCTGCGACCGCGAAGCGGCCAATACACACACACCCTGCCTGCGTTGCATGACTCCTCCTAGTTGTGCACCCGAAAACCTTCCGCTACCCCTAGCGGTGGCGGGATTCCCGCCTTTCCATATGAAACAATTGAATACACGGCTTTTACTGCAATATAGCGTCGCTTTCAACTGAAAACTTCCAAGCCGTCGCCCAAGATAAACTACAGGTGAAGCAGCAGTGCTTTGGGCGTCGACCTAATCTGACTTGAGCTTCGAGAACTACAGGTAACAAGCGCAGAATCCGTGAAAGGGAGAGGAATGGCAAGAGACAAGGTACGAAACGGGGCCGAAGCGAAGGAATGTCGCTTCTTGTCGCTATCCGTGTTCCGATGCCTGAATTGGGATAGGGGACTTCAGCTCCAGAGTGCGGGAATGAGAAGGGGTGAGGGAAGGAGGCGCTTACAGCTGGAGATGGCGCTGGACAAGCTTGCGGAGTTTTTCGCGGTCTTCATCGCGCATGTGCACGAATTCGATGCCGCTGCCGTCGGGGCCGATGTTGCGGACTACGGCGGTGAAACTGATCTTCCGGAGACCGGCGCGTACCTCGAGCTTGATCGAATCGCCGATCGCGAGCCTTCGCGGAGACTCCAGATAAGCGCCGCCAAGGCTGATGGTCTTTACGCGCGCAAGTCCCGCGGGTGCGCCCTCGATCTGCGCACGAAGGGGCGAGTCCAGCGGAACACGAGTGTAGCGTCGCGGGATGACGTAACTGGAGCTCGACTGCGCCGGCGCGCCAAAGGCGGCGGCTGCCTGCTTGAATGAGGGGCGATTCTCGATCAGCGCCAGGGCATCCTCTGCTGCGGCACGCAAGCCGGCGGGTTCCGCATAGGTGAGGCCCTCACGATTCTCAGACAACTTGCGAAGGAGCTCGGCGGCTTCGCTGGCGCGCATGCGGCCCAGGGCTTCGATGGCCTTGATGCGCACAAATTGGTCGCGCAAAGATTCGTGTTCACCGGCGGCGATTTCCATGAGCTGCGGCACGGCGGTGGTTTCCTGAGCCAGGCCGAGTTGGTCGATCATCATGGGGACGACCATAGGATGCGCCTCGGCGAGGATCGCGGAAAAGACAAACGCAGTCGTCACCGCTGAAGCGGAATTGTTGGGGCGCGAAAGTTCGCTGACGGCCAAGTCTTGTAGGTTCCATTCCCAACTAGCCATCGCGCGAGCGAGGCCGCGCAGCAGCCGCTCGGGATCCGCGGCAGCCAGAAGCTTGATTGCCGCGGTCACACGCTGGCGGCGAGCTTCGTAGAGGCGCGTTTCAAGAAGATTTAGAACGGGCACGCCGATAGTCCTCAGGAGGCGCGCCATCGCTGGAACCATTTCCGTGCCGCGAGGTTCGGTGAGGAGCAAGGTCAAGCGATCGAGCAATCGCTCAGGATCGCGTTGCAAAAGCCGCGGCAGAACGGGATCCAAAGCGCGGTTGGCCAGTGCGGCGTCCGCCATCAGCAGCCAGCGATCCTGCGCCACCAAACGACTTGCCAGCGCGGCCATGTGACCGTGTTCCTTATCCTGAGGGACTCGTTCCAGACCCGTGAGGATACACTCGAAACCGGAATAGTCGGCGCGAGTCAGCGCAATTCGCCCCAGGGATTCGACGAAGGCCGCAAGCAGGGCGGCGGTTTCGGGAGCTTTCTCGGTGTCCAGCGCTTTCATTGCGCCGCGGCTCAAGTCTTCCGGCAGTTGATTCGGCCACAGGGACTCGAATAGCGAAGAGAGCTCGTTAAGTCCAGCGGCGACTGAACGTCTTGCCGAAGGGTCAGTATGTTCGATGCGGCGCGCATAATTCAGAACGATGTTTCGTGCTTCGCGGCGAGGAGCGTCGGCGCCGGCATCGGCGAGCTGGCCGAGCGTATGGCGAAGAGCCGCAACCGGAACGCACCAAACATCCGGGCCGCGCAAAACGCTTGATTTTTCGCGGGGCGAAAGTTCCAGCCAGAATCGATCTACGAGCTGTTCGCGATGCTTGTCCGTCGCCCAAGTGACCGCCAGTGAGGAAAGATGTTGCGAGGAATGCGGGCCAGAATAGGCACCGGCATCGACCATCACATCGCTCAGGCGGTAGAACGTCGGCCGTACGGACGAAGCGGTAAGGGATCCGCTGGAAAACTCCGCGTGGAGAAATTCAAAAATGAGATGTTCGGAAAGGCGGAGCAAATAAGGCTGCGGCCGTTCCCCTTCGCGCGGCCCATACTGAGAAACCGAACTGAGCAGCATGGTAACGCTGTCGCGGCTGGCTTCTTCCATCGCGCCGTGGATCGCGCGCGCTGCTTCTTCCGGAGAAAGGCCGCGTGCGGATTCGAGAGGCGGAGTCAGCCTGGCCAGAAGCCGCAGGCACGCTATAAGGTCGTCAAAATCGGGCGCCTGAATCGGGGCGTCGGCTGTCTCGCGCGGGGAATGTCCACCATAGGCCACCAGCGCGGCGATGAGACTCGCCAACACGGTGTCCACCCTGCGCTCGGTTTGCGTATTGATGGAAATGCCTTCCACGCGGTTCTCCAGAAGTCGCGCCGGCCACCAGGCATTGCCTGCACTGTTCGCTGGGTCTTCCGATTTTAGCAAGGATGTCTTCACGAGTCGCGCCAAGGTGTCCAGTTCGCCTACATGGAATTTTTTCGAGAAGGCCAGGATGTGAATTCCCGCACGCTGCAAGTCGGTCGCCAGCGCTTGCATTTCCCCGCGCGCGTCAGGCAGATGAGCGTCGCCGATTCTCGGCGCCACCAATCCGCCGCGTTCCACATGAATCTCCAGCCCGCCTAAAATTTCGGTAGTGCTGCGGATGGAATCGTAAGCGCTGTCCAGGCTATCGAGCCTGAGGGGGTGATCTTTTTCATAGAGCCGTTCCGAACGCAGCAGCAAATGCAGGTTCCGGAGGGAACGCTGAACTTCGATGGCTCTGTGGTCCGTTGCACTTGCTGGAACGCGGGAGACCGCAGTCGCGAGATGGCGCAGGTAAGTGCGGGGAGTGAGATCCGGGTTCGACTGCGACGCCCGTTCGCGCTTTGCCTTCTCAACAGGTAATGTGGCCTTGGGGACCAAAAGGGATCTCCCACTTTCGTTCGTACGATTCATCACCCTTTACTGGGTGACCCGAGAGAGACGACCTGCTGCGATAGCCTCGCAAGAAGCCAGATAGCCCCTATAGATAAGGCAAGCACGCTTCCGGCCCGAATCGGATGCCCCTAAGTCCTTCATTTGGAGTGAATATAAGAGAAAGTCCCAGGACTAGTCGCGATTGTATGTAACAAAATGTTACGTTTCAGGGAGTCGACCTGAAGGGTGTGACCAAGGTGCTGTCGGGGCCAAATTGCAGCAACCGGAGAGTGGTTAGGCCTATTTCTCGTGGAGCGCCTCGTCAATCGGGACGGTGCCACCTTCGCTGGCCTGGAATGTCCTTTTTGCTTGCTGAAACCCATTCAGTCTCAGCGTGACAGTGTGCATTCCGGTGGGAACCTGCACGCGAGCTGGTGTGAACTGTCCAGTAGAAACTCCGTCCAAAATGATCTCTGCACCCTTCGGAACGGAATTTACCTGCGCCCAAGCGATGCGGCCCGCAGACTTTGCGTTCAGCGGCACGTTCAGTTGCGTCTGGATATTGTCTTTGACCTGAATGGGCCCAGAGTAAGGCTGATATCCTTGCAGCCTCAAGACGAGGTTATATTGCCCGGCCGCGAGCGGAAGCGTCACTGGTGTTTGACCTGATTGTTTCGCTCCGTTGATGAAAACATCGGCACCCGACGGCTGGGTGCTGATGAAAATGCCTTTGGCGAGCGACTCGAGTTTTATCTTTTGATCTTGGGCGTCGCCGCTCTTAACCTGCAAAGCGGTTTGAACGGATTGATAACCGTCCTTCTGGATTTCAAGGCTGTACCGTGAAGGAGACAAATTATTGAAACTGCATGGCGTTTCGCACTTGTTCAGGACGTTGCCAGTGGTACCGCGCAGCACCGCGGTAGCGCCAATCACGTCAGTGACAACATGAATCGCTCCGCGTCCGGCTCCGGGGACCGGATGAGTGCCCTGGTCAGAGCCGCCAGCGACAGGCACGGGCGTGTCGTCATACTCGAGGTGATCGATCACACGGACGTCGGAAGGAGCGTTCCGTAATAATTTCAAAAGTGCGCCATGATCGGCCGGACGGAGCTTTCCCGCGAGCGTCAGCGTGTTGCCGGCGGCTTGAACTTTCACATGACCGTTTAACCCTTTTTCGGAAATAGCCTCTTCGATACGGCCTTTGTATTCCGCGGCCTTGGTGCTAATCGAATTTTCCAGTTTCCTTGGCGCGGCCTTTTCCGCGACGATTTCCGCGGGCTTGCTCTCCGCTGGTCTTGGTTCCACACTTGTTCCAGCAGCTGCATCTTTCGGCTGAGAAGAATTCTCTGTCCCGGCAGGGTCTTCTTCTGGATCGACGGGAGAGTTTTCCGATCCCGCGGGAACCGCGGGGGGCAGGCTGCCACCCTTCTTTTGTTCGTTACGAAGTTCGCGTGCGGCTTCAAAGACAGGCCGAATCTTATCGGCTCCGTAAACAATTACGCCTAGAAGCAGCAACGTTGCGAGAACAGTCCCAACGACGCTTTTCTTCTTCGGAGGTTGAGGAGCGGGTGCGATTGCTCCTGTTCGCCGCATGATCGGCGTTTGTCCGGGGGTTGATGCCCGCCCGCTCAGAGAGCGCGCCATCGCAGCGACGCTTTGATCTTCGCCGGCAAAACCACGCCCTCCGGGATTCGCGGAGATCAACGTCGCCGAAGGCGAGCCTCCCCCCAGGACCATCGTCGATTGCGGATTGTTTCCACCCGGCGCGATTGACCTGTAATTGCGCAAGTCTTCGAGCATTTCGCGGCAACTCTGATATCTCTGGTCGGGGTCTTTTTCCAACGCCCTCATTACCACCGTGCTGATTCCCGCATGAATAGAAGGATTAATCTGCCGCGGCGGGACAGCTTCTTCATTGACAATCTTGTAGATCACCGTGGTGATGTTCTGGCCAGGGAATGGCTTTTCGCCAGTTACCATCTCATAGAGCATGACACCCAGCGAAAAGATGTCGCTGCGGCCATCTACCGCACGGCCCTTCACTTGTTCCGGAGACATGTAGCTGGGAGTGCCCATCACATGGGCGGTTTGCTGGACGGTGCCAAACTGCAAAATCTTGGCGGTGCCGAAGTCCGTGACCTTGACGGTATCGTCGGCGGTGAGCATCAGGTTCGCGGGCTTGATGTCGCGGTGGATGACGTTGCGTTCATGCGCGAATTGTAATGCGCTGCAGGTCTGATCCATGATGCGCAGCGTGCGCGGCAGCGGAAAGGCGTGGCCGTCATCGAGCAGCGCTTGCAGGCTCTTTCCCTCGACCAGCTCCATGGTGATGTAGTAGAGGCCGTCTTCCTCGCCCGCGTCGAAAACCACCACGATGTTGGGATGCGTCAGCAAGCCAGCGGCGCGGGCTTCGGTTTGGAACCGCGTCAGGAGTTCGGGGCGCGAGAGACCGGTGCCTTCTTCACTCAGCCGGATGGTCTTGACGGCAACAGTGCGTCCGATCACCGGATCCACGGCTTTGTAAACGACGCCCATGGCGCCGCGGCCCAGTTCACCGACGATTTCGTATCTTCCGGCTTTTGTTACAGTTGGCATCGTTCAATCGATCTACCGCCACGCAAGCGTGACGCGAGCACTGCAATCCCCATTGGCGCGAATCGAGTTGCGGCTCCGGTTAAGGATGAGAATCCGGGAAAACCACCAGACCTTCTATCGGCAATTTCCTCGTCTTTATTCAGCGGAAATGCCTCCGCCGACACCCGGGCGCCCTATCCTGACAGTACCGACTGGATTTTCTGCCGGTCAACACTACTGGGGTACTAGTGTTGCGCACTCGATACGGTAGCAGTGCGCCTGCCCGAGGGCCTTCGTATCCTGCACCTGCCGCATCTAGTAAGTTGTCGGGCCAGTGCGCAGATCAAGGGTTGCGGATCGATTCCCGCGGAGCCATCGTGCGTTCCGGCATGGGCACGTTGGTTTCGCGGACCGGGCGGTCGACTTCGCTGGGGCGGGCGGGGGCTTCGAGTCCGTCCGTAAGCAGATAGCCTTGCAGGGCGATGCCATTGGTCCAGACGCCCTCGAGTGCGGCGATGTATTCGATCTGCATTTCGTAGAGTTTGCGTTGGGTGTCCAGAACGCGAGGGTACGATGCCAGCATCTGGCCATATTTCTCCACCATCAGGCCGTAAGCTTTTTTTGCTAGGGGAAGCATCTCGTCGCGATACTGCACAGCAATCAGGCGCGCGTTCGCGTACTCATCGACAGTTGACGCCGCGCGCTCGCGCAGAGTAAGCGAAATACGTTTCTTCTCCTGTCCGGCGCGATCGATATCCGCCCGTGCTGCCGCTACATTTCCCTGGTTGCGATTGAAAAGCGGAATCTGCAAGGCCACTTCCGCAATTCCTTCCCAGCCCTTCGCGAAGGGAACGCTGCCGAGCAGTTCGTGGTTGTATTCCATGCCGCCGCGGACCTGGACATCGGGAATTCTCTCTCGCCTCGCGCGACCCAGAATACTTTGGGCTCGTACCTCCGCCACATCGGCGATTCGAACCGCGGGGCTTTGTTTTGCGATAGCCTCAACGACTTCTTCCTCGTTCACCTCCGGCCAGGCTTTTTCAAGATCACCGGCCACCGTCGTCAACGGCAAATCCGGTCGTCCGATCACCGCCGTGAGGGAACGCCATTCTTCGCGTAGCGTGTTCTCCTGGATTCGCGCGTTCATGCGCATCCTTTGTGCTTCCACTTCTGCCTCCAGAACTTCGGTTTCATCCGCTTGCCCGGTATTCATCAGCCGCCGTTGAGTCTCCGCTGCGTCTTGTGCGATCGTAGCCATATCGCGGCGGGCGTCGAGCAGTTCCTGAGCCGCCAGCACGCGCAGAAAGGCCATCTTCACGGCGCTTTGCACGCGCATTTTCTGTTCTTCAGCTTCGATTTCCGCAAGTTTTACATCTTTTCCGAAAACTTCGCGGCTCAGGCCAAGCTTTCCGCCCGTGACCACTGTTTGCTGCACGAAAAAACCTTGCTTCCCGCCGCCGACCGATCCGCCGCGAATTTCATCCCCCGTATAAGCCACTGTTGGATTGGGGTAGAGTCCCGACTGCTGCTGCCTTGCCTTGGCGGCGCGAATCTCGGCCTCCGCCTGCCGGAGTGTAGGATTTGATTCCACGGCGATCTTCTGGACTTGCTCGAGCGTGATTTGTGAACCCTTCGCATTTTCCTGCGTTCTTCCCATCCGGGGATATTCCGGCTTTACCACTGGAATGTTCATCTGATGATGCTGCTCTTGCGGGGACATCTGCATTTCCTGCGCATGCACAGGACCAGCCGCCAATAGCGCGCGTGCAATCATCATGGTTCCAAATTTCGCTATGACTCGCATATCGTTTCCTCGTTTTTTTGGCGAACTCTGTGTCAAATCTTTTTCCGAAGCCCTACGATCCATGGCGATGCTCTTCGTGCTACAGAGGGTTTGCAATCTTTTTTCTCGCCATAATCACGTCATATTCTTTGTCCGGAAGCACGCGGATCATAGTCATCATGCCCATCATTCCCGCGCTCCAATTTTTCGGCAGACCGTAGGTTTCCGGCTTTTCCACCACTTCGTCCATCCCCATTTCCATGAAGGCATCCTGCGGAAAGCCCGGCACTTTCTCGGCATCTGGCGCGATCGGGGCGTGGTGAACGTGCTGGAAGGGCACACTCATGGCAAGTGACATCATTTGGCTATCAGCTTTTGCTTCGGTCTGGCCTGCCGTTTCGATCTGTCTGTCGCGCAACAAGTCCATCATGCTGTTCATCATGTGATGCGGTAGGTGGCAGTGGATCATCCACGCACCGGGATATTTCGCCTCGAACTCGAGGACGCGCGCTTGCGCCACGCCTACCAGCACGGTGTTCATGGGGTACCACGTTGACTCCGGTGCGCGCCCGCCTTCCGTGCCCGTCACCACAAACTGATGCCCGTGCAAGTGCACGGGGTGATGGTCCATCCCCAAATTTAGGATGCGGAGACGCACGCGGCTTCCCAGCCGCGCGAGCAATGGCGTGCTCATTGGAGCAGAAACGCCGTTGAACGTCAGCCAGTTGAACTCCATCGCCGCTGTGTTGGGAATGCTGTTGCTGGGCAGGACGGCCCATTCTTGCAGGATCAATCCATAGTCGTGATCGACGCGGGGCCTGTAATCCTTATCCGGGTGCGCCACGAAAAATCCAATCTGGCCCATCATCTCCTGCATGGCGCTGTGTGCGTGATAAAAGAACGTGCCTTCCTGATGCACCGTGAATTCGTAAACGTACTTTTCGCCTGGAGCAACGGGCTTCTGGCTGATGTACGGCACGCCGTCCTGCTCGATGGGTATTTCCAGCCCGTGCCAGTGCAGGGAAGTGGATTCCGGCAAGTGGTTCTCGAAGACCACGCGCACGCGGTCGCCCTGGCGCACTTGAATCGTCGGCCCGGGACAGCTTCCGTTGTAGCCCCACGTGTCGATGGTCTTGAACGGCGCGATTTTTCTCTTCACCGGCTCGGCTATGAGATGGAAGACTTTCACATTTCCATCCGTTTCGTGCCCCAGGTCCGCCAGGTCGGGCGTCGCCATTGTCAAGAGCGCCGTCGCCGCTCCCTTTCCGGGATGCGCCTCTCGCGGAGGCATCGGCATGGATTTTTCGTCCTGCGCCTGCAGACTCTTGCTCAGTCCCAAAAGTCCAGCTCCAATCACTGCAGCATCCTGAAAAAATCTTCTTCGTGTACCGCTCATGCTGCCTCCTGAATTGCCATACAGTAAATAGCCTTAACGTCGGGAAAAAACTAATCGCGCGGCTTCTTTCTTCGGACCGCGCGTTTGCAAACCGCAGCCTGCAGCTTTCCGGAGCGAAAACCACTTTGGTGTTTTAAGCTACTTGCGTTGGAAGATCAGATGCGGAGAACAACTTTAGAAGTAACGGAACAAAAATGCGGCGGTGATTCCACGTCTGCGCCGATGGTAGCGGAATTATGAGCACTTGGAGACGAAAGGCCTGGAGCAACAGCGCCAATCCGGTCGGCGGGCGCGCTCACGCGGTCCCTCTGGATCAACCCGCGCGCGCTTGCGGCGCTCACATTAGCCACCTGCAATTCCGGCGCCCCGCAACGATGAACAGCATGGAGATGAACCGCACCGCCATTCGCCGTTCCATGGGAGTGGCAGTCCGATCCCACCTCAGCCGGGCCTGGAGCTTGCGCGCAAGCCCGCGCGGCGCAAAGCGGACCACAGGCAGGAGCTACAACCAGCGCAACGATCGTCACTAGACTGGCGATCCTTGTCAGCCAAGCCGCGTTTCGCAATGGCGCGACATCTCTCATCGGATGATTTGTACGCTACTCTGCCCGCGTGCTTGCGTCAACTTGGCTTTTGGGAAAGTCGTGCTGGAGAAAAAGAGGCGTCAATCGCCGTGCCCGTGCGAGTCTTTCTCGACCACCACTTTTCCGGCGAAGGAGCGATACACGTAGATAACGTATCCCGCTGCCAGAATGATTCCGATGATCCACCAGGCCAATCCGATTTTCAAACCATAGTCCGCCGCTTTTGCGCTCTCGACTGTGAGTGAGTACACCGGATTCCGTGCGGGCAAGACCATCGGGTACACGCCGAACACCACGCTTGTCAACATGCCCGCCAGGTAAGCACAGGAAGCCAAAAACGCTTTGCGCTCGTCTCGTTCTCGCAATTCAAACATAACGCCTGCGATTCCTGCCACCGCAAGCACCGGAAAAACGATTCCAACTGGCCAGGTCGAGAAATTCCCTTTTACATGCGGCTGAATGCGGAACGTGAACGCGGTTACCACTGCCGTGAGCGTCACCACGCCCCACCACGCCCGCCCCGCCAGTCTTCCCGCGCGCGCGCTCACTTCGCCGCTGGTCTTCACCTGCACCCAAATCCCGCCATGCATCATGAGCGCAAGCAAGGCCAATGTGCCCACCAAAATGGTGTACCAGTCGAGGATGCCAGTATCGTCGGCGAGGCGGAAATTGGTCCACAGCGGTTCGAAAAAATATCCGCTCGAATCCAGCGGCACACCGCGCACAACGTTGCCGAGCGCCGCTCCGAAAAATACCGCCAGCGACAAACTCGACGCGCAGAAGAGAAAATCCCACAGCGGATCCCAAACTGCGCTCTTGATGTGATTCCGGAATTCGATGGACGCTCCGCGCAAAATCAAAAGCCACAGCACGATCATCAGCGGCAGATAAAATCCGCTGAACGCGCTGGCGTACAGCGCCGGAAAAGCGAAATACAAAGTTCCGCCCGCGGCAATCAGCCACACTTCGTTCCCGTCCCATACCGGGCCAATGCTCGCCAGCACCTGCCGCCGCTCTTCGTCTGTTTTTGCCACCAAAAGATGAATCGCTCCCGCGCCCAGATCGAAGCCATCCAGCAGTACGTAGATGGTGATCATAATGGCCACGAGCCAGAACCAGATTGTGCCCATCGCGCCTTCTTCAGTCCGCCGCCAGCACGGCAGCATCGTCTTTTCGCAGATGCCCGCTGGGTTCCGGCCCCAGTTCGATCTCGCGGTAAATCAGGAAGAACCACAGAATCGCCAGAATCACGTACATCCCCATGAAGCCGATCAGCGTGAACCAAGCATTGCCCGCCGCCACGCGCGGAGAGATACCGGCTGCGGTACGCATCAATCCATAAATCAGCCAGGGCTGCCGCCCGAGCTCGGCGGTCATCCATCCCGCGGTGTTGGCAATGTAAGGAAGCGGCACGCAGACCATCAACATCCACAGCATCCATCGAGAGTCGTACAATTTTCCCCGCCAGAACAGCAGTGTAGCCAGAACCATCACTGCGATGAAGATTGTCCCAAGTCCGACCATCACGTGATAGCTGTAATAGAGCAAAGGAATCTGGTCCGGCCATTCCGTTTGCGGAAAGTCGGACAGACCCTTGATGTTCGCGCGCCATTGCCGGTAGGTCAGAAAACTCAGCATGTTGGGAACCTCAAGAGGATTGTCAAGTCTTCTCTTGTCCACATCCGGCTGTCCGAGGATGGCCAGCGGCGCTCCTTCTTGCGATTCAAAGAGTCCTTCCATCGCCGCCAGCGTCGGTTGCTGGTTGTACGCTACCAGCCTTCCTTGCATGTCGCCCGTAGGGAAGAGCTGCAGGATCGCCGCGATCGCTCCTACCAAAACTCCTGTTCGCACAAAGGTGCGGCCGTAAAATTCATTCCGCTTTGTCAGCAAATAAAAAGCGCCCACTCCTGCCATGACAAAGCAGCCGGTTTGCACCGCGCCTAGCATGTTGTGCGCGTATTGCCACAGCGCCCATTTGTTCAGCAGAAGGTCCCAAAAGCTGGAGAGCTCGATGACGCCGTTGGCGCTAATCCGGTAACCGATAGGGTGTTGCATCCAAGCGTCCGTCGCCACGATGAAATAGCCCGAGAGCCAAGAGCCCAGGAATACCAGAAACCCAGCCACCCAGTGTCCGATTCGCCCGAGCCGTTTTTCTCCGAAAAGAAACAATCCCAGGAAACTCGATTCCAGAAAAAATGAAAACACTCCTTCCATCGCCAGCGTCTGTCCGATTACTCCGCCAGCCGCTTTCGAGAAAGCCGCCCAGTTCGTCCCAAACTGAAATTCCATCGGAATTCCCGTAACGACGCCGAGCGCAAAATTGATCGCGAAGATCCGCGCCCAGAATCGCGCCGCGCGGTTGTAATGTTCGTCGCCGGTTCGCAGCGCTTTGGTCTTCAGGTAGACTAGCAACAACGCAAGCCCCATCGTCAATTGCGGAAAAATGTAGTGAAACGTTATCGTGAAGGCGAAGTGCAGTCGGTGTACGTCCACGGCCTGTCCCATCAGCGGCGCCTCGAAAAGATTTTCATGTAAAGTTCAACCCTGCCGCCGCGATTTCCTCGAGGAGTCGAGGGACGCGGATGTTTCAATTTTATTCTCGCACTTCTGAAGAACTCTGTATTAATTTTTCTAAGCCACTTTATACGGACGTCCACGTTTCGTGCCACGAAGATCGACACTTTGGAAATTTCATCAATCCTCATCCAGCGGAGCCGCATCCCATGTATTGTCTTGACGCGCTTTTTCGCCGGAGGACCTCCATGAGATATGACGCGATCATCATCGGCTCGGGTCAGGCCGGCAACCCTCTCGCCTATAACCTTGCGGACCTTGGTTGGTCCGTGGCCCTTATTGAGAAAGAGAATCTTGGTGGTACATGCATCAACGTCGGGTGCACGCCTACCAAGACGATGGTCCATCGCGCGCAGGTTGCTCATTACGCGCGAAACGCTGCACGCTGGGGTGTCAACGCCGCGAATGTCAGCGTCGATCTTGCCAAGATCGTTGCCCAAAAAAACGAAGTCGTTCTCAGCTTTCGCGGCGGACGGCAGAAGCAAGTCGATAAGCGCGCCAACCTTCGACTTCATCGCGGCCACGCGCGTTTTGTCGGTCCGCATCAACTCAAGGTTGCCGATGATTTGCTAGAAAGCGAGAAAATTTTCATCAACACCGGTGGCCGCCCAAGCATCCCTGCCATCCCCGGCCTCGATGCCCTCCCCTATCTCACCAACGAATCTGTCCTGCAGCTCACCACTCTCCCCGAACACCTTCTCATTCTCGGAGGTGGTTACATTGGCCTCGAATTTGGGCAAATGTTTCGCCGCTTCGGCAGCCGCGTCACCGTTCTTCACACTGGCAAACAATTTATCTCCCGCGAAGATCCCGAAATTGCCGCTGGGCTGCAAAAGGCGCTAGAAGCGGAAGGCATTCAATTTCTCCTCGACGCCCGTACCACCCGCGTTGAAAACAAGAATGGCTCCATTATGCTGTCATTTGAATCGGCGTCCGGCTCTTCAATCGCCACGGGCTCGCATCTTCTGGTCGCCACCGGCCGCCGTCCCAATACCGACGATCTCGGCCTCGACAAAGCCGGCATCGAAACTGACAAGAGTGGTTTCATCAAAGTGAACGGCCGCCTCGAAACAAACGTCCGCGGCGTCTGGGCGCTCGGCGATTGCAAAGGCGGCCCCGCCTTCACGCATCTCTCCTACAACGATTTTCAAATTGTCTATGGGAATTTGATCGAAGGAAAAAATCTGACGATTGAAAATCGCCTCGTGCCTTATTGCGTCTTCACCGATCCGCAGCTCGGCGGCGTTGGTATGACTGAAAAAGAAGCGCGCGAGAAAGGCTTCAAATTAAAAATCGGCAGATGCCCCATGACTTATGTGGCGCGCGCCATCGAGCGCGGCGAAACAGCCGGCCTAATGAAGATTGTCGTCGATGCCTCCAACGATCGCATTTTGGGAGCTTTCATTCTTGCTTCCGAAGGAGGCGAGCTGGTGCAAATCCTCGGCACACTCATGCTCGCGAACCAGCCCTACACGCTGCTGAAAGGCGCTGTCTACATCCATCCAACGCTCGCCGAAGGCTTCTTCTCTCTCATGGAAGACGTCAAGCTTGCAGACTGAACGAAAGGTTGGTTCATAACGCCACGATGAGGTGCGCCAATGGTATTCTGCAAACGACAGTTTCGGCGATGAGCCGGCGGAGGCCACAACACTAGTCATGGAGAGTCTCAAGGATCAAATTGCCGTGGTGACCGGAGCCAGCAGCGGCATCGGCAAAGCCATTGCTCTTTCGTTAGCCGGGCACGGCGCCGAAGTCTGCCTGGTGGCGCGGCGCCGCGGGCTGCTTGAAGATGTCGCGAAGCAGGCACACGCTCTTGGCTCGGTGGCCACGCTTGCCCAGCGAATCTCACGCAAGCGGAGGACGTCGCCGAAATGGTGACCCACTCGCTCCGCTTGCCGCGCACCGCCGAAGTCACCGACATCGGCATCCGTCCCATGCAAAAATCCTACTAAAGCTCACGGCCCGCCCATTGCAAAAAATCCTGCTGAGCCAGCTTTCCGCAACCCACGAAAAAGTTACGCGCGCCCTTCTAATTTCCGCTTTCCAATTTCTATTTTTTGAATCTGGTGGGGCTGGGGAGATTCGAACTCCCGACAAACGGTTTAGGAAACCGTTGTCAATAGCGAAGACAGCAGCCAATAATGCGGCTTTCATGCATGTTCTGTACCCAATCTGTACCCGGTGATGGTACACTGTACCCATCGGAGGCAGTCATGCAAAAGGGCGCGATCAAGCAACATGGCAAGTTCTGGATGCTGAAGTATCGAGAAACCGTCCTCAAAGATGGCGTCAAAGTTCGCAAGGACGTGTACAAGAAACTAGCTCCTATAGACCGTGAGCACCAGACTGAATCATCCGTCCGCGCCCTGGCTGACGTAATCCTAGCACCACTGAACGCCGGAACACACCAAGCAACTTCTGTTGATTCCGTGAAATCGTTTCTCGATTCGTTTCTCGCCAAAGGTGAAGGTGGACGAGGGCACAAGCTGCGCCAAAGCACAATCGACAGTTACGACGATATGTACAAGCTGGCGAAGCCGCATCTGCCGGATATGGAACTCCGCAAGGTTCGGACCCCCGACATAAACAACATCATGCGTGCCGTCGCTGCG
>WNFQ01002380.1_pt1 | contig 18324 bp, 19 predicted proteins | sample 5400171 | NCBI WGS metagenome assembly WNFQ01 (sample SAMN13153356, study PRJNA577476) | soil metagenome | isolation source: 20 cm soil under Madrone tree | place: USA:California | collected 2016-06-14 | reverse complement strand
ACCGAATGAACGGCCTTTTGTGCTGACGCGAGCCGCTTACGCGGGCGCGCAGCGTTACGCGGCAACGTGGACTGGCGACAACGTAGCGGTATGGAATCATCTCGGGATGAGCACGCCGATGCTGCTGAGTATGGGAATCTCCGGCTACGGAATGGTGGGCGACGACATCGGTGGGTTTGCCGGATCGCCCGCGCCAACGCTGCTTACGCGATGGATCGAAGCCGGCGCGTTCAATCCAATTTATCGCGATCACACGGCAAAAGGCACAGCGGATCAGGAGCCGTGGGTGCACGGACCGAAACACGAGGCAATCCGCAAACACTTTATCGAGGAACGTTACCGCCTGATGCCCTACATTTATACCAGCGTGGAAGAAATGTCGCGCACAGGAATTCCGTTGATGCGGCCATTGCTGCTGGAATATCCACAGTCGCCGGAATTTTTCGACGATGACGGCGAATTCCTCTTCGGCCCGGATTTGTTTGTCTCGCCGGTGACGAACGAACTGCAGGATGACAAGGTGATCCAGTTGCCGCCAGGTAGCTGGTACGACTACTGGACAGGCGAGAAGAGCTCCGACAGAGAATTGAAAAAATTGAAACCTGCGCTGGACCAGGTGCCGGTTTACGTGCGAGCGGGAGCGATTGTGCCGCGGCAGCCATTGGTGCAAAACACCGGCGAAACGCCAAAGGGTCCGCTGGAATTACGTGTCTATCCCGGCCCGGAGTGCAAAGGCAGCCTTTACCAGGACGACGGCCACTCGCTGAACTACGAGACAGGCGAGTTCTTGCGTGTGAACTACTCCTGCCAGGTTGGCGCGAATGCGATCAAGATTGTTAGTGCCGTCGAAAAGGATGGCTATAAGCCGTGGTGGAATGCTGCGGAAATTACGGTATTCGGAATGGACAAGGCGCCAAAAGAGGTGCGCGTCGGCGACGTCACCGTTCATGAGTGGCGATATGACACCGCGCAACATGCTGTCGCGTTCACGGTGCCAGAAGCGAAGAACAATTGGACCGTGGAAATCGTTTTCTAATAAAATTCAGTCAAGCGACAAAATAGAAATGGACTGTGGCGGCGCAGTGATTTTTAGTTCCGTGCCGGTGGATTCGGCAGTCGCGTTTCCGTAAAGCGTAGTCGCCCGCAGAGCGTCCGCCAGCGGCGTACTTGCTTCAGAAATTTTCAATGTTCGCGACTTGTTTCCGTTATTGAAGACCACCAACAGCCGCTCATCGTCGGTCTGTCGAACAAATACATAGGAATCACTGTCGGAAAATACGTGGAAGAGCTTGCCGGTTCGCAGAGCAGGGTGACGGCGGCGAAGCTGCAACAAATTCTGCACCGCTGAGAAGATTCTTTGCTGTTCAGGCGTTCGCCCTTGCTCGGTAAAGGCACTTTGTGGATCGCCTGGCCAGCCACCGGGGAAATCACGTCTATTTTCGGGATCGCCGCCTCCCGGCATGGCAATTTCATCTCCGTAATAAAGTTGCGGAATTCCGCGCAGAGTCAGTATCAAACCAAACGCGCAAAGCAGCTTCTCACGCGAGCTGCCCGGCTCGCTCACAATGCGCGGTACATCGTGATTCGCAAAAAAAGGAAGCAGCCAATCCGGGTGCGGGTACAGCGTGTCCTGCCGCAAAATGTCGGCGATCCGGCCTGCGGGAGCTCCACGCAGCAATACATCGCGAATTGTGAAGTAGAAGGGGAAATCGAAAACCGTGGAGAGTCCGGTGTCAATGCCGTCCCACTCTTTTCTGCCTCCGACAAAAAACGAAGTTACGGTTGGATCGGGGTGAAAGACTTCGCCGATCGTGGTGAGATTTGGATAAAGGCGGCGCAGGCCGGCATGCCAGTACTCCCAGAACGTGCGCGAAACGTAGGGAAACGTGTCGACGCGAAACCCGTCGAGTCCCGCTGATTCGATCCACCAAATGGAATTTTGCAGAAGATATTTTGCGACGACAGGATTCTCAGTATTCAGATCTGGCAACACTCCGAAAAACCATCCGTCGGTCATGTTACGGCGCATGGCGGCCGTGGAATGCGGATCGGTAAGAGCTTCGAATGGATCATTTGAAATATCTGCGGAATCGGATTTGCCGTAAAACGAATTCTTGAATGGAGCGAATGTATCGAGATGATTTTGTGCGGTGCCATGGAACCAATCCGGCAGCGGAGGCTTTGCCACCCAGGGATGGCTGGGACCAACGTGGTTGGGCACAGCATCGAAAAAGAGCTTCATGCGCTGCTGACGCAGAGCTGACGCAAGTCCCTTGTAGTCATTGAGTGTGCCCAGATGCGGATCAACGGCGTAGAGATCTACCGCGCCGTAACCGTGATAATCCTGTTCTGCGCCGTTCCTGACCACTGGCGTAAGCCACAACGCGGTGACGCCGAGGTCTTTGATGTAATCGATGTGTTCACGGATTCCGCGCAAATCGCCGCCATGCCAGGAGCGCGGATTGAAACGATCGTGCGAACCGGGGAACTCCGCGGGCTCATCATTCGTGGGATCACCATTTGCGAAACGGTCCGGCATAATCAGATAAAGAACATCGTCGGAATGCAAACCGTGAAAACGCTGAGCCGTCGGTTCACGATTCGAAATGGGCAATTCGAAAGAAGCGTCTCCGACGGGCGTGGTCAGATGACAAACAATGGTGCCGGAACGCAGGCGCGAACCGAATTTGAGCCATACGAAAAGATAGTCGCCGCCTTGCGTTGCTTCCGTGTGTTCGACCACAACGTCAGGAAGATTGCAGACAACTTTGGTGGCCTGAAGGCGATGGCCGTAAAGCAGAACTGTTAAATCCGGCGTAAGTCCGATCCACCAGTTCGGAGGCTCGACTTTTTTTACTACTGGGGCTGTAGCGGTAGCTTCCAGCGACTGCGGAGCGGCGAAACTCTGTGGCGATATTAGAAAAAAAGCGACCGCAAGAAGAGCTGAAGCAATGATCCGGCGAAGGAAGTTGGAACTCATCAGGAAACAAGAATAATGAAAAACGCCGACGAATTGATAGCGCAACTCCATAGCGCAACTCGAGTCAGAAAGAAAGTTGCCCATTTCGCCGGTTCAGACTGAATCCGTTATGCTTTCTGAAACCGCAGTGTTCCGAAGACTTCGGGCACATGGAAATTCGGCTCCGGAGTGTAAGTAGGTCGCCAGGAAGAATAAAAGCGCGGTTCGGTTGCGCCTTCGACGCGGAAGAAATTCACGCGCCATTCTTGGCACGACTCAAGAATATTTGAGAATAATCCCATTGGCAGCGCAAGCTCGGCAGTCCATATCTTATCGGATTGATCGAGCACGACGCGTGATTTCATGCCGCTATCGGGATCGCGTTTGCCGTCCGGCGAGATGTCCAGGTCGATCCACATTCCATTGGGACTGATTTCGAACTCCCAGTAGCGGCGAGGCTGGCTAGCATCCGTCTGCAGAAAAACCTCAGCAACGTCGCGATCCCATAAATGGTCGCGGCGGCCATTTGAGTCGCTGTCTTCAAAAACCGTGAGAGTACGATAGCGACAGCGAAACCTAAAATACAAATATTCGTTTGTCCATAGAACGCGAACTTCGGTCTCGCGCGCGGAGTCCGCATATTTGCTCTGCCAATCGGACGTGAAGCGCACAGGCTGCGCAACGGCCCAGGCGTGCGTACCCGGGAACCCGTCAGTGTCGAGCCCGCTTGAGAGTTCCAGCGCGACAGCAGTGTCTGGAATGTCAGGAGCCTTTTTCATACTGAACTCAGCATAGCGAAACCTGTCCCGCGTTGCAGAACTCTTTGCGCACTTCGATTTGCGCAACAGCCAATCGGCGCGAAGCAACGTGCTAGCATCTCAAAATAAAGAGACTTTGGGTTATTGCAGTTGTCGCAGAGCGATCCGCGGAGGCGGCGATGGTGGAAACAGTCAATCCGGAAGAGTTCGTGACGCAGCAACAGAAGAAAAAGGTCGAAGACTACGAGTTCGTAAAAGTTCGGCTAGCTGGCGGCGTCGCGCATATGACCCTGAATCGCCCTGAACACAACCTGTTGAACGAAGCCATGCTGCGCGAAATGGCTGAAGGCATCGAGTATGCCGGTTCGCGCGAAGACGTGAAGATTATTCTGCTGGATTCCGCGTGCAAAGTTTTTTGCGGCGGTATTGAGATCGGCGAATACACCTCGCAACGGGTTTTCCAGATGCTGGACGCATTCCACGCGGCGTTCGCGGCAATGGTAGATGTCGCCAAGCCTGTGATTTGCGTTGTGAACGGCCCCGCAATCGGAGGCGGAGCGGAATTGGCGGCTTTTGGCGATCTGGTAATCGCCACGCCGAAAGCGCGATTCGCACAGCCGGAAATCACGATCGGAATGTTTCCGCCGCTGGCTTCTACAATTTTGCCTTACCTGGTCGGTCCAAAGATCGCGCTGGAACTGGTGCTGACGGGAGAGCCGGTGACGGCGGAGCGCGCGCTGGAACTTGGACTCGTCAACCGTCTGGTTCCCGAAGAGAAACTCCAAGCGACTGTGAAGGACATGGTCACGCGAATGACGGGACATTCCGGGCCGGTGTTGACGATGGCCAAGAAAGCAATTCTTGGAGGAATGGGGCTCTCGCTACGCGATGGGCTAAAGCACTCCATGAATATTTTCCTGAACGAATTGTACCGGCTGGAAGATTCACAGGAAGGTTTGCAAGCGCTGGTGGAGAAACGTAAACCGAACTGGAAAAACCGGTAACTGTAATCGGCTAAAAGCCGTAAGCCAGGCTACCCTCCCGTGCCGCAGTTTGCGAAGCTCCTCGCGAGAGGGAGTTGCGCTGGTTGCCCCACGGAGCTCGCGGGGCATTTTTGTTTTTACAGCTGTCGCGGAGTAAGAATCGATCACTCGTCGGAGGAGTTGGCGGAATTTGAAATTTTTCGTTCCATCTACGTTTAGTCGTAAAGCCTTATTCGCGGCGATGCTGTGGATTGCTTTCTGCGCCGCGCAATTGAAGGCGGATCAAGCCTCGGCCTCCGCGCCGGCGAAAGAATCGTTCCAGACAGTGCAAGATGAAACCGGCCGCAGCGTTCGCATGCCGGTTCCGGTGCGGCGCGTGGTTTCTCTTGCGCCCAGCTTGACTGAATCGATTTATGCGCTCGGCATGGACGAGCTTCTCGTCGGCGATACCGACTATTGTGATTACCCTCCGGCAGCCATGAATAAGCACAAGGTCGGCGGAGCAGTGAATCCGAGCCTTGAAGAAATCGCAGCGCTCAAACCCGATGTTGTGCTGGTTACCAAAAGCTTGAATCGTCTGGAAACGGTTCAGCAGTTGGAGCGTCTCGGCATTGCCGCGTACGCCACAGACCCGCACTCGATCGACGAGATACGCAGTTCGGTTCATCGGTTGGCCGGAGTGATGGGAAATTCCGCTGCGGGAGAAGCTCTCGATAACGGCCTGCTCCAACAAGAAACCAGCCTGCGGGAAAGACTGCAAAACGTGGCAGCGAAGCGTGTACTTTTTATTGTGTGGACGGATCCACTGATTTCCGTCGGCAAACACACTTTTATCGCCGACGCGTTGGAACACGCAGGCGCGGTTTCAATTGTCGAGTCATCGCAAGATTGGCCGCAAATGAGCCTGGAGGAGATGGTGCGTTTGCAGCCGGAATTTCTGGTGTTCGCTTCGGGCCACTCCGAAGCGGTTTCGCGGGACATGGAAGCATTGGCAAAGCGCCCGGGGTGGAATGAGCTTGATGCGGTAAAACACCGCAAATTTGCCGTGATTAGCGATGCTGTGAATCGGCCAGCGCCGCGATTGTTTTCGGCCGTGGAAGACCTTGCACGGCAACTACATCCCGAGGCATTCACCGAGAAAAGCGACACCTCAAAAGCTCCAACTCCGGTGGAGAAAAACTGATGAAGCCGCTCACGCTCAGCCGCCTTCTTTTGCAATGCGCGATACTGGGCGCAATTCTTTTTTGCGTGATGGTCGTCGCGCTGAAGTTTGGCGCGGTTCACGTTTCGCTATATGGCTTGGGCCGCGATTTATTGCGAGTGCTTATGGGGAAGAGCACCGCAATTTCCAGCGAATACAACTTGATCCTCAATCTACGGCTTCCGCGCATTCTACTGGGCGTTCTGGTGGGTGCTTCGCTGTCTGTGGCGGGCACCAGTTTCCAGGCGTTGCTGCGCAACCCGCTCGCGGATCCCTACGTCTTGGGTGTTTCGAACGGCGCTGCAGTCGGCGCGATTCTGGCTTTGCTCATGGAACCGCGGCTTGCGCTTTCACCGGAGATTGCGTCGGTCTTCACACCGCTGGGCGGATTTATCGGCGCCTGCGTTGCGATAACGGCTGTTTATTTTCTGGGCCGCCGCGAAGGCCGTATCGACAGTAATACCCTTTTGCTTGGCGGGGTCATCACCGCCTCTCTACTTTCTGCAATTATTATTTTGCTGCTGACCACCATGCCCAGCAGTAACGTGAGAGGAATGGCGTATTGGCTGATGGGCGAACTATCTGCCGTACCGTCAAGGCCACTGGGTTGGGTACTTCGCGTAGGATTTCTGCTTGCGGCCGCGGTGATTTATGTGACGGCGTCGGACTTGAATTTGCTTCTCTCCGGCGAAAAAGAAGCCATGCATCTCGGAGTTGATGTTCGTCGCGTGCGGATCGTCGTATATATCGCTGCGTCCGCGCTGACCGGTCTTGCGGTCGCGATGAGCGGATCGATCGGCTACGTGGGGCTGCTGGTGCCCCACGTAATGCGCATGATTTTCGGCTCGGACCATCGAATCCTTATTCCTGCGTCTGCCTTCGGGGGCGCCATCGTTTTGGTAATGGCAGACACTCTGGCGCGGACCATTGCGGCACCGTCGGAGCTTCCGGTCGGCGCAATCACGGCCATCGCGGGCGCTCCACTTTTCATTTACTTGCTGCGGCGGAGGCTAGCATGACCTCAGCAACCCGCTCGACTTCTTCACGTAATGCGGCGGATGCCGGTCATAGCGCCAACGAACCGCGTTTGAGTGTGGAGCAGGTGAGTTATGCGCATGCGCCCAACCCGCAACAGGCGCCAATTTTCACGCTGGAAGCGACCAGTTTCCATGTTAGAGCGGGAGAGGTCGTAGCGATCCTGGGACCGAATGCTAGCGGGAAATCAACGTTGTTGCAGATTATTTCTGGCGCACTGCAGCCCCTTTCGGGGCGCGTGCTGTTGAACGGATTCGTCACGCACGATCTGGAGCCGCGCATTCGCGGCCAGCGAATCGCAATGGTGCAGCAGGAAAGCCAACTGCTGTTTCCGTCCAAGGCGTGGGAGTTTGTGATGCAGGGCCGCCATCCCTACGGGAAATCTCTGCGATTTGAAACTGACGACGATGTGCTGATCGCCAAGAATGCTCTTGCACAAGTCGGCGCGGAACACCTGAGCGATCGGTGGATGGACCAAATTTCCGGAGGAGAAAAGCAGCGCGTGATTCTGGCGCGAGCGCTTGCCCAACAGCCGTTGCTGCTTCTGCTTGATGAGCCAACGCTGCATTTGGACATTGGAGCGCAAGTGGATTTGCTTGAGACGCTGCACCGCCTGGCACGTGAAAATCGCTATTCCGTCGTGGTGGTCACGCACGAATTGAATCTGGTTGGCGAATACGCGGACCAGGTTGTACTCCTGCAGAAGGGCAAATGCCTGCGCGTCGGTGCCCCGGCCAGCGTGTACCAGCGCGATCTACTTGAACAAGTTTTCCAGACACAGCTCAGCGTGGAGATGGGATCGAATGGCCGTCCGCGCGTAATTATTTTGCCTGGATCGTCTTGACTCAGAGTTTGTAAAACAAGCCCTGAAACACGGTCTTAGTTGTTAAACGCCGCGGGAATTTTCTGCGGAAACACGTAACCCATAGCGGGCGAAGTCGCCCCATCACAATCATCGCGGACTTCGTGCACGGGAAGACGGAGCGTTCTTCGTGATGTCAACCGAAGAACGCGAGTCGTCGCCGCCGCGCGACTGTAAGGCGGGAATTCGCAGGCCAGCCACTGCACTGTATCCGGGGAATCTCCCGGACCATGCGGGAAGGATGCTTGCACGCAACGCCGCCAAGCCAGGAGACCGGCGAGGTCCGCAATCTCGTTTAGCGGTTTTCAGGTTTTGTTTTGCAAACCTGAGCTAAAAAGTCTTCAGAGTTGTTTTACAAACGCTGAGAACAACTAAGCGAGACAGCCTTCAACTCCCGCGCGTGAGGGAGCGGAGGAGAAAAATGAAAACCATTCTGCTTCGCGTAGTCATCGCTTCTCTACTTTTCATTCCTATTCAACAGCTTTTGAATGCTCAGTCCAGCCCGCCTGATGCCCAATTAAAAGGAACGTTGCTGGATGCGAGCGGCGGTGGCGTGGGCGGCGTTCACGTCACGGCACAGCTTGCAGGCGATTCGCAGGCGCACCTGTGGAAAGCAACCAGTACCACGGCGGGCGAATATGCGCTCGTCGTTCCTCCGGGCAAGTATCACATCGTATTTCAACGCGCGCCATTTGTGACGCGCGAGTTTGATCTGGATTTACTCAGCGGTCCGCTCCGCGTTCTGGATTTAAGGCTAGAACTTGAGCGTGTCTCATCGAGCGTGGTGGTAACGGCAGAAGCGGAGCCGCTACCAATACAGCAAACGACCGCTTCAGTCACTGTGTTGGCGCGTGCCGACATGGATGCGCGTCAATCCATAACTCTTCCTGACGCTCTTTTGTACGTGCCGGGAGTTGCTATTGGCCGAACCGGTCCAGAAGGCGGCAGCACTTCCGTCTTCTTGAATGGCGGAAACTCCAGCTTCACGAAAGTGCTAGTTGACGGAACTCCGGTCAACGAACCCGGCAACGCCGTGGACTTTTCTAACTTCACGCTGGATAACGTGGACAAAGTAGAAGTCGTGCGTGGCGCCGAAAGCGCGATTTACGGAACCGACGCGGTCGATGGGGTCATTCAGGTCATCACGCATCGGGGAACCACACACATTCCGGAGGTAAGCGTTTTCGCTCAGGGCGGAAGTTACGATACTGGCCTCGGCGGCGGGCAACTGAGCGGACTTCTCGGCCGCTTCGACTATTCTGGAGCGGCCTCCTACTTTTCGACTGCCGGGCCGGCGGACGAAAACCATTTCCTGAACCGCACCCTCTCTGGAAACTTCGGCTACCGCCTCGGCGAAGACGATAACCTGCGGCTGACGCTGCGAAACAATACCAGTAACGCGCAGACGCCCGGCCAGGTATTACTCGAACCACCCAGCCCTGATTCGCACACGGACTACCATTTTTTCAGCTCGAACGCTCGCTGGGACTTTGCCACCGGCAAACACTGGCATCACCAGCTGATGGCCGCGGAATCTTACAACCGGCAGTTCAGCGCCAATGCGATTCAGAATTTCTACGCGACGGATCCCTCTTTCGGGTGCCCGCAAACCAATCCCAGCGCAATAGCCACGGTGGAGTTTTGCGATTTCACCGATCCTGGCAGCCGTTATGAATACAACCGCGCCAGCATCAACGCACAGTCTAGTTACCTGTTGCCGAATTTTTCCGGGACCGCCGGCTACCAATACGAGGTGGAAAATGCCCACATTCCATTTCTCACCGCAGGACACGTGCGTCGCAACAATCAAGCTGGTTTTCTCGATTTTCGCTATGCCCCGCATCCCCGCGCGTCGCTGAGCTTCGGCGCGCGGGCGGAAGCCAACGGAAATTTCGGCACGCGTGTTGTACCTCGCGTTGGGGCCTCCCTGATGCTGTTGCAAGGCCGCGGTTTTTGGGGCGAGACAAGGCTGCGTACATTTTATGGGCAAGGCATCAAAGAGCCGCGTTTCGATCAACTGTTTAACGATCAATTCGGCGACTTTGGCAATCCGGCGCTCAAGCCGGAGTCCAGCAAGACTTGGAGCATCGGCATCGAGCAGAAATTGTGGGATAACCGGATCCTTCTCAGCGGCGAATATTTTTCTAATCGCTACTACAACCTCATCAGCTTTGCGTTTTGCCTTCCGGAACTACCGCCAGCAACAGGCAACACATGCGGAGTTTTTATCCCCGGTGCTCCGCCAAGTTTCGGATATTACTTCAACACCGACCGTGCTCGCGCACGCGGAGCCAATATCGGCGCGGAAGCGAAAATTGTTCCTTGGCTGATGGTGGCCGGGAGCTACTCTTACGACGACAGCCTGGTGCTTGCTGCTCCGAATACGTTCGATCCGACGGAGGTACCCGGGAACCGGCTGGCGCGGCGTCCTGTGAATTCGGGGACGCTCTCGGCGAGAGCGGGATGGCGGAGGGTGAATGTAACACTCTCCAGCTATTTTACGGGCCAGAGAACCGACAGCGATTTTCTGGGGCTTGGGCTAAACCACACAGCTGGCTACGCGCGGTTTGACCTTGCGAGCAGTTACGAGCTCGGAAAGGGTGTGACCACGTATCTGCGAGCCGCGAATCTCTTCGCCAAATCCTACGAGGATGCTCTCGGCTATCCGGGGCTGGGACGGGAAGTGCTGGTCGGGATGAAGTACCGATTTGGCGGAAAGAACTGATTGAGGCACGCCCGGCAAGAGCAGAAGATGATTGAAACGACCGAGGTCTTATTGTGCTGGAGTGGTGGCAAAGACAGCGCTATGGCGCTGAACGTTATGCGTCAGCAGCGGAACCTGCGAGTTGCTGCGCTGCTTACGACAGTCACCGAAGGCTACGAGCGCATCAGCATGCACGGCGTGAGGCGCGCCCTACTGCAGCGACAGGCGGTGGCCACAGGTCTGCCGTTGCACGAAGTGCGCATCCCACCGCAATGCGTCAATCCCATTTACGAGGCACGGATGCGCGAAGCGTTGCTGTCTCAGAAAGAAAACGGCGTTCGCTGCGTTGCATTTGGCGACATCTTTTTGCAGGATTTGCGCGAGTATCGCGAACGGAACCTGGCGCAAGTGGAGATGAACGCAATTTTTCCGATCTGGAAGCGCAATACGCAGGAGCTAGCGCAAGAATTCTGCGCAATGGGATTTCGCGCCATAGCGGTTTGCATTGATTCGAAAAAGTTGAGCCGCGAGTTTGCGGGGAGAGAACTGGACGAATCGTTTTTCCGTGACTTGCCAGCAGACGTGGACGCCTGCGGGGAAAATGGAGAGTTTCACACTTTCGTTTATGACGGGCCGATTTTCTCGAGCACGATTGCGGTCGAGCGCGGTGAAGTGGTCGAACGCGACAGATTTTACTTTTGTGACCTGAAGGAGAAATCGCAATGAATTCTGTACAACAGAAACAGTCGCTGATTCTTCGTGGCGCCGTAGTTGCAACCATGATTGTCTTGGCGGCCGTATTACGCATTGCGCCGCATCCCTGGAACCTCACGCCGATCGGCGCCATGGCGTTGTTTTCTGGTGCGATGTATAAAAACCGGTGGATGGCGTTCGCATTGCCCCTGGCAAGTTTGTTTGCCGGAGATGTTTTTGTCGGCTTCCATAAACTGATGCTGATCGTGTACGCGAGCTTTGCTATCAGCGTGGCCATCGGTAGGTGGCTTGGGGACAACCGGAGCGTGGCACGAATTGGTGGCGCAGTTTTTCTCGGTGCGACACAGTTCTTCGTTGTTACTAACTTTGCGGTGTGGGCGATCGGCGGCTTCTATCCAAAAACAATTACCGGCCTGGTGAACTGCTTCCTTGCGGGCGTGCCTTTCTTCTGGAACACGTTAGCCGGTGATGCGATGTACTCCGGAATCCTGTTCGGCGGATTCGCGCTTGCCGAAAAACTGCTTCCGACGCTGCGGCTGCCAGCGGCCCAACCGACGCGAGCGGCCTGATCGTGCGACCCGAAGGCCGTGTCAGGCTGATGATATAATTGCCAGACCATGTGCGCTAAGACCGCCGAGAACGCCGTGTCCCCCGACGTGATGGCCAAATACGAGGCCGTGATCGGGCTTGAAGTGCATGCGCAGCTCCTCACCAAAACAAAGATTTTCTGCGGTTGCTCGACGCAATTTGGCGACGCTCCGAATGCGAATACCTGTCCGGTATGCCTTGGGCTTCCCGGCACCCTGCCTGTGTTGAACAAACGTGCCGTCGAATTGGCCATGCAGGCTGCACTGGCCCTGAACTGCACGGTGCATGAGCATTCGCGTTTCGCGCGCAAAAATTATTTTTATCCTGACCTGCCGAAGGGCTATCAGATTTCTCAGTACGAGCTTCCACTGGCGACTGCAGGCCATATCGAAATCGAAATTGCCGACACAAAAAAGAAGATTGGAATTACGCGGCTGCACCTCGAAGAAGATGCCGCAAAGAATCTTCACGAAGGATTTGCGGACTCGGCCACAAAAGGCTATGTGGACTACAACCGATGCGGCTCGCCGCTGAGCGAAATTGTCAGCGAGCCCGATATGCGCACGCCAGAAGAGGCTTACGCATATCTGACGACGCTCCGCCAGATACTGCTGTACACCGGCGTGAGCGATTGCAATATGGAAGAAGGTTCGCTGCGTTGCGATGCCAACGTCAGCGTGCGGCGGCGCGGTGCGCCACAGTTCGGTACCAAAGTTGAAGTCAAAAATCTGAATTCGTTTCGGTTTTTGCAAAAAGCCCTCGAGTACGAGATCGAACGGCACATCAGCATCATCGAAGCCGGCGGCAAAATTTCTCAGGAAACGCGGCTGTGGAATCAGGCCGAGAGCTATACGGTTTCCATGCGTTCCAAAGAGAAGGCGCACGATTATCGCTATTTCCCTGAGCCCGATTTGCTGCCGGTGCATGTCAGCCGGGCGTGGCGCGACGCGGTCAAAAATGCCCTGCCGGAATTGCCGGAAGCGAAGCGTGCGCGATTCGTTGGCAGCTACGGCATCACGCCGTACGACGCGGAAGTCCTGACGGCCGCGCGGGATCTTGCGGATTATTTCGAAGCAACGGCGAAAGCGGGTGCTCCGGGAAAAGCAGCGGCCAACTGGATGCAGACCGAACTTTTGCGCAGGCTCAACGACAGCGGAAAAGCGATCACCGCGAGTCCTGTTTCGGCAGCGAGTCTAGCAGAACTGATCCAACTAGTCGAAACCGCGAAGATTACTGGCGCAGTTGGCAAGAAAGTGTTCGCAAAAATGTTCGAGACAGGCCGCGGCGCAGCGGAAATTGTCGAAGCCGAAGGCTTGGGTGCGCAAGTCAGCAGCGATTCGCTCGAGCAAATCGCGCGCGAAGTGATTGAAAAAAACCCAGAAAATGTTGCTAAGTTCAAATCCGGCAATGAGGGCGTTTTCAAGTTTTTTGTCGGGCAGGTCATCAAAGCTACTCGAGGGCAGGCCAACCCCCAGGCCGTGAATGAAATTCTCACGAAACTACTGGCAGGCTGAGGCTGCAAATTATGCTCAAGATTGGCGACAAGGCACCGGAATTTAAACTGAAGAGCGACACTGGGACTGATGTGTCACTCCAGAATTTCAAGGGACAACGCGTGGTGCTTTTTTTCTTTCCCAAGGCCGATACGCCAGGTTGAACCACGGAAGCGTCCGAGTTTCGCGACGCAAAGAAGCACTTCGATAAACAAAATGTGGCTATTTTGGGCGCGAGCGCGGATTCGGAAAAGGCTCTGGCCAACTTCAAGAAAAAGCAGAAACTCAACTTTGCGTTGCTGGGCGATCCGACTCACAAGATGATTGAAGAATATGGCGTATGGCGCCCGAAGAAATTTATGGGCAGGATTTTCAAAGGAATCGTGCGGAGCACTTTTCTGATTGGGGCGGACGGCAAAATCGAGGAAATCTGGGACGAAGTGCGGGTGAAAGGTCATGCTGGCGAAGTGCTCAAGAGAGTCAGCAGCTTGCTGTCCTGAAGGCTGTAGGCAAACTACAAGGAACAGACGGGAGCGTTAGCATCAGCCGCAGGCTCGATGAGCAGGTTGTCAATGAGACGCGTTTTGCCGATGAAGACCGCAAGCAGCGCATAGATAGGCCGCGGGCCAATCCAGGCTGCGGGTGCGAACGATTCGGCATCCACAATTTCAATGTAATCGACACGCGCAAGCGGATCGTTCGACAAAACCCTGCGAATTGTAGTCTGCAGCTGCAGGGCATCGCGAGTTCCCGCATTCAACGCGCGACGCGCCTCATCGAGCGCGCGGTGAAGAGCCGTGGCGGCGCGGCGCTCCTCTGGATTCAAGTACGTATTACGAGATGAGAGCGCCAGCCCGTCCGGCTCACGGACAATCGGGCAGACCACAATCTCAACGTTGAGGTTCAGATCGGTGGCCATCTGCTGCAAAATACGCACCTGCTGCGCGTCTTTACGGCCAAAATATGCGAATTGGGCCTGCACAATTTCGAAAAGTTTCAGGACGACGGTGGCCACTCCGCGGAAATGCCCGGGCCGCGATCTGCCTTCCAGCCGCTCGCTCAGACCCTCGACGTTCACGTAACTGCGGAATCCCGACGGGTAAATTTCCTTTGCATCCGGAGCAAAAAGAATATCCACACCTGCGTCCGTAAGTTGCTCGACGTCTCTGTCAAACGTCCGCGGATATTTTGAAAGATCCTCGTTCGGGCCGAACTGCGTGGGGTTCAAAAAGATCGAAGCATACACGCGAGAGCAGTCGACTCTGGCGCGGCGAATCAGCGAAAGATGTCCTTCATGCAGCGCACCCATGGTCGGCACCAAGCCGACGACATGATTTTCGGCACGCGCTTGCCGCACGGTCTCCTTCATCCACGAGATGGTTCGAATGATTTCCATGAGCGCAGGAATTTTAGCTCATGTCGCCGGTTTTACACATTGTGGCTAGCGCGAAAGTTGATGACATGGCGGTGCGAGAGAAGTCTTACAAGTCGGTTGCATGGCCGGATCATGCGGAGGCAGCGGATGAGAGCTCGCGATAGAAGTGCATAAGATCGCTGAGCACAGGTTTTGCGCCAAGTTGCCTGAGCAGAGTTGTAACTTGGCCACGATGATAGGTGCCATGATTCGCGAGATGCTGCAGCGCCTGCCAGACGGGGTTCTCGTATACGCCAAAATTAAATGTTTTGTACTCCATTACGCGATCGAGATCGCTTTGAGTTAAGCCCTGTATCAGTGCGTGCAACCGCGCCGTTTGCGGCGCCCAGTGATCGCGTAGCACGGCGAGCGTTTGGATGCTCGAGAGGTCCGGGAAAGCGGATGGCGAGTGGCCCTGGCATCGCTCCATCCAGATCCACTCTCCGCTGCAGATGTGTACGAGCGTGTCGCGCACGGAAGAAAAACTGGAGCCGAGCGGCTCGACGAATTGTTCGTCGGAAAGTTGCGCGGCGCCTTGCAGAGCGCGCTGATTGGCCCAGGCGTTGTAATCAAACAATTGGCGAATTTCTTCCGGCGTCATACATTTCCCCACAGCCTACATCAGGAACTAATCGGTGAGTTCAACGTCGAAGTTGATATCCTTGCGGCTCGTTTTTAGTTCCGGCATGTGATACGACTCCGCATCAGACGGAAAACTGCCGCGCCGCACGTCGGCGCAATACTCACGCGCTGTGCTGGAGATAATTTCGCTTAAATTGGCATACTGCCGCGCAAATTTCGGCACCGGCCCGAACGTCAGTCCGAGCAAATCGTTGATCACCAGAATCTGTCCATCACATTCCGGACCCGCTCCAATGCCAATCGTGGGAATGCGCAGTTCACGGGTAATCAGCGCCGCAAGCTCGCGCGGAATTCCTTCCAGGACAATCGCGAACGCTCCGGCTGCTTCCACAGCTCGCGCGTCGCGTACCAGTTGCTCCGCCGCATCCGGAGTCTTTCCCTGCACCTTGAAGCCGCCCATGGCATGCAACGATTGCGGCGTCAGTCCCACGTGGCCCATCACTGGAATTTCTGATTCTGTCAGCCGCGCGATCAATTCCAGCCGCCGTTCGCCGCCTTCAACTTTCACAGCTTCGGCGCCAGCTTCTTTCACAAAGCGCACCGCGTTGCGCACCGACTCGGAAATTTCGGCGTGATAACTGCCGAATGGCATGTCTGCCACTACCAACGCCCGCCGCGTTCCTCTGCGCACCGCTCGCGTGTGGTGCAGCATTTCGTCCACGGTTACGGGCAGCGTTGTTTCATGGCCAAGCATCACCATACCGACTGAATCGCCCACCAGCAGCACCTCCACGCCCGCTTCATCCAGCAGACGTGCGGTCGGGTAGTCATACGCTGTCAGACAGGTAATCTTGGTCGAATCTTGCGGGCTAAGCGATTTACGGTGGAGCAGCGAAGGCACGGTAATCTTGCCATCGCTCATTCTGGAGGGAACACTCATCTTGGCCTCCGGTGCCGCTCTCTAGTTTCGAGATGCAGCCCTGCACCAAACCCAAGTCTAGCAAAAAAGCGGGTGCCGCACCATCGTGACCCTTTTGCAATTTGTAGCGGCCGCCTTCCTAGACGGGCGCTTTTCGGTTCGCTTGCGATCGGCCTTTCCATTGGCCTCCACGTCCCATCCAGTAACGCACAGCAGAGAGCCCTGTTGCAAAAACATAGAAAATTGCGGCCATCGGCAGCAGCGCAGCCCACATTGGCCGCAGCCGGTAGAATGTTACCGTCGGCAAGAATGACGCGGTCATAAGGCACCACGCGGCCAGCGCAAACGGCCAGACACGAATACTGGCGGAGAATGTCAGAATGAGCGGCAGCACAAAAGCTAAAATCATCGCGACAAACGTACCGGCCAGCAATATGGCTGAGTATCGCAACTGTGTGAATGCGGTACGCGCGATCATGTCGTGAATCTCTGAGAAGCTTTCGTACGATCGCAAGCTTTTGCTCGCGCACGTAAGCCCCATCCAGAGTGTTCCGCCAGACCGTTTCACCGCACGCGCCAGCGCGCAATCGTCAATGACTTCCCTTCGAATCGCGGCAAGCCCGCCTGCGTGCTCCAATGCCATTCGCCGCAACAGAACGCAGCCTCCAGCGGCACCTGCCGTCTTCGCGTTGCGCTTCGCGATCCACTTCGGCGGATAGAGCATCAGGAAAAAATAAAGGAATGCTGGAATCAGCAAGCGTTCCGCGAACGTTTCTGCTCGCAGTAGAACCATGAGCGAAGTCAGACCCAGCTTGCCGGCTTCCGCTCGTGAAACCAGGCGCTGCAGAGTATCCGGAGCGTGCACAACATCGGCGTCAGTAAACCAGTAGAACTCGGGCGTGGCCGCTGCTGATTCATTCACACCCGCGTTCAGCGCCCACAGCTTGCCAGTCCATCCGTCGATCAGTTCGGGAGCAGAAGTAACACGGATGCGAGACGCCGCTTTCGCGGCAGTTGCCGCGCGATAAGCAAGCTGCGCAGTGCCGTCGTCGCTGTGGTCGTCAACCAACACCACTGAGAATTCGCCGGCATAGTCCTGCGCAGCCAGCGCACCGATCACGGTCTCAATCGAAGCAGCCTCATTCCGTGCGGGGACTACTGCAGTTACGCGAGGCCATTGCGGCGGAACAGCGAATTGCGTCCGATCGGAATCGAATTCCCAGATTTGCCAGAAATTTCCCCATGCAAAGAACAACACGACCCAAATTATGAAAACAAGGAAGGAAACGAAAACTAACATTGAGCAGGGGGCCTGCTAAGCCAGGTCCTCGCTGCGGATCGGCAGGCGCCGAATTCTTTTTCTCGTAAGCGAATAAATCGCGTTGCACACGGAAGCCGCAACGACGGGCAGCCCCGGCTCGCCTATCCCTGTAGGTTCTTCCTTGCTGGGAACAATATAAATTTCTGTTTTCGGTGTCTCCGCAATCCGTGGCATCTGGTAGTCGTTAAAATTCGATTGCACCACGCGCCCGCCGTCAATCGTGATCGCGTCGTGCAACGCAGCGGACAGTCCATAAATCGCGGCGCCCTCTACCTGCGCGCGAATTCCTTCGGGGTTTACGGGCCGGCCACAATCCACGGCATAAACCAGCCGATGAATTTTCGCGGCGCCGTTTTTGACGCTGACCTCCGCTACTGCCGCTGTATACGATTCGAACGAATAGTATCCTGCGATCCCTCGCGCAACTCCGGACGGAACCGGCGATCCCCAGCCGGCTTTCTCGGCCGCAATCTTCAGCACGCCTTTGAGCCGCGCCGTATCCAGAGGCTTACCTTCTTTGGGATTAGTGAAATCCGGTATCTTGCGGTCGCCGCCGATCAGCCGCAGTCGAAACTCAAGAGGATCCGTTCCCGAGGCGGCCGCCAGCTCATCCACAAAGCATTCCACGACAAATCCGCTCGTCGAATGTTCGACCGAGCGCCACCAGGCGCGCGGCACACCGGATTTTGCCAGCGTATATTCCACGCGGTAATTCGGCGTGTGGTGAGGAATAAACGCCGCCGTCGCAAACTCCGAGTTTTCCGGATGCTCTTCGCCCTTTGCGCTCCACA
>WNFQ01006048.1_pt1 | contig 18327 bp, 19 predicted proteins | sample 5400171 | NCBI WGS metagenome assembly WNFQ01 (sample SAMN13153356, study PRJNA577476) | soil metagenome | isolation source: 20 cm soil under Madrone tree | place: USA:California | collected 2016-06-14 | reverse complement strand
TTGTGGAATTGCTGGACGATAAAGCGACTTGGCGTGAAGTTCTCGATGGGAAAAAGAAAGCGCACATCGACGAAGAACTGAAGACAGTACTGGGCAATACCACAGCAGGCAAAGATCGTGACGATTCCCAGAAAGAATTTGACGATGCGGTCTTTGTCATCGCTACCGGGAACCGTGAAAATGTACGGCAGATGTACTGCGACCAGCAGCAACAGGGAAGACGGCGAGAACGAATTTGGTTGGAAGATTTGAAACAGGCCCAGAATTCCGATCATTGCTGTGAAAAGCGCCAATCTCCGCGGTTCGATGCTTAGTCCGCCGAGCAATGCGCCCGCCATGCATGCTCCCAGGAGGACGAAAATTGAAACACCGATGCCCAATGCAGCTAACGGAGGAAAGCCGAATTTTGAAATAAACGTAGCGCCGACGAGCGGCGTGACGAGCAAAGCAAAACGCAGCGCCCGCGGTGTCGATTCTGCGCCGACTTCGGCTTCGGTCTGAGCGTGCGTAAGTGCCATCGCGCCCTAGCCGTCGACCACGGCGCCGAGCAAAGTAACCCCGGCGGCCTCGAGCTGCGATTTTATGCGCACCACATCGGTCAGCCGCGTGAGGTGACGCTTGGTGGTCAGCACCGCGCCGCCCGTGCGGGCGGCGATGAGTTGTGCGTCGGCGCATTGCAGCATGGGGGGCGTATCCACGATCACCACGCCGAACTTGGACGTCGCAGTCTCCATCAGATAGGCGAATGAAACGTGGCCGAGCAATTCCTGCGGATTTGGCGGCAGCGCACCGGCAAACATCACGGATAAGCAGTTGAAACCCGGCACCTTTACCGCGGCGGTGTCGAGATTTTCCCGGCCTCTGATGAACGCGGTGAGGCCGGCATCGGATTTGAGCCCGAAGAGATCTTGTTGCGACGGTGCGCGCAAATTCGCATCTATCAGAAGCGTCCGCTCACCGAGCTGCGCGAAGGCCACCGCAAGATTGGCGGCGAGCATTGCACCGCCGTCGCCCGGCCGCGCCTCGATGATCGCCAACGCGCGATTGCCTTTACCGAACCAGCGAAGATGCAGCTCGCTACGCAGCGTTCGCAGGGCCTCCGCCCGAGCGCTGGCCGGCTGATATGCGGTCACGAGCTCCGGACTCAGCGTAGACTCCCCCGGCAGCGCCATGGGAAATTCCGCTTGGCGCGCCAGTGCGTGCTGAACGTCTTGCTCTTTCGCCAGCCCCAACCGCGAGGCGACATCTCCAAACCTCTCGCCGAAGAGGCGCTGGGCAGCCATGATGTCGCGGACATCCTGTTCCGTGAGCGTGCCGTCGTGCTGCAACAGCTCGCCCAAGCGCGCATCAGCCGGACTGGGGGTTGCGGCAGCGCGCCGGGTGTTATTCTTTGAGGGCGTCACTGTATTTCTCTCCACTCAAGCCGGCTCCACGCGCGGTTCTTTGTAGCTGATTCGTTGCTTGCGCGCCCGCCGATGCAGGCGCATGGAGCCACGAGCCCTCGGCAATTCCGCCAGCACCGCAAGTTCGGCACCGTCCAAGAGATCGGCACTCGAATGCACCCGACGGTCGAAGTGCTCTTTGATCAAGCTCGCGCTAACCGCGAGCATTCCGCCGAATATGATCGCGAGCGCAACATTGAGAAGCTGGCGTGGCGAGGATGGCTTCATCGGCGGATAGGCGTAATTCAGTACCGCGGTGTTGGTGTTGTTCAGCCGACTTTCCAATCGAGTCTCGCCGCCGCGCTGCAAAGAGGAATCGTATGCAGCGCGGGCGCTCTCCACGTCCCGTTTGAGTACTGAGTACTCGTCCTGGCTGTGCTGCAGATCCAAAATGCGTTTGCGCTGCTGCTCCATTGCGCGCTGCAAATCCGTCATATTTTGTCTTGCGATCTGCGCTTCCCTGGCTACGCTGCCGACGGCGTTACCGACTTCCCCGGCCACCTTTTCCCGTAGCGACTCCAACTCCGCTTGCGCGCTCATGTATTGCGGATGATTGTGGTCGAACCTCTGAGACAGGTCGGCAAACCGGGCCTCGGAGCGGGCCAATTCCGTTTTCAGGTTCTGAAGCAGAGGATTCTGAAGGACGCCGACCGATTCGCCGGAGCGGCCTTTGGTCAATGCATCATTCATTTGCCGCTGGCGCGTCTCTGCGTCATACATGGCCGCCTGCGCCGTCACCAGATGGTTGGATATCTCAGTCAGCCGGGAGGTCTCGGCATCCAAGCGGTTGTTGCCCTCATCATTCCCTATGACGCCGTGTTGAGCCTGATAGGACGAGAGCTTTTGCTGTGCAGTTTCCAGCGCACTGCGCAGATCGTTGGCCTGCTGATCGAACCAGCCGGCCTGACGCCGTGCGGGATCTACCTTGAGTTCCAGGCTGGTCGTGATGTAGTTGTCGGCAAATGCGTTGGCGACGTCGGCCGCCATTTGCGGTGTCTTCGACGCGAATTGCAGGAAGATCACGTTGCTGTCGCGTGATGGCTTCACGGTCAGCCCCTTGAGAACTTCTTCCGCTTCCCAGTCGCGAATGCTGCCCACCCCGGATGTCTTGTTGTTGAACTTGGCGACGGCTTCCGGATCCGTTGCGAGTTTCATCCGATCGACAACTTTCAGCGCGACATTGTGGCTCTGAATCACGTCCACTTGGGTGGCCACGAAACTCGCCGCGAGTTGCACCGACATGGCGCCTTGCTGCGCCAGCGGCTCGATTCCGCGTTCGTCGACGACCACGGCCGATTCACCGGTGTACTTCTTAGACAGCACAATGTTCGCCGCCACGGCGAGCGCAAGCGTCGCAACGACGATTCCGAAGCACATTCCCCGGTGCGCCCATAGAATTCGAACAAATTGTGAAAGGCCCATAACGATCTCGATTGTCAGAACAAGCTGGCTTTGATCAGCAGCACATCGTTCGGCTGCAATACATCTTCATCCTTTACCGCAATCTTGACCTCTTTACCCTTCGGGTCCACGCGTTTGACGATGGCACCCCGCTGCGTGCCGCGCGGCGTGAGGCCGCCGCCGATGGAGATCGCCTGGGAAATCGAGGTGCGGCGTCCGAGTCGATATTGCCCCGAATGCTGTACTTGACCGTAAATGAAAAATTGCGGGGCATGCGCAACAAACACCGTGTCGCCGTCTTGCACGACGGGATTCACGGCTGGATCGCCATCGAATAATTTCTGCAAATCAATGACCGCACGGGTGCCGTCGGCGCGAACCAGCGTTACATCGTCTGCGGCGGTATCGTTCAGCACGCCCCCCGCCAACGCCAACGCATCCAGCACCCGCTTCGACGCATCGAGCGGGTACTGCCCAGGCTTCGCCACTTGGCCCATGACGGAGACCTTTTGGCTTTGGTACTCCGAGACCAATACCGAGACTTGCGGCTGCCTAACGAAGCCGCCCTCCGCCAAGCGCCGCGCGAGCAGCAACTCTGCGTCGCGGGTCGAGAGCCCGGCCACCTGCACTTGGCCGATCAACGGAAACGTGATGTTGCCCGACTGACCGACTCGGGCGTCAATCCCAAGTTCATCATGATCGAACACGCTGATTTTCACCAAATCGCCCGCACCGAGCCTGTAGTCCTCGGGTTTCGCGCCCGCCTGTGACAGCATCAACAGCGATATAGCGAAGGTCACGAGGAGTGCGCGCATGAAATCAATACGCACGTTGATCGCCGAATAACACACGGACTGTTCGCACCATGATGCGCAGGTCGAACCACAACGACCAGTTCTTGAGATACTCCAAATCGCACTCAATGCGCTTGGTCATGGTGAATAGGTCATCGCCGCCCCTGTAACCGTTCACCTGCGCCCAGCCGGTAATCCCCGGCTTGACCTTGTGCCGCAACATATAGCTGGGAATCAAGCGCCGGTAATGTTCGTTGACCGCAATGGCGTGCGGCCTCGGGCCCACCAGACTCATGCTGCCTTCGAGAACGTTCAATAGCTGCGGCAGCTCATCCAAGGATGTGCGGCGAATAAATGCGCCGAACGGCGTGACCCGGCTGTCCTCCCGTGTCACTTGTGTATAGTTGGCCGCACCGTCTTCCGTCACCGTCATGGATCGAAATTTGTAGACCATGATTTCACGGCCATCCAAGCCGTAACGCAGCTGTCTGAATAAAACCGGTCCTTTGGATGAACATTTGATGGTGACCGCCACCGCCAGAAAAGCGGGAGATGCGCACACGAGCAATACGCTCGACAGCAGGATGTCGCTGACAAGTTTGGCCAAGGAGCGCACGCCGTAAAATGGCGACTCATACACGGAAAACATCGGCATGCCGTGCACCACATCGATTCGCGACTGAATGATGTTCAACGAGTGCAAATCAGGAACGAAATAAACGGACGCAACCGTGTCGCGCAGGCCGTCCAACAGCTGCAAGAGGTGCGGCTCCGGCGCGATGGGCAGGGTGATATAAACTATGTTGACGCCGCAAACCCGCACAAATTCGGGTACCTCGGCGACCTGGCCGAGCAGCGAGTCGCTTGGCGACTCCGAGTCGCCGGCTTCCGGGTCTTCGAAAAAGCCCAGCAGTTTGATGCGTAGCAGCGGCTGTTCTTTGATTCTGCGCTGTAACAGAAAGCCGAGCTTATTGGCGCCGATGATTATGGCACGACGCTCTTGCATGTGATTGACGCCGACATACAGGAATAGGCGCCTGACGCCGATCGTTCCGCCCCATAGCACAAGGGGCGTGAGCGCAAACCAGGTCAACAAGACGTTCTCAGCTGGACCGATCATCAATCCCGAGAGATACAAAATGAGTGCTATGCACATTCCGACGGCGATCCAGCGTGCGACAAGGTCCAAGAACCAGCGCAGTTCCAGCGAAGCGGCCGGCTCGCCGTGATCGATGCGAGAGTCCCCCAAAAGCTCCGCAGCGCCCGAAAAAGCCAGCACCGCTATGAGGAAATACGTGCCCGAAAACGAACGGTTGCCCAACCATAGACACAGCGCCAAGAACGCAACGACCGTCACGGGATAGAACAACGCCTTGACCAGAAATACGGTGCCGGAATCAAACGAAGTTACATCGTGCGAAATGTGCGAGCGGGAGCTGGCGAAACCTGCCCGAGGCGAGCCTTCGGTAATCATGGCAACGCTCGATGTTCGTGACTCAATGTGAGATTCGACAGGATCATGGAAATTCCGTTTCGCCAAAATCGTTTCGCAAACACAAGACTCAGGCATAGGGAGCGATCTGCCGTTGCGGCAACGATTTGTGTTTGCGTCGTAGTTGCAGGACCATCATCCCGATTGCTGCGAGCAGCATCAGCCCCTTATCTGCCGCCTGTTCTTTGACCACGTTCTCTTTCACGAACGCTTTGGTGGCGCGCATCTCGCTGACCACGGCGCCCTTGAGGGCACGCAATTCACTGTGCGCGGGCGGCGCCGCTGCTTTACCATGCGCGCGCGGCGCGACTGGGGCGGGAGTGTCGAGCGCAACCCCGCCGACCGCAGTGTCCGCCGCTGTGCTGTTGGACGTCCGGCCGATCGCTGAGCTGCTGGTCAATGAGCCGGCAATGGCAGCTGTACATATCCAAATGAGAGGACTCTTCATTGCATCTCTCCACGCGTGTGATACGACTCGAGTTTCGCACTTCAACCAGATGCGACTTGAAAGCAACACGTCCATAGAAATCGTAGCAAGTGGCATGCCAGTGTCAGACGCGTCGCATGGCGCCGACAGTGGTGCAACTGCCACCCGTGTTTCAGGCCTAAATGGCACCCCAACGTGAAGTTCATGAATCTCGGTTGGTAAAATCTACAATTGCGACTGAGTACGTGAACTCATGCACGCACCAACTTGATTTCTATTGTCCACGTAAATGAGCTCTTTTGGAGCACCACACACGTCGGCTTTTTCTTACGGCGTCATCATTGGCAAACGTAGATAAGGGATTTCCGCTGCAAAGTGAACAACAGATTTATGCGATGGCATGCAGGACCCTTCCGCGAGATACTACAAACATCCAACGCGCGGATGATCCGCTCGTTAACGCGATCCGTAGGTGAAGCACACCTCGTTCGTTCGTTTGACGTAGCGAACTTCGACCCAAGGGAAACGACGAAGGATTACGCATCGACGCGACGAGCGTTTCGAGCGAGCCTCGCGCGAGCTCCAATTGCATGGGCGATAGGATTGCCTTCGGTTTAGGCGCCGGTGCGGCGGCGACGGCCCGGCGGCGCCACAACGGTGGATGCGAAAGCAGTCAGAACGGCCTTGTGCTGGTACACAACTGGCTACAGTAAACAGCGCAGTACTGGAGAACGCGACCCTTCATCATGCCGCGCCCATTCAGTACCTGCGTTACCGCTATTCAGTCTCGAGCGGAGCGGCCTCGACCCACGGATTAAACACCGTAACACGCGCCTTTTCGAAGTCACTGGCGTCACGCGAGACGATCGTTAAGCCGTGATGCTGCGCCGTTGCGGCGATGATGAGATCTGGCTGCGAGAATGTGTGACCGATTTTGCGCCCCTCCTCCACTAGGAGCCTCCATTTGAGCATCACATCCTCCGTGATCGGCAGCACCCTTTGCTCGAACATTGGGCGCACCTTGTGAGCGAGCCAGTCGTTGAGTTCAGAACGGCGTGCTACGTCTGGCAAAACCTCAATGCCGAACCGAATCTCCGCCAGCGTGACGACACTGATGTAGAGCAATTCAAGAGGTTGCTGGGCGATGAAGCCGACAACCTTGGGTTCCGGTTTCGGGCGCCGAAGCTCGGACAGGATGTTGGTATCCAGAAGCCATCGCATCACAACGATACATCGCGAACGGGCATGGTGCCGCGCCTCGGCGCGATCTCGATATCGCGGTGCGGGGACGCCTGCATGGCTTCAATGAGTGCCTGCCCGGTCGCGCTACCCTTGAGTCTGCGGAACTCCTCGGCCGCAATGACAACCACCTCGTCACGTCCATGCACGGTGACGTGCTGTGGTCCCTCGCTTCGAACCTTACGGACAAGTTCGCTGAAGCGTGCCTTGGCATCCTGCAAAAGCCAGTAGCCTGAACGTCCTTTAAGAGGGCGGCCTTTGCTGCCTTTCGACGTAGACAGCTTCGATTTGGATAATCTAGTCATTCTGACTAGAATAACCCGAAAGATCCGTTCGTTCAAGGAAAAAGCAACCTGAGTTCCGACCCCTTGAAACAGTAGCTGCGACGAGCACAACAGAGTGCCACCGACTCGCGCCCGCGCCTTGAATGCCGCCGAGTGATTACGTCTTGGTTTCCTCATGAATCTCTGCCCTCCGGTTGCTATATTGCCCCGGCAGAAATCCATTTACACCCGTGTCCGAAAAACCGCGACCACCTCTTTTCGATCCTTGCGCAGCCCCCCGCGTCTTATCAACAATCACGCAAGTGCAGGGCGTGGCTGATTACGGCGCGCGCGAGATTTCTGCGCCGGCTGTACGGTCAGGCGCAATCCGAAAGCCGCCAAGATCACCGCGAGGGTATCCAGCCGCGGATTGCCACGCTCGGACAGTGTCCGATACAACGTCTCGCGGGAGAGCCCGGTTTTTTCGGCCAGCGCCGTCATGCCTCCCACGGCGTCGACCACAGTGCGCAGCGCAATCGGTACCGCGCGTGCGTCACCGTCCTCAAGCATTGCTTCAATGTATGCGGCCACCTCTGCCTCACTTCGAAGGTGTTCCGCCGCGTTGAACGGGCGGCTTGGGGAGGCGGGCTTTGTAGTCTTTCCAATACGCATGGGCTGTCTCGATATCCTTCGCTTGTGTACTCTTGTCACCACCGCATAACAGCAAGATGAGTGTCTTACCCATCTGCCCGTAGTACACCCGGTATCCGGGGCCGTGATCGATCCTCAATTCACAGACGCCACCGCCCACATTCTTCCAGTCACCGAGTAGCCCCGCCTTGAGCCGATCCAGTCGGGCAGTAATGCGGGCGCGGGTCGCGCCATCACGTAAGCTCGCTAACCATTCGGTCAGCGGGGCCTTGCCCTCGGTCGTCTGGTATTCGCGGACTTCTACGTTGTTCATTGTAGCCTAAAAGCTACGGTCTGGGCTAGTACGGGATTTCACAGATCAGCCAGCCATGCGCTTGAAAGGCATCACATTCGCTCCCGCGCGTAGCCCGTCGAGATAATCCGACCACGCCTGCATCATCTTGCGGCGTTCGGGCAAACGCTGCGCTTTGTTGTAGGCCGCTCGCACCTGATTGCGTTCCGCATGTGCGAGCTGTAGTTCGATGAGATCCGGGTGATACCCCTGCTCATTAAGGCACGTGGACGCCAGCGATCGAAATCCGTGGCCCGTCATTTCATCGCTCGAATAGCCGAGCCGCCGAAGCGCCGCGTTCACCGTGTTTTCACTCATTGGCCTGGAACCGCTGCGAAGGGACGGAAACACATATAGGCCGCGCCCCGTTACCGACTGCGACTCACGCACCAGCCCCAGCGCCTGCGTGGATAAGGGCACGATGTGTTGCTCGCGCATCTTCATTTTCTCGGCAGGGATGCGCCAATGAGGTTCAGCGCCATCAAGATCAAACTCGGTCCACTCCGCATGACGTAACTCGCCGGGGCGGACGAACAGCAGCGGCGCCAGCTTCAATGCATAAGCCGTGACCACGTGGCCGGCATAGCCATAGCCGTCGATGGCGCGCAGCAACTCGCCGATCCGTGCCGGTTCTGTGATCGCCGCGTGGTGTTCCTTGACCACCGGCGCGAGCGCTCCCTTGAGGTCCACGGTTGGATCCCGCTCGGCACGCCCGGTTTGCACGGCATAGCGAAACACCTGGGCGCACCGCTGGCGGGTACGGTGCGCGGTTTCGTGAATCCCGCGGCCCTCGATGCGTTTGAGAACCTTGAGCACATCCACCGCCCCGAGCTTGGCGATCGGACGCGAGCCGATGTACGGGAACACTAAGGTTTCGAAGGTCCATACCGCCTTGGCGAAAGTGGTCGGCGCCAGTTTCTTCTCTTGCAGCGCCAGCCATTCGCGCGCGACCGCTTCGAACGTATTCGCGGTCGCCATCTTCTCGGCCTGCCGCTGGCTGCTCGGATCAACGCCGGCAGCGAGTTGCCGGCGCGCCGCGTCACGGCGCTCGCGCGCTTGTTTCAAGGATGTGTCGGGATAGGCGCCCAGGGCGAGGCGGTTCTCTCGGCCGTCGTGGCGGTACTTGAAGCGCCACAGCTTGCTCCCGGTCGGGGCTACCTCAAGGTATAGGCCGAGACCATCGAACAGCTTGTAAGACTTCTCGCGCGGCTTCGCGGCTCGTATTGCGGTGTCCGTCAACATGGGGGCATGAACCTTCCGTGGATTGACGATGCCCCCAGTTATGCCCCCACTTGGATCAGGCTGTCAAGGTGCGAATCTGGACATTATTGGACGATAAACGCCTTGATTTATAGGGATTTTTGCGTGCTGGGTAGACGCCTGCGGACGTTCTTGGAAGTAGATGATGGTGCCGCAAAGAGGATTCGAACCCCTGACCCACGCATTACGAATGCGTTGCTCTACCAACTGAGCTATTGTGGTGCCGCAAAGAGGATTCGAACCCCTGACCCACGCATTACGAATGCGTTGCTCTACCAACTGAGCTATTGCGGCGTGGCAACCCGAAAGGGGCCGCATTCTACCCCGTGGGACCCACCGACGAAAGACTGGTGCGGTCTTTTGCAACTTCTCGGAGGGCCCTGGGGAGGGCGAATATGACGTGTTCCTTTCGCCCCTCGAGTTCCTCCGCCACTTCACCGCCCCATTGGCGAAGTTGCGCGATGACCCCCTGCACCAGAATCTCGGGCGCGGACGCGCCGGCCGTCAAGCCGACGGTCTTGACGCCGTCGAACCATTCGCGATGCAGATCCTCCGGCCCGTCCACCAGGTATCCCGGCTTGTCGTTCTTGCCGGCCATTTCGCGCAGCCGATTGGAATTGGAGCTGCTCTTCGAGCCGACCACGACCAGCACTTCGCAGCGGTGGATCAGATCCTTGACCGCGTCCTGCCGATTTTGGGTGGCGTAGCAAATATCCTCTTTCACCGGCGCTTTGAGACCGGGAAAGCGGGCCCGCAATGCGGCAACGATGCAGGCCGTGTCGTCGACCGACAAGGTGGTCTGCGTGACGAAGGCCAGGTGATCGGGGTTGCGCACCTGGATGCGCTCGACATCCTCGACGGTCTGAATCAAGTAAATCGCACCGCCCAGCGTCGCGTCGAACTGCCCGATGGTGCCCTCCACTTCCGGATGGCCGGCGTGGCCGATCAAGAATACCTCGCGGGCCTCCCGGGCATAGCGCGTGATTTCCATGTGCACCTTGGTGACCAAGGGACACGTCGCGTCGAAAACGTTCAGCAGGCGGCGCTTGGCTTCCTGCTGCACCACGCGGGGCACGCCGTGCGCGCTGAATATCACGGTGGCGCCGTCGGGCACCTCATTCAATTCATCGACGAACACCGCGCCGATGGTGCGCAGACGGTCCACCACGTACTTGTTGTGGACGACTTCGTGCCGCACATAGATGGGTGCGCCGAACAACACGACCGCCCGCTCGACGATGTCGATCGCGCGGTCCACGCCGGCGCAGAATCCGCGCGGATTGGCCAAGTAAATTTGCATCAGTTTTCCTGCCTTGCCTCAAAAAAGGCATCGAGTAATAGGCACGCAGCGCCGACCGTAATCGCGGAATCCGCGACGTTGAATGCCGGAAAATACGCCCGTTCCCAATGAAAGTGAATGAAATCGATCACGTACCCCAGCCGGATCCGATCGATGACATTGCCGATCGCGCCGCCGAGCACCAGGGCAAGGCCGGTGGCGAGCAGGACGTGGCCATCGCGCGGCAGCCTGAACAGCCATATCGTGATGCCGATGCTGACCGCGACGGCGAGGCCGATGAATACCCAGCGCTGCCAGCCGGAGGCCGAGGCGAGAAAGCTGAAGGCGGCGCCGACGTTGTGCATGCAGGTGATATCCAGGACAGGCAGGATTCGCACGAATTCAAATTCCAGGAAATGACCGGCGATATACGCCTTGCTGACCTGGTCCGCCAGCACCACGAGCGCCGACAGCAGCAGCCACGTCTCGGCCCGGCCGCGATTTTCTCCCATGCTCATGCGAATTGACGCTCCTCACCGGGACCCTCGACATTGAGGACACAACGCACGCAAAGCTCAGGATGCCGCGGATCGCTGCCGACATCGCTGCGCAGATGCCAGCATCGCACGCATTTGGGCTGCGTGCTCGGTTTGACCTCGATCCACACGCCGGGTTCGCTGCCCGGAACCGTGGTGGCGGACGGCGTGTCGGACTCGACCACCTGCGCCTGGCTGGTGATCAACAGAAATCGCAATTCGTCGTGCAGGGCCCGGAAGCGCCCCGCTTGACCGGCAGGCGCGTGAATCGTCACTTCCGCCTCGAGCGGCGCGCCGATCTCACCCGCCGCGCGCAACCGCTCCAGATCCCGCGCCACATCCGCTTTGAGCGCGATCAAGGCATCCCAATCGATCGCCGGCGCCCGCTCGGCGCCCGAGGGAAATTCATGCCAGGTATTCAGGAACACCGATTCGTTCCGGTCCCCCGGCAGGAAGCCCCACACCTCTTCGGCGGTGAAACTCAAGATGGGCGCCAGCCAGCGCACCATCGCATGAGCCACATGGAACATGGCCGTTTGCGCCGAGCGGCGCGGCGCGCTGCTCGCGCCCGTGGTGTAGAGCCGATCCTTGATGATGTCCAAATAGAAGCCGCCGAGCTCGACCACGCAGAAGTTGTGGATCTTCTGGTAGATGTCGTGAAACTCGTAGTTTCGATACGCGGTGACCACGTCGTTCTGCAGGGCAAAGGCCTTGGCGATCGCCCATTGGTCGATGGCCACCAGGGTCTCGAACGACATCGCATGGCGCGCAGGATCGAAGCCGTGCAGGTTGCCCAGGAGGAATCGCAGTGTGTTGCGCATGCGGCGATAGGAGTCCGCCATGCGCCTCAGGATCTCATCCGACACGCTCATCTCGTTGGCGTAATCGGTCGCGGCCACCCACAGACGCACCACGTCCGCGCCCAGGGTGCTCGTCAATTTCTGCGGCACCAGCGTGTTGCCGATCGATTTCGACATCTTGCGGCCCTTCTCATCCACGGTGAATCCGTGCGTCAGCACGCCGCGATACGGAGCGCGGCCATGCATGGCCACCGAGGTGAGCAGCGAACTGTGGAACCAGCCGCGATGCTGATCCGAGCCTTCCAGATAGAGATCGCTCGGCGCGACGATCTCCGGCCGCATCTGCGACACGCAGTGATGCACCACCCCCGAATCGAACCAGACATCCATCACGTCGGTGGCCTTGTCGTATCGGTCCGCGTCGGCTCCCAGCAACGCCGCGGCATCCAGATCGAACCAGGCATCGATGCCGCCGTGCTCGACGAGCTTGGCGACCTCTTCGATCAGTTGAGCGGTCCTCGGATGCAGCTCACCCGATTCCTTGTGCACGAACAAGGGGATGGGGACTCCCCAGGTACGTTGCCTCGATACGCACCAATCCGGACGGCCGGCGATCATGCCGTTGATCCGCTGCCCGCCCCACGCGGGCATCCAATCGACGTGCGCAATGGCCTCGAGCGCGCCCTTGCGCAAGCCCGCCTGTTCCATGCCGATGAACCATTGCGGCGTCGCGCGGAAAATCACCGGCGTCTTGTGGCGCCAGCAGTGCGGATAGGAATGATGATACGGCTCGTCCTTCAGCAGGCGGCCGTGGTCATGAAGGATCTTGATCACATGGGCGTTCGCGTCGAATACTTGCTCGCCCGCGAACAGCGGCGTCGACGGCAGGAATCGGCCGTCGCCCCCCACCGGATTGTCGATTTCCAATCCATAGCGGCGTCCCACGTTGTAGTCATCCAAACCATGTCCGGGTGCGGTATGCACCGCGCCGGTGCCGGCATCCAGGGTGACGTGTTCCCCCAGAACCACCGGTAGCTGCCGATCGTAGAAGGGATGGCGCAGCAGCATGTGCTCGAGAGCCGCGCCTTTGACGGTCGCGATCAAGCTCCAGTCGGCAACACCCAAGGTCTTCATGACGGCATCGATCAATTCGCCCGCCAGCACCAGGCGTTCCGTTCCGCCGCCCGAATCGAATTCGATGAGCGCGTAGTCGAATTGCGGGTGTACCGCCACGGCGCGATTCGCCGGCAAGGTCCAGGGAGTCGTGGTCCATATGACCACCGACGTCCGCACATCCTGGCGCTCGCCGGCCGCCTGCCCGATCCCCTCGGTCCCGAAACGCTGTGCCAGATCGGCCGGGTCGGCCACCGGGAAGCGCACGTAAATGCTCGGCGAGGTCCTGTCCTCGTACTCGACCTCGGCCTCCGCCAGGGCCGAGCGGCAGTTGAGGCACCAGTGCACGGGCTTGTATCCCTTGTACACATGGCCGTTCTTGATGATGAGAGCGAAGGCACGCAGCTGTTCGGCCTCAAAACGCGGCATCATCGTCAAGTACGGCTTTTCCCAGTCGCCGAGCACCCCGAGTCGCTTGAAATCGCGCCGCTGCGCATCGACCTGCTTGTGCGCATACTCCCGGCACGCCGCACGAAACGCCTTCGCGTCGATCTTTTGCCCGACGCGCCCGTGCGTTTTCTCCACCTGCATCTCGATGGGCAGCCCGTGGCAATCCCAACCCGGGACATAGGGCGCGTCGTAGCCGTCCAAGGTGCGTGACTTGACGATGATGTCCTTGAGGATCTTGTTGACCGCGTGACCCAGGTGGATTGCACCGTTCGCATAGGGAGGACCATCGGTCAGCACGAACGAGGGCCGGCCCTTGGCCACGCCGCGGATTTTCCCGTACAAGCCGCTGCGTTCCCACGCCGCCAGCATTCCCGGCTCGCGGTTGGCGAGATCCGCCTTCATCGGAAAACCCGTATCCGGCAAATTGATCGTATGTTTGTAATCAGCCACTATCCACCTTCGACAAGAGATCGCGCGCCCGTGCGCCGTCGATTTTCATTTGCACCATCATCGCATCCAAGGACTCGAACTTGACCTCATCGCGCAGCTTGGCCACGAACTCGACCTCGATCGCACGGCCATAGAGGTCGCCGGAGAAGTCGAATACATACGCTTCGAGCAAGGGCTCGACCCCGTTCACCGTGGGCCGCGTGCCCAGACTCGCGACACCCGGAAGAGGACGCGCATCGATTCCATGAACCCACACCGCCGAGATGCCCCACACCGGCGGCTTGCGGCGCATCACCCTCAGGTTCGCGGTCGGAAACCCGAGCGAGCGGCCCAAGCGCCGGCCATGCACCACGCGGCCCATCATCCGGTACGGCCGCCCCAGCAGGCGCGCAGCTCCGGGGTAATCGGCGAGCTCCAGGTGTTCGCGCACGGCCGTGCTGCTCACGCGCACCCCGTCGAGAACGAAGGGCGCCATCTGCTCGACTCCGAACCCATGCTCCTGACCCGCGGCCCGCAGGGTCTCGATCGTGCCGCAAGCGTTGCTGCCGTACCGAAAATCATCGCCCACCACCATATGCCGCGTTCCCAATCGTTCGACGATCAAGTCTTCGACGAAGGCACGCGGGGTCATGGCGCGCATGCATTCATCGAAACGCAAGGTCACCAAACGCTCCACTCCGTGCGCGGCGAGCGCAAGAAATTTCTCCCGCCACCGCGTCAGGCGCGGCGGAGCACCGTCCGGATCGATGAACTCCTTCGAACTCGGCTCGAACACCAGCACCGTGGCCACGGAGCGCAATTGGCAGGCCCGCGCCTTGAGCACGCCGATCATTTGCTGGTGACCCAGGTGGACGCCGTCGTAGTTGCCCACGGTCAGAACACAGCCTCGATGGCGCTGCGAGATGTTATGAAGACCGCGAACTAGTTCCATGGCGAAAGGCCGTGATTATACTCAGGTTTCCCGCTGTTCAGTGGACCCACTATAGCAAGGGCCCCTGGCGCCGCCCGGCGCCGTCGTTGACAAGCGCAGAGCCAATCGGCAAGCTACGCGGCTCTTTTGAGGTCCGATTTGGACCGTTGTGCTGTAAGGAGTCTGCGCTTGGCGAATACGAAATCTGCTGAAAAGGCTGCACGGCAGTCGACGGCGCATCGAGCCCGTAACGACGCGCTCACCTCGCAGCTGCGCAGCGCCATCCGCAAGGCGACCTTGGCCCTGAAGGCCGGCAAGCAGGACGAGGCTGCCGCCGCCCTCGCCGCCGCGACCCCGGTGATCGACGGCATGGTCAACAAGGGCATCATTCACCGGAACAAGGCCGCGCGCCATAAGAGCAGACTCACCAAGCAGGTTCGCGCGCTCGCTAAGTAGGCGTTAGCTTACCCGATTCGTCATCGGCGGCCGCCCCGGCGTGGGACGACGCCGCGCGCGGGTGCTCCTCGAGATAGCGCATCACTGCTTGCTTGAGTTCGTCCGTACCGGCGCCCGTGGCGCCCGACATGCGCAACACCGGACCTTTCCAGCGCAGGCGCCGGACGATGTCCCTGGCACGGCGCTCCATTTCGGCCGGCTCCAGAAGATCGATCTTGTTGATGATGAGCCAGCGCTCCTTTGCGCCAAGATCGGCGGCGAACTTTTTGAGTTCGGCGACGATGGTGCGGGCATCCTTGACCGGATCGGCAGCGGGATCCGCCGGTGCGATATCGATGAGGTGCAGCAGCACGCGGGTGCGCTGCAGGTGCTTCAAGAAACGGATACCGAGGCCCGCACCGTCGGCGGCTCCCTCGATCAAGCCCGGGATGTCCGCCATCACGAAACTGCGGCCGGGTCCTGCGGTGACCACCCCTAAGTTCGGGTGCAAGGTGGTGAAGGGATAATCCGCGACCTTGGGCCGGGCGGCCGATACGGCGCGGATCAAGGTCGATTTGCCGGCATTCGGCAGGCCGAGCAGCCCCACGTCGGCAATCAGCTTCAGCTCGAGCATGAGCTCGCGCTTTTCACCGGGTAGCCCCAGACCGGATTTACGCGGCGTGCGGTTGGTGCTGGATTTGAAGCGTGTATTGCCCCATCCGCCCTTGCCGCCCTTGGCGACCAGCAGGGTCTGACCCTCGGCGGCGAGATCGCCCAGCTGCTCGCCGGTATCCCGCTCGGAAACCACGGTGCCGACGGGCACGGATACATAGATATCGTCGCCGCCATGGCCGGTGCAGTCGTTACCGCTCCCGCTCTCGCCGTTCTGGCCCCGATAGGTTCGCGATATGCGAAAGTCCGCCAGGGTGTTCATCCCCTCGACGGCTCTCAAGTACACGCTGCCGCCGAGGCCGCCGTCGCCGCCGTCGGGGCCCCCGAAGGGCACGAACTTCTCGCGCCGGAAACTGACGCAGCCGCGGCCGCCATTACCGGCCTGTACCTTGAGGGTGGCTTCGTCGACGAATTTCATGGCCGGTCAACTCAATTGAGCGCAAAGGGCGCAAACGAAAAGGGGGCAGGTTGCCCTACCCCCTCAAGGTGTCTATTGGCGAGCCGTCCAGGCTCGCACCTGCCGCTACTTGGTAACGACGTTGACGTAGGTGTGCTGTTCGGCGCCCTTGACGCGAAACTCGACCACGCCATGGGCCTTCGCGAACAAGGTGTGATCGGTGCCGATGCCGACGTTCACGCCGGGGCGATACACGGTGCCGCGCTGCCGGATCAGGATGTTGCCCGCGAGCACGTCCTCGCCGCCGAATTTCTTGACGCCAAGACGCTTGGAATGCGAATCGCGGCCGTTACGAGTGCTGCCGCCCGCCTTTTTGTGTGCCATGAGATATCTCCTGTAACCCTGATCTGTGAGATCAGGCGACGATCTGTGTGATCTTCACATCGGTGTAGGGCTGCCGATGGGTCTTCTCGCGCTTGTAATGCTTGCGGCGGCGAAATTTGACGATGCGAACCTTGTCGCCCTTGCCATGACTCTCGACGGTCGCGACCACCTTGGCGGAACCCACATAGGGAGCGCCGATGGTCACCGCGGACCCGGCGCCGACCAGCAGCACCTGGTTGAATTCGACGCTGGCGCCCTGGTCGGCGTCGAGCTTCTCGATGCGCACCACGGCACCTTCTTGAACGCGGTACTGTTTACCGCCCGTGGCAATCACGGCATACATGTTGGGACTCCGAGAGCGGCTTAAACGGGGCCGCAAAAGAGCCGCGGATTGTACGTGTTGAGCGGGTCCAGGTCAAACCGACGCCTCCGGCGCGTCAGGCATCAGGTCCCAATACGCGGCGGGGGTTGCCAGCGTGTCGCCACGCCCAAGGCATTCTTAGGTACCATGGCGGCGTATTCGCTTGAGCGCTTCATGACACTAGAACAGATTCGTGACTTGGTAACTGCTGATTTCGGAGCTGTCGACACGGTCGTCAAACAGCGCTTGCACAGTCAGGTAACCCTGGTCGACCAAGTAGCAACCTACATTATATACGCCGGCGGCAAGCGCCTGCGCCCCCTTTTAGTGCTTTTGGCGGCCCGGGCATGCGGCCACACCGCCGGCCGGCACATCGAGGCCGCCGCCATCATCGAGTTCATCCATACCGCCACTTTGCTGCACGACGACGTAGTCGACGGCTCCTCGCTGCGCCGCGGGCGAGAAACGGCCAACGAAGTGTTCGGCAACGCCACGAGCGTGCTCGTAGGCGATTTCCTGTACTCCCGCGCCTTCCAAATGATGGTCACGCTCGATCGCATGCGCGTCATGCAGATACTCGCGGACGCGACCAATGCCATCGCCGAGGGCGAGGTCCTCCAGCTGATGAACGCGCACGACGCAAACACCACGGAGGCACGCTACATCGACGTCATCCGGCGTAAAACCGCGCGCTTGTTCGAGGCCGGGGCGCAAATTGCCGCGGTCTTGAGCGATGCACCGCCTGCGATCGAGGAATCGCTGGCCCGGTACGGACGCCACATCGGGACGGCTTTCCAACTGGTCGATGACGCGCTCGACTACCAGGCCGACGAAACCAGCTTGGGAAAACACCTCGGCGACGACCTGGCTGAGGGCAAACCCACGCTCCCCTTGATTTACGCAATGCAGCACGGAAACGCCGACCAGCGCTCCATGATCCGGCACGCCATAGAACATGGCGGCCTCGGTCAATTGGCCGAAATCACCCGCGCCGTTGCAAGCCTCGGGGGCCTTGCGTACACTGCGCGCCTCGCTCAATGCGAGGCCGATCAGGCGCTTGCCGCGCTGGAGCCCCTTCCCGAAACCGCTTTCAAAGAAGGTCTGACAGAACTGGCAAAGTTCGCCGTGGCACGCAAGAACTGATTTCGCAGGCGATTCGGGGTGTAGCTCAGCCTGGTAGAGCACTACGTTCGGGACGTAGGAGTCGCAGGTTCAAATCCTGTCACCCCGACCATTGATT
>WNFQ01004519.1_pt1 | contig 18328 bp, 11 predicted proteins | sample 5400171 | NCBI WGS metagenome assembly WNFQ01 (sample SAMN13153356, study PRJNA577476) | soil metagenome | isolation source: 20 cm soil under Madrone tree | place: USA:California | collected 2016-06-14 | reverse complement strand
TGGATCTCGAGCACGGTGGGTACCAGTGTGCCCGTGCCATCGTCGGACGTGATGTTGAATGGCTCCATCAAGCAACCGGGAGTAAGCGGCCTAGTGATATTACAGATGAGAGCGCGTCCGCCAGGACCATTGGTGCTGGTAAAGATATCGGGCTGGGCCGCTACAATTACCACCTGACCGCGAATCACCGTGCCGTTACTGTTTATCACCACCGGATAACTGGCCGTCCCGGAGTTCGCGACCAAACCAGGCGGCACGGCAAAATTAATTGAAGTTGTGGTAACCGAATAAATCCCACAGGCCGCGCCGTTAATTGAAATTGAAGTGCCCTTCAACTCGATCGGCAATGCTGGTGAGCGTCCTGCTTCAGACGCACCGGTACTACTGACCAACGCCGGCAAAGGCGGCGGACTCAAGGTGAATTGCGCGAGCGCTAATTCACCGGCTGCCAGGCCCGGTGCGACGAACGGGCTGCCGGTCGGGCTGGGAACTGGACTCGCGGTGGGAGAGGCTATTGGAATCAAGCTCGCACCAGTGAACAGTGAAATGGTTCCACTCGCCTCGGTCGCGGGAGTCGGCAGAAGTTGATAGAAGACCTCCGCCGAGCCATCGGAATTACCGCCTCCGAGTTCTCCCCCGAAGGTAAAGGCAATTCGAGTGCGCGAATTACTGGGCAGCCCGCGCAGACCATTGAAAGTCGCAATACTGGTAATGCGCGTAAACGGCCCGGTCGTGGTAACCGGCAGCGGCGTCAGAAAAAGCTGCGCTGACCGGCTGGCATTTAATCCGGTGCTGTCGTCGGCTGCCGCCGGGAACGTCCCATCCGTTTTAAAGTTCAAAGCCGAGGTGAAAACAACGGAGGTTGGATTCAACCCGCTATAGTCAGTGAAAGTCGGGAAGTGAAATAAATCTCCCGGAACGGCCAACGGGCGCGGTCCTAACTGCGTGAAAGTGCCGACCGTCACATCGTAGACAAAGGCGGCCGAGAAGGCAGTTGGCGCGGCATTCGCTCCCGGATCGGCGGCGGTCGATTCGAAGGCGATGAATTTGCCATTGCGACTAAGACGGCGTCCAAAGCTAAAAATGGTGGCAGTGGCGCCGGTGGTCGCGTCGTTCTTTGTCTTGGTGACCTGGCGCAAGCCGGCGCCGTCCTTAATATAAATTTCGGCATTCCCATCGGCATTCGTGCTCGTCAAATCCGCATTGGAGACAAAAGCGAGCACAGAGCCGTCGCTGGAAAGACAGGGATTCGAACTGAAGATTGGATTATTAAGCGAAGCCGTTTTGGTATTGGTTACTTGAGTAAACGTCGAACCGGCAACTGTGTAAACAAACACTTCGGGATTTGGAATTGCCCCAGTATCAATATTACCGCCCGTTACGATATCCCGATTCGAGATGAATGCAATAATCTTTCCGTCATCACTAATGCTCGCCTCGCGATTGTCGTCGGCGACTCGCGGTTCGCTGGTGGTTGACCCCGCGACTGGCGGAGCGCTGGCCGGAGTATTTGTAACTCGCTTGAACGTGCCGGCGGTCAGATCTACCGGTCCTACTTCCGCGCCGCTGGAGAGATCTGCTGTGTCGGCGACAGTGAACTGATAGGTCCAGATCTCCTGATTCATGTCCGTGGCGATCGTGCCTCCCGGATTAGTGCCGTCAAAACTCGCCGGAGTGACGGGCGCATTTGAACTAAAGACAATTGTATAAGTGCGCTGGCCAGCAGTTAGAGCCGGCTCAAGACTAATCATCGGACGGTTGTTGCTGACATCAATCGCGATATTGCTGGGATCTACCGGTGTTGGCGTGGGACTAGCGGTTGGCGATGGGCTGACCGAGGGACTTGGACTCGGGCTGGGTGTCGGCGATGGACTACCCGGTGGATTTAGTACGCTCTTGGTATCGGTAAGCTGGAAAATTCGACGTTGCGCGTAATCGTACAGGAATATCTCGCGATTACCGTCCTGATTGTTACGCGATGCCGTCTTCTCAGTAGCGATATCGCCATTTGATTCAATTACGACAAAACGCCCGTTGGCCGAGGTATCACCAGCGAAGGAATTGCGAGCTGAGTTCGACACCTGAGTGACAAAAGGATCCGGAGTGGAGCTCGATGGCGACTGCGCCGAAGTAAGCGCGCCGGCGATGAGCATACACGCCGCCGCGGCGCATAAAAAAGCAATAACCAGTCTTATCATTAAGAATATGAACGAACGATCAAAGTTCTCACCGGGGCCAACTGGATTGGTGACAGACCAGCCGCAGTGACTACCTTCTAGTACTAAGCAGTCAGGCCGGACATTGTAAGCGTTGCGCCGCGGTAACCGCAAGCCGCCAATCCGCTTAGTTTCCAGCTACCAGCCGTAGGTTGCTCAGATACTCAGGGGTTTTCCTGGCCCCGGCGATCTTCGCTGACGGACGGAACTCTTGCTGGCATTTTGCAGAGGCCGGAAACGTATCAATTGAAGGAGGAATGCCGCTAATCTGTAGGCTGGCCGGCTTCGCTTGAGAGAATCTCGATTCTAAAATTTGTGATTGCGTTTAGGGCTGACCCGGTTGAAAATGGCTGGCGGCCCTGTCGCTGAAACCAGCAGTTGACGGAGCGGCAGCGCTACCCATCGGTTTTTGCAGGATCATGGTGGAATCGACGGTCATCCGAAAAAGAAACGGCGTGCATCGTCTGGCGTGATAGGATTGGCGACCAGAGGTATTTGACGGTTTGGCGCCGGCATGACGAGAAAAATACTGAGCGCAATTGTTTCATTGCTCGCGCTCATCAGCGCGCAGGCTCCGCTGCGCGCGTACACTTTACAATACCGCGACGCTTCAGGAATTGTTGCGCGACGCTGGGTGACCCGGCCCATTATTGTTGCCTTCTCGAGCTCACTCAGTTCACCACCCCCAAACATTAAAAGCGGCAGTGATGTGATGGGCGCCGCACGGCGCGCTCTGGCCAGCTGGGCGAGCGTTGCTGATATTCAATTTCTGGAAACCAGATCAACCGCCCAAACAATTAGCCCGCAGAATGCCGGCGATCGGATTAATCTAATTACGGTCTCTGCCGAAAATGCGGGGCAGTTCGGATCATCTGAAGCGCCGGGCCGAACGCGGGTCTTCTCAGATTCGGGTGGGGCGATCATCGAAGCCGACATAGCCCTGAATCCAAACGAACTTTTCTCGAGCGACGGCACATCCGGCACTTACGATCTGGAATCGACGTTTGCGCATGAGGTCGGACATCTGCTCGGGCTCGAACATTCTGCGGTCATTGGCGCGACCATGCAGCCGCGCCAGGCGCAAAATGGCTTATATGGACTGCCGGCCTTTACCCAGCGGACGTTGTCGGAAGACGATGTTGCCGGCGCGCGAGCGCTGTACGGATCACAGGGCATGGGTTCAATTTCCGGCAGGTTAATCGCTGCCGCTGTGGCGGGATCGTCAAAACCGATTTTTGGCGGACATGTTTTTGCCGAGGACGCTTTGACCGGCCGATTGATCGCGGGCGGTGTGACCCTGGCCTCGGGAGAGTATCGTATCGACGCTCTCGCGCCGGGCAAGTATCGTTTGATTGCCCAAAGCCTGGATGGACCCGTGGCCGCGGCGGACATTGCATCCGCGGGAGGATCGTATTCAGGTCTGCTGGAAACACTGCCGCCATTTCGCAGTATCGTCCGCTCGGGTCCGTCACCTTCTCGATCGATTGCGGTAACTGCAGATACCTCGACATCGTTGGGCTTCTTTGTGTCTTCGACTCCGTCGCCAACCGTCAAGCCAAGGCTGATTGGAATGAATGGCGAATTATCGACCACGGTCCTGCCAATAGAAGCGGGAGGTACTTTTACTATTTATGTCGCGGGAGAAGGCCTGGACGAAATTCCTGCGCGAGGGATCTCAGTCAGTTCGCCCTTTATTACTGTGAATCAGTCGACTGTGGCCGAAGAGCAGTTCGACACGCCTTATCCGGTCATCAGTTTCGAAATCACTGTGGACCCATATGCGCCGCCGGGTGAGTACAGCATTCGGCTGCAGTCTCGTGACGGCGAATTTGTATATCTCGCCGGGGCGCTGACAATCGATCCTTGATCGCTGAGGCCCTCCAAACAATCCTTACCCAATTAGAACGCATGAACCCGATTCGGTCTCAGCCGGCTTTGAAGCTTCGTCGGCGAGATCTCTATGAAACATGGGTGCCTCCCTAAATTTGCTTCAGCTCGTTGCGCAAGAAACTCGCAAGGAGTTCATTACAGGAAAGTCATTGACCGTCTTTCGGTAACGGAGCATCGTCTCGCGCATTATTTGAAAAGTAACGGCTAGCCCAAGAGCCTGTGACTCCCGCAAACTCGCCCGTTAGCCTCCCATCAACCGTCAGTATTGAAAGGCGGCGGCCATGTCTCGAATCTCATTCCGGTTCCAATCGCTCAAGTTGAAGTCGCATCGTCAGTCATTAATTCTGCTTGCCGTGCTAATTGCCGCTGGCGCGTTGTTGGTTTGGTCAAGCGTATCCAATTCATCCTCGACTCCAACTAAATCTCCGCGGGTTCAGAACAGAACGCAACGGCCAAGCGGATGTAGCTCCTGTCCGCCTCCTTCTCCGCGCAGAATCTATGCGCCCGCGATCGAACTCAATGAAGCACGAACGTGTGAAATCGTTCTGAATAGTCGTAGCGCGCATCCGATTGACGTGACACCCACGTTCTACACCACGAGCGGCGATGCTGTGGTTGGGAATCCGATTCAGTTGCAACCGGCAGAGATCAGATTCGTTCCAGTTGAGCAGTTAATGCCTGAGTATTTGCGCGGCCGGCATCGCTGGGGTGGCATTGCGCTTTCGTATACCGGAAACGTGCTGGAGGTTTGGGCACAGATTACCTTTCATGGCATCGGCGGCGGCAGCATCGACGAGACCTTCAACATTCTCGAAGAACCTGGTTCCGATACGCGCGAGGCCGTCTGGTTGATGCCGCGAAAAAGCACCGCCATGATTGCGCTTGGCAATAGCTCGTCAACAGCGATTCACACCACTGCCCAATTCGGCGGGGGAGCCAGCGAAGACTTTGAAATTCCCGCGGGCGTCACCAGATTCGTTCGGCATCATGCGGTTGAGGGCGGGAATGCCACTGCGACAACGGAATCAGTGAAGCTGATCACCGTCGGGCCCGAAGGCGCTCTCAGGGTTGCGGGATTCATGTTTGGCGATAACGACGACTTCGCCAGCAGCATTCGCTTCTACGACACAAAGAAAACCGTCCAACCCAATCTCTATGCCGTTAATCTCAGACTAAAGAATGCAGCGCCTCGGATTGTTTTGAAGAACACCAGCGACAATGAGATTTCGGCCCAGCCGCGGTTCTTTTCCGCCGCTGGAGAGCAAGGTAGTCCCGTGGACCTTCCGAGCCTGACATTGAGGCCTCAGCAAATCATGGATGTTGACCTGAGTGCGCTCAGACAAGCCGCCGCATCTCGCGCGGATCTGGACTCTGTGAGCGTGCAAATCGTGAGCAGTAGCGCGCGGGGCAGTTTGATTGGCGCGGCGTACAGCACGGATGGCGCGACCGGTTTGACGTATGATGTGCCTCTGCGTGATTCGGGAAAAGTGCGGAACGCGACCGGCAGCTATCCCTGGCGCGTGGATAACGATTATTCGACGATTGTGGTCGTCACGAACGTGGGAAATGAGCCGGCGCGGTTTCAAGTGGAGATTAGATACCCCGACGGACCTTACTCGATCAAACAGCGGGAATTAGCGGTGGGCGAAACCGCTACTTTCGACCTGCGACAGATTAGAGACGAGCAACAGCCGGATCGAACCGGCAAGACTTTGCCGCTTACTCTCGATAGGGGCCAGTTTCACTGGACCATCGTAGCCACGCATGGTGACCCCCATATCATTGGTCGGGCCGAAGTGGTTAGCCGTTCAGGACGAGTGGCCAGTAGTTATTCCTGCCCGGTGTGTTGCCCGGACTCAGGCCCTAATGGGGGCTTCGATCCGAATGCTTACGGACTCTCCGTCGATGGTTTCGTCTATACGAACGCGCATGGAGATTATTACGACTGCTACTTCAATCATTATCAGGGCTCGCTCTACTTCACTTCAATGTTTACGTACAACACCAACATTGCGACTGTCGATGGAGGGGGCCAATTGAACGGCATTGCAGTTGGGAGTACCGAGGTGGAGGGCTATTATGACTACGTCGAATGGGATAATGACGGGATGGACTGCTATCGATATTATGGGAACGGCAACGACTCTGCGCCGGTGGATGTCACGACCTCTATCGCGAGGATTCAATATCAAAGCAGCTCTGGCTATGTGGATGTCTCTGCTACTTTGTTCGTTTTAAAGGGAACGAGCGTCACTTTCAACGCCGTACCGAACCCAGCCAATGCGCAATTCGCAAGCGGGAAGCCAGTGTGGAGCGGTTCGTCCGGGGCGTCGGGAACAGGACAAACAACCTCGGTTACTTTCAACACCGCCTCGTCAAGCACCAATGACTTCAAAACAGTTACTGCGAGTGCCGGTAACGCTGTCACTGCAAACATCATCGTCATAGAGTTAACGGGTAATCTCGCACCTGACGACCCGTTTAGCGGGCGGAGCCTTACAGATTTTGGCATCCACGAACGTATTACTCTATCTGCCAGCATCAGCCCCTCTGGGATCTCAGTAAGCCAACTGGGTGGACTACAATGGGTGCAGGACGCTGGAAACGGGATAATCTCGGCGGGGAGCGATGGGACCGGGACTTATAATGTATCCGACGCTCCAGGTTCGGCTACTTTGAAGCTGAAAATGCTGAATGGACCTTCGCAGGATTCAGGCCCTGTGAACAATCTCAATATAGTTGCGCCGTCAGATGGCTCTGTACAGAAATTTTCTGGCGTAAGACATTTCCAGAATTGGTGGTCGTGTGGCTACTTGGGAGATATATTTATTTCGCCGACGAACGTATCTTTTGCCAATCTATACTTTGGCGAGGAGAATGTTAGCGCTAACGGCACAGGATGGCTGTCATTCACAAGTGGTATTGCGCACTGCCAAAATGGTTGTCTGGGGCTTCGTATAGGCTTTGGTAACATTACCTCGGGCGCAAGGGTCATCTCTGATGGAGACCAAATCTTCAGTGGGAAATATCGTGATACTGAACATGGCTCTTATGCTACCGGGAATGAGAGTTGGACAATACCGTGGGATTACTCAATCACCGGTAACGCGGGTACATGGCACTCAATGACTACGGTTCAGCAGCAAGCAACCTCCACGTCAACGGGCAAGTGCACGATTACTAAGAAGGGAGTTTCGGTTTCCCGCGAACTTGGCGACCTAGACTCAGAGTGGTAAGAGCTAGACTCAGAGTGGTAAGAGTCGAGTGGCTTAGACTAAATGGGAAAGCCACATTTCTGATGAAGATCATTTTCGCAAGTATTCTTTCTCTGCCGTTTCTCGGTGGTTTCGTCGCGAGCTCTTTCGATGGGCGACCGAAACTGTTTTTTGCGTCTAGTACAGGTATAGGAAGTGAATTCGTTCGGCACCCGGCCCAGTTTTCGCTCGCTCAGAATGATTATCAGACTGATATTGACCGATTAGTCGCGCTTCGGTCTCACCCGTTAGACGAGTTAATTGCTGTTGCAAGTCAAATGGAAAGCAAATGGCGCCGAGTCGATTGGAATTCATATGCCGGAATTATGGAGCATGTGTGCAGTGAAATTTCGAACCGAGGTTGGAATAATGAGAGGGATAGAGAGCAGAGCGAACACTTCGCCAGAATTGCTCTCTCACATTCGAATATGTATTCGTGGGAACATGAATCCATGCTTGTGGGGTGGCTTGCATATCAGCGGACAACTTCAATTGTTGACGACAATTTTGGTGAACGTAAAGAAAAGGCCGAACTTTGGCTTCACGCTTGGCGACGACTTGAAAGGGAAACTGATCCAAACTTCGACATTAATGATCGAAAAAACCTACCAACGGTGCGAGTAGTGCCGCCGTTAGAGACGGGTCTATCGCCGGGCGCGCCGCCGTCAGCAATTAAGAACCCAAAACTGCGCGCGCAGTACGAGACAGCAATCGCGGTTAACAAAAGAAAGGCTGAAAAGGTCAGCCAACAGATGCCGCTCCTTCTGCACGGCCCCTCTTTCAAGGCACGTGCCGAACGCTGGCTTATTCAGGCGTATTCCCAGCCACCAGCCAGAAACACGGAACTCAAAAAATATTTGGAGATTTACGTGCAGGACGCAAAAACTCGACAGCGAATTCTGAGTGAGGTAGTAAGGTCCTCGAAATGACCTGTCAGAAGTCACTGTGCAGCTCGGGCGCAGCTCCTTGAACCCATTTTTCGTTATCAAGATCGACAAGGCCGAAAGCCAGAGGGCACGAGTTTGCTCAAGAGTGCGGATAAAAACTGTCATCGAAATTGTTTTATTGTCCCGGGCTGAAAATGTACCCACTCAATATCGACGAGGCGCCAACCTCTGCTCATCCAACTGAACGCTATTCTCATCCGAACCGTTATCAAGGGCTTGCCTTATTCTAATGCTCGGCGTTAACATGCAGCCGTCTAAAGTTCATTCATAAAAGCGAGATCGGCTCGGGCTTTATCTGTAACCTTCATTCGAAGAGCTTAGCGAACGCCGGAGGTTAATTATGGCTGACTTTCTGCTGTCCATTGTAGGTTTGGCCGCTCTGGGTGGTGCGATTTTCGAGTTTTACAAGTTCGTCACCGACACCAACCCGGCGGGAGGGCACATGAACGGCTGGATTGCGTTAGTGCTGGCCGTGGTCTTTTGTGCCTGCGCCCTGATGTTGTTCCTGCGCCATGTGAATAAGGAAGAGGAAATTCACATCACCCAGTAGAAGGAATGCAAGTATCACTGCACGATACGGATGATTGCTTGCGACAGACTCGTAGAAACGAACACCACTGATCGCCGGCATGAGCTTCGCTGCTCACGATCCGGCGATGAAGAGACTTACAAAGCGACGCCGTTTGCGTCTGCGGCAATCGCCCGCGCGAACGGCCGTTTTTGTTTTCACGCTTTCGAGCTTGAGCTTTCCAATCGTTCGGTGGACCTGAGCCGACAAAAACTGTCGGTACAAATACGGGAGTAGCTGATGACTTTGGTGTTGCTTTTTCTATTCCAGGCTGCCGATCAGTCTGAAACTACCTTCAATGAGCCATCCTATTTCTTTCCCGTCATCCTGGGCTCGTTGGTCTTTGGAGCCATTCTCTGGTTGGTCGCGGCGGTGCTTGGATTCGCGCGGGCGCGGGCTTTCGGAGCATCCGCCCGATGGTTTTCTTTCGCCTCGGGGTGCCTCCTGCTCTTTCACCTGCAGTTTCTATTGCTGGCCTTCGGCTTGATCATTAAAGATTTCAGGACAGTGTTTGCGATTCTCACCTTCTTTAATATCTTTGTTGTGATAGGCGCGATTTGCGCCATTATGGGTTTTGTGCGGTTGACCAATCCCCGCTAGCCCGGCGGCACAGACTTTTTGTCTGTGGACTCGCGCACAACATCACAGACTAAAGTCTCTGCCACTGAATCCGTTCCATGTCCAGGAAACAATTGCTGCTCGCCGTGTCTGTGTTGATTGCGGGCGCGGCGATTTTGTTTGCCGTCTTCAATTGGCGCGCGAGCGGGCAGCGCGGCCGTCCGGGGTTTGTGAAGTCTGATGGATTCAGGTTCGTCGTCGACGGCAAGCCGTTTCGTTTCGTGGGCGCGAATGTGGCCGTAATGTATCGCGACGAAGATCGCGCGCGCATGCCTGAGACTTTGCAGCAAGCTGCGCGATTAGGCATTAAGGTAGTTCGTGTGTGGGGCAGCTTTGCCTGACAAATTGGTGGCGCGATACGGGCGGCGTCACGCAATACCTGCGTTGGGCGGGCATAGACGGCGCCGATGACGACCAGTATCCCTACGGTATCAACAAAGAAAAGGCGATGCTGTTTTATTCGAACGAGACGGCCCGCCGTCTTTATCGGGAACACGTCGAAAAAATAGCGACCCGGCGCAACAGCGTCACAGGGGCGATGTACCGTGACGATCCAACCATTTTCGGTTACGAGTTGATGAACGAAGCACAGTGCCTGATCGGACATTGGTCTGAGCGCCGGGCATGGTTCGCTGAAATGAGCACCTATCTGAAATCACTCGATCCCGATCACTCGATCACCCCGGGGAATTGGGGCTATCGCTCGGCGGCGGAACGGCGCGAGTGGCTCGCCGATCATGCTTTGCCGAACATCGATTACTGTGACGTGCACAATTATCCGCGCGACGACACTGATAGTTTTGTCGATTCGCCGAAAGCTTTGGAAGAGTTTATCCAGAATCGTGTGGCGGCCGCAGCCTCTCTGAAAAAGCCTTTGGTCATCGGCGAGTTCGGCATGTCCGGCGAAGGTTATAAGGGACTCTCCCCGGGGGATTGGTATCGGGCCTATTTCGATAGCGCCGCGCGCGAAGGCGTATCAGGTGCGATGTTCTGGATCCTTACGCCCGACCCGCAGAGAGGCTATGGAGTGACTTGGACCATTCGACGCGACACAGCGCTGTTGGCTGAGATTACCGGCGGCACGCATCTTTTTTCGTCGCTGGTCAACGCCTCGCCGCCACCAGCTACGCTCGAGACCGGGCGCCACCTGGTGCCGCGCCAATTTGCTTTTGCGCAGGACGTGAACGAGAAGGCGGTGCAACCGCAAACTTACTATCAACCCGACGGGACGATTCTGTACCGCATCTGGCCCAACATGGTGGTGCAGGGCCGGTTTGAAAAACTCGGCGGCGGCAATGGATATATTTGGGGCGCCGGGGCCGGCTACTTCGAATATGTCGTGCCCGGCCGCAAAGACTACCGCCGCGTGGGAAAAATTATCGTGCGCGCCCATCTCCAACCGCTGGTCCCCTACGAAGCGCAGCCGTCGCTGATTCAAACGCGGGTCACATTATTTATTAACGGAAGCAATTGGGGCTGGCGCCAGGTGCCGGTAGAAGATCCAAAGTCGCCTTTGATTCAAGAGTGGCAAATCACTTCATTCCGAGTGCGCTGGCGGGCGGTGCGTGGTCAGCCCATCACCGTTCGCTTTGCCGTTGTTCCAGACTCAGATTGGATCTATGGAATCAACATCTCAAACTGGCCGGAAGGGTACCAGGCGCACGACGCTGCGCCGGTGGAGGTTGAAATCAAGTGATTCGATTAGGATGTGGCATGCGCATCCAGCGTATGATTCACGGGCGGGACGCCCGTGCCACTCTTTCAAGAATGAAATGAAGATTTGATTGATTTATCGACGATGTTCGAGTAATTTCTGTCAGCTCGTTCCGGGAAGTTGCCTTTGCAATTCTCTTTTTAGTATCCAAGGCCAGACTTCATTTTGGATCGCCTTCCTTTCGAGCTACTACTCCAGGAAACCGAGGACGCGCTGTGAATAAGATCCCCTCTGCTCAAGTCTCTACTGCTAGCTCTGGCTTTGAGTTGTTCTTGATCAGCCTGCTGATTCTTTTTCTCGAGCTGGCCGGCATTCGCTGGTTCCCGGCGCATGCGCTGCACCTGACATTTTTTACCAACGTAGTTTTGTTGGCCTCGTTTCTGGGAATGTCAGTTGGCTGTCTGGCCGCGAATCGCCGCCGCAACTACCTGGCCTGGACGCCGGTCTTTCTGATCGTGGCCATGGCCGCCGCGCACATCGTGGAAATCACCAGCGGATCGTTTGTGAAGTGGGACGAAGGTCGTCCTTCTCCGCAAGTGGTCTTCTTTGGCGTGGCTACGCATACGCCTGACATCTTTCGTTATCCGATTCCGGTCGAAGTCCTGTGCGGATTCTTTTTCATTTGTATAGCGATGGCAATGATTGGGCCGGGGCAGGAGCTTGGGAGGGCGTTGAATCTTTGGCCCAACCGCGTGCAGGCCTACACCATCAATATTGCCGGCAGCATCGTCGGCATCGTGTTGTTTGCCGCTTGTTCTTACCTGCAACTGTCGCCGATTTGGTGGTTCGGATTCGTCGCCCTCTGCCTGGGTTACTTTTTTTTCGTCTCGCCGCGCCGCCGCTTCCGCGAAAAGCTTTACGTGATGGCTCCGGTTATGGGCGTGTTGTTGTTGGCCGTGGTCGGGCTGGCTTCTTATACGCTGATCCACAATGATTTTGAAGGCCAGAAGGAAGCCCGTCAGATTTGGTCGCCTTACTATCGCATCGACTACAAGCCTTACGATCTGTCCCTTTCGGTGAATCTCATCTTTCATCAGTCAATGGTTTCGCGCAGTGATCGGTACGCGGCCTATGCGCTGCCGCACATGCTCAATCGCGACGCCGGCCAGCCGCCGTTTAAGAATGTGATGATTATCGGGGCGGGCTCAGGAAACGACGTTAGTCGCGCCCTGCAGTGGGGCGCCGAGCATGTGGATGCAGTCGAGATCGATCCGGCCATTTATCGCCTGGGCACGCAGTATCACCCGGACCATCCGTATCAGGATCCGCGCGTAGAAATTCATAACGATGACGGCCGCAACTTTCTGCGCGCGACCGATCGGAAATACGATTTGATCATTTACGCCCTGGTTGATTCACTCGTGCTGCATAGCGGCTACAGCAACATTCGTCTCGAGAGCTACCTCTTCACCCAACAGACGTTCGCGGACGTGAAGCGGCATCTGAAACCCGACGGTACCTTTGTCGTCTACAACTATTTTCGTCAGGGATGGTTGATTTCGCGTCTGCAGAAAAGTTTGGATGAGGTCTTCGGCGGCGGCAATCCGGTCTGCATCACTCTGCCTTACCGCAAGGTGATTGAGCCGGAAGAAAACACGGCCGGCGACTTTACGGTCTTCTTTTCCGGAAACACCAGTAACCTGCGCCAGGCTTTCAGTCAACAGCAGGAGTATTTTCTGCGCAACGACCAGGCCCCTGCGCCGACGTCGCCGAACGGATTTCAGCAACCGGCGCCTGATGAACGGCAGCGCTTTGATCAGGCTTCAGAAGGAGATCAGCAAAAACTTCCCTGGCAGAGGTTCGCGATGGCGACTGTGGTTCAGCCGCAAGGCGCCCTGCCGCCGGCGACTGACGACTGGCCTTTCTTCTATCTGCGCAAGCCGATGATGCCGGCGTTGAGTGTGCGCGGAATTTTAATCATGGCAGGTCTGGCGTTGCTTTTGATCTTTGTGTTCGTGCCACAACGCGGCGCAGAGAATCGGACGCAAAACAGAGAGCGTTCCCGGCCACTCAACCTGCAAATCTTTTTTCTCGGCGCCGGGTTCATGCTGATCGAAACCAAGGCCGTGGTTACCATGGCGCTCCTCTTCGGCAGCACCTGGGTGGTCAATTCGGTTGTCTTCTTTGCGGTGCTGGTAATGATCCTGGTTGCCATGAACACGATCGTTCCGCTCGATTTCTTCCTCGGGATGAATCGAACTCTCCAGGTGACTGGGTCTTGTCTGCTGGTGTTTGCGCCGGTCCTGTTTGCCGGCGTGATCTTCGCCGCGAGTTTCAGGCGCACAGCCGAAGCTGACCGCGCGTTCGGCTTTAACATAGCCGGCGCAATGTTGGGCGGGCTGGCCGAAAATATGTCGATGCTCCTGGGATTTCAGTATGTGGTGGTGGTCGCGATTCTTTTTTATGCGCTTTCGGCGTTGGGATTCTTTAAGGCAGCAAGCAGAGAACCTGTAATCCAGGGCGCAGCCGTGGTTCCGGAAACGCAGTAGGGCATCTTCAAATCAGAGGGCGCTCTGTTGATCCTGCAGCTAACTGGGGCGGACGTCGTTCCTTCAGGACATTCAGGCAACATTCTATGCCATCAATCATTAGACCGAGAGGCAAGCCCAGATTAGTTTTTTCCGGATTCGCAAGCTGTTCGACCATTAACAGCACGTGTATAAAACCACACTTTGCCTGTATTTCTAACTGTTCAACTTCATGCAGGGCCGCGTAAAATACATGATTGCAGACGTAGGTTCCGGCGTGATTCGAAAAACCCACGGGGATACGGTTGACCTGCAACGCGGCCAGCATCCGCCCCAGCGGCAACGTTGACCAATATGCAGGCGGCCCATTGGGAACGATCCGTTCGCCGTGTCTGGATTCACCAGCATTATCCCCAGCAGTGAAGTCGTCGACGTTCCCTGCGAGACGCTCCAGGCTAATCTCACTAAGACGCTCCGAGACGCCCAAGCAGACGATGGCTTCAGGCTTTAGATCGCGGATCAATTTCCGAATTAGCCTTTTGGCGGGCGGTGAATTCGCAGGGAAGCAAGGGATTGAAGCCGGTCAGTAAGACCTTCATTTGCTAACGTCCGATTGCTTCAGGTAGTTCTCTGCTCGCTGCCGTCTGAGTGGGTTCACGGGTGGGTCATGTTTCTCAAGGGCAAGCTTATAGTCCTCACGCGCTTTGTCCGGCTCTTTCATCCACTCATAGATTTGCGCGCGATAGTAATACGACCAGGCATTGTTAGGCGTTATCTCCAAAGCTTTCTTCACAGATTCCAGAGCTCTCTCGAATTCTCCCAATCCGCCTAAGGCCAAGGCCGCGCCGTTGCTGGCGTAGGCTACCATAATCGGATTTCCAGCTTCCTTCGCCAATTCAATAGCACGCAAGAGATCAACCAATGCTTCATCGTATCGACCGGCTTCGGCCAGGCATTGCCCTCGGCCGTTGAGTGCAACGCTCGAATCAGGAATCAATTGGAGTTCCCGGCTATAGTCTTCAATCGCTTCGGACAAGTGCCCCCCATAAAAGTAAGCCGCGCCTCGCTTGTCGTATGCATCGGCATTTTCGGGCGCCAACTCAATGGTCCGAGTCGCGGCCTTCACGGCTTCCTCAAAGTTCTCCGCTTGAAGGCACTGGTAAGTCAGATTTAGATAGGTATCACTGGCGGTCTTCTGGTCACCAAGCTCAAGGAAAAGATCAGCCGCAGCTTCCGAGAATCGCATCGCTTCCTTGAAATCTTTCGTCGCAAGGTGAACCTGGCCAATCCAATAGAGGGTAACGGCTTCATTACGCCGACTTCTAAATCTTTGATAAATTGATAACCCCTTCGAGTAAACTTTGAAAGCCGTATTATAGTCGCCGCGTTGGCGCGCTTGATCCCCTTCGAGCAGGGCGTTATAGGCATTTTGCATTTCGGAGCCGTACGCTTTGTTGGACGTTTGTATCGGTCCGATGAACCGGTCATGGGTTAGCTCGTACCATCTGCCAGCGGGGCGCCGCTCGGCTCTGATAAGATGCTTACTCTCCATCACTTCTATGGCTCGATTGGGAATACCACCGGTGGTTTCAGGTCCTCTATGTACGGTGTTGCGAGTGCCTGTCCCCGTAATCAGATGCTGCTCGCACCATGTTCGAAGCTGTTGCTCGTCCTGCGTGATTTCCACGGCCGCATCTATCGCGTGGTCGTAGAATTTTGACAGCACCTTATCCACTTCGCCGACAGAGAGCAGGTGGTCTTTTGTTATTTCTCTCGTTCCCGGGGGAAGTCCCTGCCAGATGCTTTGACAAACAACCTGAAGAATTATCGGCTCGACGAACTCTCCCTGAGCCTCCGTGACTTCGACCTTTCCGCCCATGTCATTCTCGACCCGGACCTTCAACAGATCGTTGACTAGTGTTTCCGCCACCCCTTCTGCAAACGCGTAATCAGTACCCTCCAAGGGTTCCTTGATGGCCAGAAGAGCAGCCTCTTCATCGAGTCGTTCAAGTCGGAAGCGTGTGCGCAGCCTCTCAGGAAAAAAGTCACAATACGGATCCAACTGCGCGATGTAATCATCGCGCATGGCGAAGACTACCCTCGCAAGTGGGTCTTTTTCCAGAACTTCAGCAATCTGTTTGAAAAATTCTTCTCGATCTCCCCAGCGTCCGAGGTAGAGAGTGAATAGCTCTTCAAACTGATCAAAGATGATGACGCGAGGTGAAGACGAGCTAATTTCAGTGCCTTGCGCGGATGTTCGCAGGAACTCTGCCAAAGACCTCCCTAGAAGGAGTCTCGGATCAACCTTGCCGTCCGCCCAGCAGACCAGCGTGCTGAACACATAGACATTCGGAATCTCGGCGAGACTTAGTGTCGGAGGGATTAACCCTCCCAGACTTCCCGACTGCAGTGTAGTAAACTTCTCCTCGAGCAGCAGCGGTACCAACCCGGCATTAATCAAAGACGACTTTCCCGCCCCGGACTGGGCATACAGCAACAGCGCTTGATGGGCAGTGACAAGCGAAAGCAATTCTCTCGCCTCAGTTTCGCGGCCAAAGAAACGGTCCTTCTCCTCCTTCTTGAAAGGTCTCGGGCCAGGGTACGGGTTGAAACTCTGAGTCTCCTCACTCATCGATTGAATCTCTCCCATCGTTCGTGCAACTCTGCGAGAAACCTATCCGCTTCGCCCCAATAAACCTTCACCTCCACGTTCCGAAAGTATTTGTCCAGATACGCCTGCATATTCGCCCGCTCATTTTCCGAGACTTCCTCTGGGGGCAACTGGACGGCTAGACTGATACTCCGCAAACCCTTCGTCAGGGAATTGAGGAGTCCCCGAAACAGGACGCGAAAGTTTACGTCCGCTAACCGATAGCCAATGAATAGAAGCGAGGAGTTCGTCACCGCTTCCTGAATGCGTGGCGGCAGCATTTTCGGCTGCTTGGAGGCTTCGACCAGGAAATCGAGATAGTCATCTTCGGTGAGGACTAGCGATTGAAGCAAGTCCTGATGACCGTGTAGATGGAAGACCAATGGATCGTCTTTGGTGGGACTGGCGCGAGCCTTCCTGTTCTTGCCTTTAGTAGGAATTGAATTGTTATGTTGAATGACAACAGGGTTCCAGCCGCATATTTCGGAATGCGGTGTCTTGCCTGCAAACTTCAATGCCCTCGTCATAAAGTCGTCATAATTAGTCGTGATGTAGACAGGAAGCGGGAGCCCCGCCAGAAAGGCAAGAGGGTTTTGCGGGTCTTTTAGTTTCGCGTCAAGGTCGAGACCTTTAAGTGTCTTTTCGAACAGGCTTAGAATTAATTCCTTGGGCCGCATCGGTTCGTCAAGCTTGATCGCGACGAACTGGGCCACTCGCGCCAGGTCTCCGACATCCTTGAGCGGATACTCGTACTCCCTGGCCCAATCTGCAGCAATGGTGGCTCCCGTTGGGAGGATACCGTAATTAACCCCAGCCCCGAGGAACGGTGTGCATTTCCCTCCTTGAATCCGATCCAAGAGGCCTGCCCAATCGTTATCGGTCAGTGTGTATGCCAAATGTTCTCCTCCCATTGACTCACAAGAACGACCGGGCGATGACGGCCGCTGAACTCATGAAGGATCGAAACGGTTCCTCAGGAAGGTACAGGAGGAATGCGGCAGTTATCGCAGGCTCTTGAGGACCAACCTGACGTTTCCCGGGATTCGGCTGCGCCTCTCGAGTCAAGAACGACGAACACCTTGGCCCAGTCTCGCGAAGCGACCGGACAATATGCTAAAGAACGACCGTAGTCAATAGTGAAAAGGACAGGTTCTGATTCGTAGCAGCGTTTACAGCAAGCAGAAGTCTTGGTGATGATAACTTCTAATTCGGGGGCAGCCTGTAGAGCTCAATTGCATTCTCGCGCAGCACCATTCGGGCCAGCTGCGACGCCCGCGCACGCGTAATCTCGCCATCATTCATCATTCCGGTTAAGGCCAACGCGAGCGCCTGTCGCGCAGTCGTGTTCGAAAGCCAGGCTACTTCACCCCAATCGACTTCGGGTCCGAAGGAAAACGCGTCTGTGCCGAAGAGAATTTTGTCGGGATAGAACTCCAGCCAGTTACGCAGAATCTCGCTTAACTCACGCGGATAGGTAAAGAAAGTTTGCGCAGAAAAATCCGCATAGACATTCGGCTTGCTCATCAGCGAACCCATCACTTTGGTGAACGGATAACCACCGTGCACGACGACGAAGTTGGTCTTGCGCAGAGTGGGATCGTTGAAAACCGCCTCGAGCAGCAAAGGATTGCTCCCGCTCTGTCGATAGAAACCGCCGGCGCCTTCGATGCAGTGAATGTGCACGGCCATTCCCAGCCGGCCAGCCTCGCGCGCGATGTAATAGAAAACAAAATCCTGCAGCGCTTTGTAACCCGACGCCGGAGGTTCGCCGCCTCTTACGAAGCGCGCATAAATCGCGCGGGCCTTCGCCTGGTCGGGATCGTCAAAGTCGAGCTTGCGCAGGTAAGCGGCTTCAAACTTAATGGCCACCGCGCCGTTCCGCTTTTGCGATTCGAGTGTGGGCGTCACGATGCTTTTCAGATATTCATCCAGCGACGGCGGAAGAGCGCCAACTTTCAAATCGCTCAGGTAACGTTTGAGCAGGCGCTCTTCACTGGGAAAGA
>WNFQ01004081.1_pt1 | contig 18330 bp, 20 predicted proteins | sample 5400171 | NCBI WGS metagenome assembly WNFQ01 (sample SAMN13153356, study PRJNA577476) | soil metagenome | isolation source: 20 cm soil under Madrone tree | place: USA:California | collected 2016-06-14 | reverse complement strand
CCAGCACCTTCATCATGAACCGGTCGATCTGCGCTTCGGGCAGCGGATAGGTGCCTTCCTGTTCCAGCGGATTCTGCGTCGCCAGCACCAGAAACGGATTGGGCAAGGGATAGGTCTCATCGCCGATGGTGACCTGGCGCTCCTGCATGGCTTCCAGGAGCGCGCTCTGCACCTTCGCGGGCGCTCGATTGATCTCATCCGCGAGAATGAGATTGCTGAAGATCGGACCCTGCTTGGTGCGGAAGGCGCCGTCCTGGGGACTGTAGATCATGGTGCCGACGATATCGGCCGGCAGCATGTCCGGCGTGAACTGCAGGCGCTTGAAGCGCACGGCAATCGCGCTCGCCAAGGTTTTCAGCGCCAGGGTCTTGGCCAGTCCGGGCACGCCTTCCAGGAGAACGTGGCCGTTGGTGAGCAGCGCGACCAACAGTCTGTCCAGGAGAGGTTTCTGCCCGACGATGACCCGCGCCATCTCTGTCTGCAGCGGTGCGACCCAGGCCGAATTGTCCAGAACCGTCTCGCGCGCGGCGCGCAGGGCAGCGTCGGATTCGACCGGCATCGGGCGCGATTCCTGGATGGCCGCAGGTTTTTGATTCATCAGCCTTTGATCCTCTTTGGCAGGTGTGTTCCGTAACGGACGTTGCTTGGAACTTGAGGGGTACCGGAGGTTCCCTTCGGGCTGCCTTGACAAGTTCGCGAAAGGACATGCTACACCGGGGTCAGGCGCGTGGGCGTGCCAAAGCGCTTGCAATGATCGTGAATCGATCGTATAGCCGGTATAGGCTGGAAGCATAACCATAGCCAAGGGAGTTCACTACCATGATCAAGCGCATTCAAACGGGGCCGCGCATGTCGCAGGCCGTCATTCACAATAAGACCGTATACTTGGCGGGGCAGGTGGCGCCGGGCGCCACCGTGACCATTCAAACACGGGAGATTCTCGGATCGATCGACGCGCTGCTGGCGGAGGCAAAGACCGACAAGAGCCGGTTGTTGATGGCGACGATCTGGCTGACGGACATGGCTACTTTCGCGGAAATGAACAACGTATGGCAGTCATGGGTGGTGCCGGGCGAAACTCCGGCGCGTGCCACGGTCATGAGTGCTCACCTCGCGTCCGCGGAATTCAAGATTGAAATCGCGGTCGTGGCCGCTCAACCCTAGACTATAGAGTTCACTGCGTCCCCCGTACGGTCATGCTCGAGCTGCAAAATATCCATAAGACCTTCGAGGGTAGATCCGTCCTCGCCGACGTGAACTTGCTGGTTCCCAAGGGGGCCACGCATGCGTTGATCGGGTCGAGCGGGTCGGGAAAGACCACGCTGCTCAGGATCACGCTGGGATTGATTCCTTTCGACAAGGGTTACGTCAAGATCAACGATCAGGCGCTGCTGTCGTTCACGCACGTCGAATGGGCCGACCGGATCGGCTACGTGCCCCAGGATGGCGGGCTCTTTCCGCATATCTCGGGGAGGAACAATGTTGCATTGATCGCGAGGATGCGCGGCTGGCGCAAGTCCAGGATCGACGACCGGGTGGAGGAATTGCGCAAGGTCGTGGACCTGGATCCGGAGATCCTGACGCACTTTCCGCGGGAGATGAGCGGCGGGCAGAAGCAGAGGGTTGCCATCATGCGGGCGGCGATGATGGATCCGGCGGTGATGCTGCTGGACGAACCGATGGCGGCGCTGGATCCGCTCATTCGACGGACTCTGCAGCAGGAACTGAAGTCGATTTTTCAACGCTTGGGGAAAACGGTGTTGCTGGTGACCCACGATCTCGGCGAAGCGGTCTTTCTCGCGGAACAGATCACGATGCTGCACGAGGGACGAATCATGCAGACCGGGAGCTACCGTGACCTGCTGCTGCATCCGGCCAGTCCCTTCGTGAGCCAGTTCATCAATGCGCAGCGCACGCTTCCCGACGCGGGAGAACTGCAATGAGGGGCGCATCGTTCGTCGCGATCGCCGTTGCGACGCTGTGGTCGGGCGTTTCGTCCGCCGCTGACAGCATCGTGATCGGCGGCAAGATTTTCACCGAAGGCTACATATTGGGGGAAATCGCGGCACAGACCGTCGAGCCGTCCTCGACGGTCCCGGTGACGCGCAAGCTCGGAATGGGGAGCACGGGTATTCTGTTCGAGGGTTTGAAGAGCGGTGCCATCGACGTGTACGCGGATTACACGGGAACGCTGGCGGAGGCCATTCTCAAGCGGCCGGAATTGAAATCGCTCGATGAGATCCGGCGGGCGCTGTCGGATATGGGCCTCACCATGTCGGGGTCGCTGGGTTTCAACGACACGTACGCGCTGGCGGTGAAAGAAGACTTCGCGCAGAAGCACGGCCTGCACTCGATAGGCGACTTGATTCCCATGCAATCGACCATCAGGGCCGCCTTCAGCTACGAGTTCATGGACCGGAAGGACGGCTACCCGGGACTGGTCGACAGCTATCATCTGGGATTCAACCCGCAGAAAGTCAATCGCATGGAGCACTCCTTGAGCTTTCAGGCGATCGATCAGAATGCCGTCGACCTGATCGATGTGTATTCGACCGATGCGAAGATCAAGAAGCTCGGGTTGCGGGTGCTCAAGGACGACCACAATTACTTTCCCGTGTACCAGGCGGTTTGGGTGGCCAGAAAATCCTTCGTGGAGAAGCATCCGCGTGAGTGGCAGGCACTCCTCGGGCTCGAAGGCAGGATCAGCGAAGAGGCCATGCTCGACATGAATGCGGAGGCCGACATTCAAAAGATCGAATTCGGCAAGATTGCCGCGCAATTTCTGGGGGCCGAGGCTCCGGAATCGCACGGGTGGCTGCACGAGGTCGCACGCCGCACGAGGGAACATCTGTGGCTGGTCGGGGTGTCGCTGTTGTTTTCAGTGCTCGTCGGTATTCCATTGGGAGTCACGGCGGTGCGTTTCCAAGCCGCCGGACAGGCGATTCTGCTGTCGAGCGCGGTGGTTCAGACGGTGCCCTCGCTCGCGTTGCTGTGCTTTCTCATTCCGGTGTTCGGCGTGGGCACGAAACCCGCCTTGGCGGCGCTGTGCTTGTATAGTTTGCTGCCGGTGGTACTGAATACCTTCACCGGCATTCGGGCCGTGAATCCGATTCATTTGGAAAATGCGCGCGCGTTTGGGTTGAACCACCGGCAGGTGCTGATCCGGGTGGTGCTGCCGCTGGCGAGCCCGACGCTGCTGGCCGGGATCAAAACCGCAACCATCGTGAGCATCGGCACGGCAACGCTGGCTGCGTTGGTGGGGGCGGGCGGCTATGGCGCGCCCATCGTCTCCGGACTTTCGCTGAACGATGTCCCCACCATACTGACCGGCGCCATTCCGGCCGCACTGATGGCCTTGGTCGCGCACGGACTCTTTGAAGTGCTGGGACTCGTGTTGATTCCCGCGGGCCTGCGCAAACGCCTTTAGAAGGGGCGCACGGGCAGGCCGCTGAACGGAGCAGGAACGCATAGGTATCGGCGGCCCCGCGGTCCTGCGTGCGAATCTATCCGATCCCGTGCCCGGTATTCTTCAACTGGTACTGGCGGTGCCGAGCAGCAGCGTGCTCAAGAGTTCCGCCATTCCATTCCACAATACTTGTATTCCGATGCAAATCAGCAGGAACGCTGACAGCCGCACCACGATGGTAGTGCCCGTGGCACCGATCAAACTCGCCAGCCGTGCCGAGTTCCGATAGAGCGCGTACACCAGCGAGGCGAGCAGTGCCACGGCGGCGAGGGTCTCGACGAAGAACTCGAGCGACGCGGTGTAGGAGCCGCGGGGCCGGCCGGCGCCCAGGGAGATTGCGACCGAAATCGTTCCCGGGCCCGTGGTGAGCGGCATGGTGAGCGGATAGAACGCGAGCCGGCTCGGCGGCACATCCATGGAGCGCGGGCTCGGGGTCTCGCTGCGGCGCTGCTCGGTGGCGTCGGGTTCGTTCAACATCCGCCAGCCGGACATGGCGACGACGATCCCGCCGGCAACCCGCAGCACCGGGATGGAGATGCCGAAGAAGCTCAACACGTAGGCGCCGACGTACAGCGATGCGGTCACGATCGAGAACGCGTAGATCGCCACCCAGCGCGACACCCGCGAGCGCACGCGAGGGTCGAGCTCGCGGGTCGCACCGAAAAAGATGAATGCGCCCGACAGCGGGTTGACGATGGAGAACAAGGCTCCGAACGCCAGCAGAAACGTGGTCACGAGGGCTCCATGGGCGCTGTCGGCCCGGCATCAGCCCCCGCCGCCGTGGCCGCGGGACGCGATGAGGCGGGAGGGCATTGGCGGTACTTTGATACCATTGTACCGATGAGCGCCCCCATGTCCCAAGCCCCGCGCACCCGGATGGGCAGTTTTCACCTCGACGCGCCGCGCGCGCGGGTGTTTCCGCTGTTCACCGCCTGCGGTGAACGTGAATGGGCGCCCGGATGGGACCCGGTGATGCTGAGCGGCGCGGAGGAGCGCGGCAGCGCGTTTGCGACCCGCAGTCACGGCGGCCAGGCGACTACATGGATCGTGATCGAATACCGGCCGTCCGAGGGCCGCGTGAGCTACGCGCGGCTGGCGGAGGGGTCGAACATCGGTTTGGTGGACGTGGTCTGCACGGAGTCCACGCAGGGCGGCACGGATGTGAGCGTGGCGTACACGCTGACGCCGCTGCATGAGGGAGCGAAAGCCTTCGGCGACGACTTCCTCGATCCGCGGCACTACGCCGGCATGATGGCGGAATGGCAAGCCGCGACGAATGCCGCGCTCGCGCGCGAATCAGGCAAGCGCCCTTAGCATCGACGTGTCCGCGAGATCATCCGATCCGGATTCGGAAGGGTGGATGTAGGGCTGCCGCGGCGCTTGCGAACAGCGCCGCGCTCGCGCAAGCTGCGGGCCGTGGCTCTTCCACCGACGATCGAACGATGATCCAGGCCGGGCGACCGTTGACGCGGATCCTGGGGCTTGGGTTTGGTCTGGCGATGGTCTTCGGCGGCACGGTGGGTGTCGGCATACTGCGGCTCCCAGGAACCTTGGCGGCCGCCCTCGGTGATTCACGTCTGATCGTGCTGTTTTGGATTCTAGGCGGCATCTATTCCTTGCTCGGCGCGGTGGCCGTGGCCGAGCTCGCCGCCATGATGCCCGAGGCCGGCGGGTTCTACGTCTATGCCCGGCGCGCCTTCGGGAATGGAGCCGGATTCCTGGTGGGCTGGAGCGATTGGGTCAATCAGACAGCGACGCTCGCCTATGGTGCGCTCACCGCGGCGGCATTCCTGGGTACGCTGTGGCCGGCGGCCGCCGTCAATCCTCGGGCGCTCGCCGTTGCGATCATCGCCGGCTTCACGGCGCTGCATTGGGCGGGTCTGCGCATCGGCAGCACCCTCACGCGCATCATCAGCGTGAGCGTCGGCCTCATGATGATGGGGCTGGTGGTCGGCTGCCTTCTCTCGGCGCCGTCCGCGGCATCCGGCGCGCCGTCCCCGGCGATGTCGGCCGCATCGCTGCCGTTGATGTCCCTGGGCATGCTGGCCGCCGCCGTGACCGCCCTGCGCGCGGTGTTGTTGACATATGACGGCTGGTATTCACCCATCTACATGGCGGAAGAAAGCACTCAGCCGACACTCACCATGCCGCGCGCCATCATCGGGGGTACGGTGTTGGTGGCCGTGATGTACGTGATCATCAACGCCGCCATGCTCCGCGTTCTGCCGCTGCCGGTGATGGCTGCATCGCAGTTGCCGGCCGCGGATGCGGCGCGCGTGATACTGCCGCAGGGCGGCGCGGAACTTGTTACGGTGATTTCGCTCATGACCGTGTTGAGCCTGATCAATGCCATCATGCTGATGACGCCGCGGATATTGCTGGCCATCGGCCGGGACGGATTCTTCACCCAAAAGGCCGCGCTGGTCAGCGCCGGAGGCACGCCCCGCGTCGCGTTGGCGGTCACGAGTCTCGGGGCCGCCACCCTCATCATGAGCGGCACTTTCGAGGAGATCGTCGCGATTGCCGCCGTGCTGTTCCTGCTCGTGTACATCTCCACGTATGTCGGGCTCATGGTGCTGCGGCGTAAGGAGCCCGCCGCTCCGCGGCCCTATCGAGCCTTTGGCTACCCGTTCACGACGGTCATCGTGCTCGCGGGCTGCGTGGCGCTATGGATCGCGGCGATCATGGAAGATTGGCATTCCGCACTCTTCGCGGGGGTGCTGCTGATCGCCTGTGTACCGGTCTACGCATGGATCGCCCACCGGCGGCGGCGCAGGCTGGGAGAGACGGGGGTTGCCAACCTCGCGCCGCCCAACCCTACATGAGAGGACGCGAGATGCGCTGGCCGAAGCGCCGTTGGACATTGCGCGGCGTCGCGTCATGGCGGAGGGTGTTGAACGTCGGGTGGCGACGAGATGATCGTGGCCACGGGCGCCCGGGACGGTGCGCACCGGATGGCGGCGTTTGACCTTGCCAGATGCGAGGGCGCATGATCCATGCCCCGCCCGAAATCTACGGAGGCCCTATGACGACCCAATGGTTCATGGAAGGTCCGTGGTTCAAGAACTGCAATTGCGATCCTGGCTGCCCTTGTGATTTCAACCAGTTTCCGACCCATGATCACTGCGAAGGCATGGTCGGGATGCGAATCAGCAAGGGTAATTTTGGCAGCGTCGACTTGAGTGGGCTCCACTGGGCTGGCGTGGTTCGTTGGCCGGGTGCGATGCACGAAGGCAACGGTGAGCTTCAACCAATCGTCGATGTGAAGGCCAGCGAGGAGCAACGAGCTGCGATATTCGAGGCGCTCAGCGGCAAACACGGCGATACGCTGATGCAAATCATCGCAGCGGTGTGTCCGAACGTGCACCCGCCGATCTTTGCGCCGTTTGAGTTCGCCTTTGATCTCGAGGCGCGTAAAGGCAGGTTAAAGGCCGGCGTGGCACTGGCCACCGAGGTCGATACGCTCTTGACGATGGGCGACGATCCGCAACCTTACCGCGTAGTCGTCACGATTCCGAATGGCTTCGAGTACACCGGCGATACCCACGGCGCCGAGACGGCGCTGGCGGTAAGCCTCAAATCCTCGGGCCCGGTGACATTCGATTTGAAGAACTGCCACGCGAGCATGACCCACGTGAAGCGCGGCAGTCACGTGGGCGCAAAGCCGGTTGGCTGATTCGCGATCGGTCGGGGCACGGGCGCTGCCCGCGTCGCTCCTCGGCGTCGGGCTGCTCACCCTTGCGGCCACGATTTATCTGATGGGTGGCATGATCTCCGGACCAGGAGCCGATCTGGGTCAGCTCGGCTGGTTCATCGGCGTGTGGACTCCAATGATGGCGGCGATGATGCTGCCCTCGGTCGCACCGATGGTATTGACCTTCGCGCGTGTTACCGGCGAACGCGCCAAGAGGAGCCAGGCCGTCTTCGTGCCGACCTGGATTTTCATCCTCGGCTACTTCGCTGCGTGGACCGCCTTTGGCCTCGCGGCGTATTGCGTCGACCGCTTCATTCGACTGCTCGACATTGCGTGGCTCGCATGGGACCGGGGAGGTCCGATTGTCGCCGGAGTCTCCATCGTCGCCGCCGGTCTTTATCAGCTGACACCATTCAAGCGCGTTTGCCTCACGCACTGCCGGTCGCCGCTGGAATTTTTCCTGGCGAGCTGGCGTGAAGGCCGCGGCGGCGCACTGCGCATGGGCTTTCACCACGGCCTCTACTGCGTAGGCTGTTGCTGGGGCGCCGACTCGCGCCGGTGTTCGGCATCATCCTCGTTGCATTGGGTCTGTGGATCGCCGTCGCGCCCACGACCATGCCGGGACTGCATGCGCCTTCCGGGAAATCAGACATGTCTGGAATGAAGATGTGATCGCCGCAAACACGGATCTGCCACGTGTCTCGCAGAAGCCGGACGGCGCCGACGGTCCGGACGAGCTTCCGTGGAGGCATTGCTAAACTGGCCGCCTTAAAGCGGCCACCGCGTAAGACTCTGGCCTTCGCCTGGCGTCGTCGAATACGCGCCGACGGTGTAGTCCAAACAGTGTAGGCTCTTGGTCCTTTGCGCCTTGATGGCCGCGTGAACCTATTCAGGAGTGAACCTCAATGAAGACATGGACTGTGATGGCAACTAGCGGAATTCTACTCTGGGCGAGCTGCGTTATGGCGGATACGGTGGTGGTCACCGCCGAGCGCATGGTGGACGTTCTCGCCGGTCGCACCGTAGTGCGACCGCAAATCACGATCACAGACGGACGCATCACTGCAGTTTCCAGTCAGGACACGCCTGCGGCCCCCGGCGCGCGCCACATCGACCTGCCGGGGATGACCTTGCTGCCTGGACTGATCGACATGCACGTGCATCTCACGTTAGATCCGCGATTCAGCGGTTACAGGGAACTAGAGTTCACCGACAATTTCTGGACTGTGGTCGGTGTGGCGAACGCCAAGCGAACGCTGGAGGCTGGTTTTACGACAGTCCGTAATGTCGGATCCCGTAATTATGACGATGTCGCTCTGAAGCAAGGTATCGAGCAGGGGTATGTGCCGGGTCCGCGAATCGTACCGGCAACCTACGCGATAGGCGCGACCGGCGGCCATTGCGATTCCACGGAGTTTCCGCCTTCGATCAAGACTTCGACAACTGCAATCGCAGATGGTCCGGAGGAACTGCGCGCGATGGTGCGCAAACTGCGCAAATACGGTGCTGAGGTTATCAAGTTTTGCGGCACGGGTGGTGTGCTTTCCAAGACAGATGCCGCGGGCGCGCAGCAATATAGCCTCGAGGAAATGAAGGCAATCGTGGACGAAGCCCATATGCTGGGGCTTAAAGTGGCGGTACATGCTCACGGTACTAGCGGAATCAAGGATGCGATCAGGGCGGGCGTCGATACGATCGAACACGCAAGCCTTGCGGATGAGGAAGCATTCGCGTTGGCCAAGCAGCGAAGTACCTATTTTGACATGGACATCTACGACGACGACTACATCATCGCCGAAGGCGAGAAGAACGGGACGTTCAAGGAATCGCTGGAAAAGGAACGAGTAATTGGTCGCAAGCAACGTGAGACATTCCGCGCCGCTCAGAAGGCGGGCGTAAGGATGATTTTTGGCACTGACGGCGGTGTTTATCCCAATGGAAACAATGCCAAGCAGTTTGTCACGATGGTGTCCTGGGGCATGACGCCGATGCAGGCGATCCAGGCAGCTACCGTCACGGCGGCTGAAGCCCTGGGCCAACCGCACGACGTCGGTGCCATTGCGGTCGGCCGCTATGGCGACTTAATCGCTGTTTCGGGCGACCCACTCGCGGACGTTGCCGCCCTGCAGTCAGTGGCCTTTGTGATGAAGGGTGGTGAAGTCGTGAAGCTATCTATGCAAAGACCAACTCCGTAGCATTTTCGAGTGCGCGCAGATGCCAGGGCCAACGCCGAGGCGGCGGTGCAGCAGAAGTAACGCATCGCGTGTACAGCCCGCGATGCGTGTTTCGACCGAGTTGACGAACTCTATGGCCGCGCTCCTGGAGGCCAATTCGTGTCGAGGGTTCTCTCTGTTGTCGAGGTAATGGGCTCGATGCTTATTGCGCCCGCGGATTCCAAATGAATATGTTCGGACAAAGTCCAGAAGCAATTGCAGCTGAGCACGTGTATCCGTTGTTCCCCCGCAAATAATGCTCATTAAGTTGTAGCCCGATTTCCCCATACGGCAAGGGTCAATCGAGATTATGCAATCAGTCGCCTTCAGGAAATGGGTTACAAATTCGGTCTTGGGGCTCGGCCTGGGCTTATGGATTTCATTCTTTGTGTTTCATGCCTACTGCCACGACGGACATTTGCCAAACGCCCCGCAGCAATCGACGGGCCATACTTACCAATCGAACAATCATGGACACATGGCATATCTCACGAAATCTGAGCACAATCTGTTGATCGGTCTGGAAGTAGGCGGTGTAGCCTTCTTCGTGCTCGCATTTATATTGAATAGAAGGTGGCGGGTACACGTTCATCCGTTGGAAGGGTTGACCCGTCAGCAACGCTACAACGTCCTTCAGGGGCGACCCATGAATAAAAATTACGACGACTAAAGTTTCATACGGGGGAAAAAAATGTCAGGCATCTTGGCTGCCAGTCGTGACCGGCCGCATCGGGTAGATTAATTCCCCAATCCCGCGGAATATTCCCATTGATTTCCACTATCCTCAATCCCACCCAAGAACCCGGAGCATAACCTGCGACATGTAACCCCAACGTCACCGCGATTCAGACGCGTGTACTCCGGATGCTGTCAATCAAAGCCCGCGGCCGCGGCTACAATTCCGTCATGACGTACAGTTCCAATGTCATCGCAGCGGTCTTCGGTGTCGCTTGCCTCCTTTCTCTATTCTGCATCACCGCGCCCGCTTACGCGTGGGGGGATGAAGGGCACGAGGTGATCGGTTTGATAGCGGATCACTATCTCGAACCCGCAGTGCGCGCCAAAGTGAATGCCATTCTCGCCGAGGATAGGACCAATCTCACATCGAGCGCGCAGATAGATCGGGAAGCGACCTGGGCGGACAAATTCCGCGACTCTGATCGCAACACGACGAAGGTTCATTACAACCAAACGCGCAAATGGCATTTCGTGGATCTGGAACTGGAAGGTCCGGATTTGCAAACCGCGTGTTTTGGGCGACCTGCGTTACCGAAGGAGACCCCCGCGTCCCTGGGCCCTGCGGATGACTGCGTGGTCGATAAAATCGATGAATTCACCGCGGAGCTTGAAAAATCGACGACAAGCAAGCAGGAAAGACGATTAGCTCTCGAGTTTCTCCTGCACTTCGTGGGTGACATACACCAACCACTACACGCGGGAGACGATCATGACCGGGGTGGGAATCTGAAAATCGTGACCGCTCCCGGGATCGGGCCAAACAATCTTCACCATGACTGGGATACAGAGTACGTCGCGCGTTTAGGAAGCAACGCGACAACCATCGCACAGCAACTGATCGCCACTATCACGGAGGCTCAGCGCGCCCGATGGGCAACCGGCACCGCCGCCGACTGGGCCATCGAATCTTTCGGAGTAGCGAAAGCTCATGCATACGGCTTGCTGCCCGCGGCGGAAAGCCCAAACCACTACCAGCTCTCTGCGGCATATGTCTCTGATGCAACCAATGTAACCGAGGAGCAGTTGAGTAAGGCAGGGGTGCGTCTTGCGTTTGTTCTAAATCACGCCCTACACTAGGTTTGCCACACACACATCGTGCCGCCACGGCCGATGGCCAGCGTCGCTGGCTCCGTGACACGGACAAGCACCACCGACTCAAGCACTTTGGGAAACCGACCTTGCAGGAAGACTCATCCGGCGTTAGTGTCTTGGCACGTTCGCCAATTCGATGGCGGACGCCCGGTCGAACCATAGGGAGGCTCGGACGATGGCTCTAGGAATCTACTTTGCCCAATCAGGGTTGGACGTCGAGAAATACAACGAGTGCATCAAGCGATTGAGGAAAGCTGGCGCAGCCCATCCCGCTGGCCGGTCTTATCACTCGTGCTTTGGTCCTCCTGACAAACTCATGATATTCGATGTGTGGACCTCGCAGGCTGCGTTCGACAGGTTCGGCAAGACACTCATGCCCATTCTCCAGCAACTGGGTGCCGAACCCGGGCCGCCGAGCGTGATGCAGATACACAATGTGATCAAGCCACCCGCCGCTCGCGCAAAGAAGCGTGCGCCAGCGAAACGCGCCGGGGCGAAACGAAAAGCGCGCTGAACGCGCTGGTCGCTTCACGCCGTCACCGGTGCTGCGTTCACCTAACGCCGGGCGGCAACATTCCCAGCCCCTGGCTCGGTGGGGATTTCGCCTTCTGCGCCTACTATCTCCGGAAGTCCTCTGCTCGATTCCGGCCGTTCACCACCGACCGGTTGGGGTCGAGTCCCGCCCTGACATGCGCTGACGTTCGTGTCACTATCTGCTCGATGTCGTAGCCTGGCCGTTTGCCGCGGCATCTAATAGGGTATATCGGTGACTATCGATTATAGATGGCGCTACGACGCTGGGTACTACGCGGCGGTGGTAGACCGCTACTACCGGCAACTGCCGTTTGTGCTCCACCTACCGAGCCAATTCACGCTGCTCTGGCTCCTAGGAGTTCTGTTGTTCTCTTGGGTCACCGGAGAGTCGATAAAAGAATTCGCCGGATGGGCGCTCCTAATCGGAGCCGTGGCAATTCCCTTGCTTGTAGTGCTCACAAAACTAGGTATCCGTCTCAAGTATCGACTTCGAGCTCGGTCGGGCTTCGGCACCGAAACTAGTTATTCTATGGCGGAAACTGGCGTAACGATTACGGGGACCGGACAAGGTACCTTTGCTTGGTCGGTTTACTCTCGGGCGATTCGCTTCTCCGATGGCCTACTTCTCATGCGAAAGGGTGCAGTCCGATGGCTTCCTGATACGGCGCTTGAGAGCGGTTCCGTGGTGGAAGCAACTTCACTCGTGAGTTCTCGCCTGCCGATGCGCCTTATCGAATGAGTCTAGGTCCGCCATTTGGGTACTCTGAAGCTACCGCTGATCATCGGCCGTAATGGGTCGTTTTCGGATATAACCTCGGCGCACGATGTCAGGCTGGGCGGTGAGGTCTGTCCAAGTCGACTAACAAGTCGAGTACTGCGCGGCAGCCTTCATCGTCTCAATGCAATACGTAAAATGACTTTAACTAAGCCGGTCGCATATGCCACTCAATCCGAAGCTTGAAGGATTGCAAGGGTTATACGTAATAATTGATGTAAGCTCTACTTAAAGGAAGACGACGTCGGGCCCTTTGATCTCCGACTTTAATTCAAAACGATTTTCGGGGCGGTTTTACTTCAACCACAGGACGGTTTACCCAGGCTTCAGAGCCTCGTTCGGTGTTGCGCGAAAGGACTCGAAACATGAACAGCACTAAGCACCTTCCTTTGTCCCGGATCTTAATGTTGATGGCATTGGCCGCAACACAGTTGAACTGCGGCGGTGGCGGATCTTCTTCCACGCCCAGTTTCACAGTCGGCGGCTCGGTAACAGGGCTTGCGGCCGGCACCTCGCTAGTCCTTCAAGACAATGGTGTCGACTCGATCACCGTGTCGACGAACGCTGCCTTTGCTTTCCCTAGATCGATTCCATCGGGGGGCGCCTACGTGGTCACCGTCTCAACCCCAGCAGCGGGGCAGACCTGTACCGTGTCCAATGGTTCAGGGACCGTAACAACGTCCAATGTCGTCAATGTCGGCGTGTCTTGCGTACCGACAACTTATAGCATCGGGGGCACGATTTCAGGGCTTACCGCTGGCAGCGTCGCGGTGCTCGACGACAACGGCGGTGATGGCATCACCTTAAGCGCGAACGGCGCTTTCAAGTTTTCGACGCCGATCACGACGGGTTCAACCTATCAGGTGACCGTTGCCACTCAGCCTGCGAGTCAACAGTGCATCGTAACTAACTCCGCTGGTACCGTCGCGAATTCGAATATTTCCGATGTGTTGGTCCAGTGCCCCTCTCTCGCTGTGCTCCATACTTTTGGGGGTGGGATGGATGGTCAAGGACCGTCGGGCGGTCTCGTCTTGGCATCGGACGGCAACTTTTATGGAACGACGCAAGGGAACGGCTCAACTGAATTTGGAACGGTCTATCGCGTCACAGCGGCCGGCGATGAAACCGTATTGTGGCACTTCGGCAGCGGCATCGACGGCGTCGAACCAATAGCCGGACTAGTTCAATCGAGTGATGGCTTCTTGTGTGGCACTACCTACTCTGGTGGTCTCTACAACGGGGGCACGGTCTTCAAGATCAGTCTCGATGGGCATGAAACGGTATTGTGGAGCTTCGGCCAGGGGAGGGATGGTGTGTCGCCCTACGCCAGCGTCATCGAGGGGACTGACGGGTTCCTCTATGGAACGACGCAAGGTGGAGGGTCGTTTGCCCACGGAACCGTCTTTAAAGTTTCGCCCGCTGGCGCAGAAACAGTTGTTTGGAATTTCGGCACATCAATGGATGATGGTACACAACCTTTGGCGCCCCTCATTCAGGTCGCCGACGGGACCATCTACGGCACGACCTTCACCGGTGGCACATACAACGCGGGCACCGTCTTCAAGATGGCATCGTCAGGAGTTTCGATCCTTTGGAATTTCGGTGCGTCGGGCGATGGCGCATCTCCAGTCGGCGGACTCACTCAAGGGAGTGATGGTGCTTTCTACGGTGCCACTGAACAGGGCGTCGGCAAGGGCTTTTACGGAACCGGCTTTCGAATCACTGCAGCGGGCGATGAGAAGGTTCTTTGGTACTTCTCCGACTATTTCGACTTAGGCGTTTTTCCGCAAGCGACGCTCGTGTTGGGCAAAGATGGCAACTTTTATGGCACAACGAGCGGTGGGGAAGGCGTTAGCGGTGGACAAGGCGGTATCTATCGAGTGACGCCGGACGGTGTCCCCACTGGGCTTTGGAGATTCACTTTTCCGAACGAGGGTCCTTTAGGGGGTGTGGTCGAAGGAACCGACGGTTCTTTCTATGGGACCACGATTGGGTATCAAACGGGTAGCGGAGTGACTCCTTCTGGGCACGTTTACAAGTTGAGCTTTTAACCAATCCGTCGCATGTCCTTCCATGCATTTGCGCCCGCCAAAATGCGGTCAACTGAGCGGTTAGCGCTGCTCAAAGCGGACGGTGATCAAGGACCGCTGCGGGTCGAGGCTGTGTGAAAACCATCGGCGGCCTGATCAGTCGGATGGAACGCGCCAAAAAATCCCGCTGTGGTTCGATTCTGTTCACTTTTCTTGGGTGAGCTTTATCAGAATCAAAAATCGCCGGATTAATTCTGTGTTTTCACACAGCCTCGGTCGACTACGGTCTGACCGTATGGATTCGCGCCGGTGCAACGGCGAACTGGTGCTATCGGCCAACTCCGGTCAGTGACCTCAGTGGCGAATTGAGACTCGCGATGAGAGCGAGCCTCGCGCCCAAAGATTGGACTTCGTAGTTCGGGGGCATCAGCATTGGATTGGATCTCGCCGATTTTCAGAGCCGATAGCGGCAATAAGATGCATCGGCGGTTCTGTCGTGTTTGCGGTACCCAGCTTTTCAGCGAAGCCGAATCCCGCCCGCATCTCATCTTCATCCGAGCTGGGACGTTGGACGATTCGGAGGTCGCGCAGCCCGCGGCAACTATTTGGACCGCACAGGCGCCAGCTTGGGCATGCATTGACTTGCGTTTGCAAAGCTTTCCTGGTCAGGCGCCGCCTGCAGCTTAATGGGTTACCATAGTTGACATTGGCGATGGGCAACTTCGGGTCGCGACGCGACCCATAACGGTGACGGTCAAAACCTACCGCGGAAGTCGCCAGGTTCATAGCGGCATGCGCTACCGCCCCTTTAGCGCTCCCCGACATATTTTGTCCAAGAGTTGCGGAAACTCGATCCCTGCCGCCTTGGCCGCTTGCGGCAACAGACTCGTCGCCGTCATACCTGGCAAGGAGTTCGCTTCCAAACACCAGTAACGCCCTTGGCCGTCGCGCCGGAAATCGATGCGGCTGTATGCACCGAGCTTCAGAACGGTGTGCACGCGAAGCGCCAACTGTTGCAGTTGTAGCGACTCCGCGGGATCGATATCCGCAGGAAAGACCTCTCGCGCTCCTCCAGCCTGATACTTGGATTGGTAGTCGAACACCTCGCCGGGGGCAATAATTTCTCCGACAGGCAATGCCTCGCCTTCGAGAATGCCCACTGTAAATTCCCGCCCGGCGATGAATACCTCTAGCATGACTTCCGAGTCATAGGCGCCAGCCCGGTCAATAGCATCCTGCAAACGCGACGGTTCACGGACGACAGTCAGGCCGACGGTGGATCCCTGCTTGTTCGGTTTGACGACCACGGGCCAGCCAAGTGCACGGTCAACAGCATCCGCCGTCGAGGGAGCCATCAACCAATTGGGCGTCGGTACCTCAACAGATCGGAACAGCCTCTTGCTAAGGTCCTTGTCCATTGCGGCAGCGCTGGCAATGTGGTTGCTACCCGTATAGGCCAAGCCCGCCAGGTCGAGCATAGCCTGGATGCGACCGTCCTCTCCGGCACCGCCATGCAAGGCCAGAAATACCAACTCTACCTCCCGAATATTGAAGGCAGATGCTGATAGCGCGATGGCCCGCCCGCGGACGCTCGCGATCTGCGCATCTGATGGTGGCTCCGGCGCGACACCCGAGGCAAGTAGACGACGCTCCGCCGCCGAATCCAATCGGCCGGTTGCCGTGTCAACCGCTGACACATTGTGGCCCAGGCGACGCAAGGCCGGAATGATTTGTGCGGCACTCGCGATCGAGACCTCCCGCTCTTCGCTGGTCCCGCCGAACAGCACGGCAATCTTCACAATGGCAGACCTCTCAGTCCGGAACCAACAACTTAAGCTGGAAGTGGGGATTATGCCGCGAATTTATTCCAATCAGGTATCGCCAAAGCGGCCATTGCCCAGTGTCGGTTCAGGGTCGACGAGTCGGTGGACGGCGATTGCGACCGCCAGCGGCTCCAGCCGGCCAAAACCGGACCTCCGGATCGCAGAAATGCCTGTCAGAAAGCTGCCCTTCGTTGCCGGAGGTACGTTAGCATCAACTTTGTCTTCCTGGCGGAATGTGGCGAATGAAATCTCCATGAAGAACTATCTCTTTTTAGCAATCGCGAGTGGGTTGTTGATCAGCGCAATGACCTTCAACGTAAATGCGCAGGATGTTGCGCCTCCTGCTCTCCGGGCTTCCGCGTGCGTACACGAGCCGCCCATCAGCATCCCGGAAAACAAGCTGCTGCATTTTGACAGTCCGATCCGCATTCCCAATTCTTATCTCGTTCAGTTCAAATGCGAAAAAGCGCTCGCTATATACAAAGCGAATGCGGCTTCGCATCGGTCCCAAGTGTTAGCGGGCACATTGCCAACGAGTCAGGCGAACTGCGTCGCGTTGGCATCCGCATATGCCGCTCGTTTCGGAGGAAGTGTTGGCAGTGTTTGGTGTAGTGTTGGTGTACTTCGAGGGTTCAGCATATTCGGAATCTCAGAAGCGGGAATCGTTGATCTCGCAATGGATGATCGCGTCGAATTCGTTGAGCCGGACATGGTTGCTACGACTTAGACGGCGGCAAACTGGTAGGAGCTTGAAAGTCCCGATGGCGGACGCTGTCCTACCCTTACTGACCCTGTGGAGTTGACAAGGAATGTTGGACAACTACAGCCAAACGCCCCATGTGTGTTTCAAGGTGGAATTTGCAACGGCAGTGAGTGCCGGTGATGAGCTTTTGCGAATTTTAGAGAGCCGCCTTCACGCTCGATTTGAGTCGGTTCGACGGATAAAATGGTGGTTCCCGATCCGGTGGGTCTTTGTATTTTACGTGGGACAAAACAAGTTCACTGTGCTTTGCGATAGAAGCAGATTTGCGGATAACGAATGGATCTTGCTAGCTAGTCCTTTGGATACACGAAGTCTGTTGGATGGTCTACGTGGACGCAAACCGGTCTTTTCTACTACTGACCTCATGCTAGTTTGCCGCCAGATTCATGCTCTATTGGCCACGGTAGCAGGCATTACCGCTATTCGGTGGTACTTTAAAGGGTTTCGCGGTCAGAGTGAGGTAGGAGTCGCGACGCCGGATGAACTACCTTGGACTCAAGCATAGAATGGGCGTTTCCGGTGGTGTCGCGAAATCGCGATCTAGAGTCTCGTCTTAAGTAAGCGGCGAAGACGAGTTCGGCTTGTGTTTTTTTTTCGTTGCCGTAAAGCGGACTGCCACATCCGACCGCAACGGGTCGTGACGCGCCTGTGGGAGACTGGACTGACCGCGACGGTCGCCGGTCGGCCAAAAGCGGGCACCGGGTCACATCGGAATGGTTACCCTGAAGCAGCCGCTCGCTAGCTACGATAATCTCCGCTCAACGACCAACATTACTGCGCCAGTTAATGCTATGAACGATCACCAAGAAATAAAGCAGGACATCCTTGCGGAATGCAGTGAGGACTACGTGGGTTTATGGTCAATAATTAAAAGATTCCAACGTGCAGGCATCACAATTGAACCGATACTCATGGAAACCACGCTTGGTTTGCTTCACGAACTACTATCGCAAGAACACATCGTCGCGGGCCAATTTTCCGAAAATGAGTTCCACATTTGGAAACGAAATCCGACTGAGATTGTGGTTCGCATTAGAGATGAATGGACGGCGCTAGGAAGAACACCCAACATCAGCGAGATCGCATGGTTTACGTGCGATACACACTAGCCGGAGCCACTGCCTGTAAGCTGCCGGTCGCTAGCGACAGTCCTCGGGTCCGTGATGAGTCGGTGGACCAGCGGTGCCGTCGCCACGGGCTCC
>WNFQ01001379.1_pt1 | contig 18343 bp, 19 predicted proteins | sample 5400171 | NCBI WGS metagenome assembly WNFQ01 (sample SAMN13153356, study PRJNA577476) | soil metagenome | isolation source: 20 cm soil under Madrone tree | place: USA:California | collected 2016-06-14 | reverse complement strand
GCGTCTCGGCTGACTATTGTCGTAACGTCAAGCTGCTGAGAATAGCCTGCTGCTTCTCGATCAACGCGTCCACACCCTTGCGAGCCAGCCCCAGCATCTGCCCAAGCTGCTGATCGTCGAACACCCGAGGCTCAGCGGTCGCTTGCACCTCAACCATCTTGCGCCCCGCCGTCATCACAAAATTCATGTCGACATCCGCGCGCGAGTCTTCCTCGTAGCAGAGATCCAGCAGAATCTCGCCGTCGACGACCCCCACGCTGATGGCCGCCACAAAATCGCGCAGCGGCACAGATTTTAGCGTCCCGGCATCGACCAGCTTCCCCAGCGCCAACCCCAGCGCCACAAAAGCGCCAGTGATCGAAGCAGTGCGCGTGCCGCCATCCGCCTGGATAACGTCGCAATCGATCCATAGCGTGCGCTCGCCCAGCTTTTCGAGATCAGTCACAGCACGAAGCGACCGCCCAATCAGCCGCTGAATTTCGTGTGTCCGCCCACTGGCCCGCCCTTTGCTGACTTCGCGCGCCGTGCGCGTGAGCGTGGCCCGGGGCAGCATCCCATATTCGCTCGATACCCACCCCTTCCCGCTGTTGCGCAGGAACGCAGGCACGGTCTCTTCGACAGACGCGGTGCAGATGACGCGAGTGTTGCCAACCTCAATAAGCGCCGAGCCTTCAGCCGTATGGATGAAATCGGGCAGAATGCTAACCGGGCGAAGCTGATCGGGAGTGCGGTTATCTGAGCGATAAACCATGGGAAAGATTGTCAATTGCCGATTATCAATTGTCGATTGAAAAAATGTCGGCCTTGGCGGCCTGCAAATCCACCCAACTTTTCCTTCGCGATCTTCGCGGTTAAGCTTTTTGCTCTTGGTCCGAAGCCCAAGACCCTAGGACCTGGCACCCGCCTACTGCATCTGTCCCACCACCTGCCCCACCGCGGTCACGTCGTAGAATCCCGAAAGGCCCGCGTGCCCCGCTAGCGTTTCCCGCTCTCGTCCGTCGACCAGGATTTTGACCCGCAGGATGTCCGGAATATTCGCCGCCAGCGTCTGGATCAACGACGCGACCGTGAGTTCTTCTTCCAGCACGCCCGAGCGATGCCCATTCGCGAAGGCCGAGTTCAGATCAATGACCGCGAGTCCCGGCGTCACCAGTTCTTTGATAGATAGATTTCCAACAGAGCGCGGAGCACTTCCTCGGCGCGTTGCTGCCGCGCTGATGGCAGCGGGATGCTGGCGGCTTGCGTCCGCAGCGTTCCGGAGTCGTCATGAGCGACATACAGCGTTACACGCTCAGTCGGTCCCGAGACCGGAGGCGCCACCGGACGTGTGTCCGCCGCGGCCGGCGCCACTTGCGCCGCGCGGCCGCGCATGCGGCCCGCATAGATCCCCACCCCCAACACCGCCACTAGCAGCACGCCCACGCCGATCATTAAATGGCGAGGAATCATTGTGGTGTCCCCAGTCTGCTCCGTACGGCGGCGATCCCGTCGGCGATCGCGCTGACAACGTTCTGCTGATAGATCGGCAAGGTCAGATCCATCACATCACTTCCCGGCGGCGCCACCTCCACCGCGATCGCCGCGGCCGTCACATTGTTCAATGGACGCAAAGGCGCGGCCAGCGTCCGGACCTGGATCTGTTTCTTCTGCAGTTCCGACGCCACTCCCTGCGCCGCCGCCTGACTAACTGGCAGGAACCCGCTCTGCGCCGTATCCCAGGCCGCGAACGGTCCGTTATTCTCTCCAGACGACGGCAGAAGTGCGGTGTAGAGGCGCACACCCCTTCCGTCAGAAGCAGCGTGCATGCTGATGTAGATCAAGGGATGGACGGTGTTGGTGACCTCGGCGCGCTGATCCAGTGTGAGGTTGGTGTCAGGATCGCGCAGCACCAGCGTCGTGATGCCACGCGCTTGCAGTTCCTGCCGCAAGCGGCGCGCCAGCGCGAGGGACACGTCCTTTTCCGCCAGTTGTGTGGAGAGTAGCGCCCCACGGTCGTCGCCACCGTGACTGGCATCGACCACTGCGTAGAAGTGTTGGACGGCGGACGGCTGGACCGTTGAAGGAGCGCTGCTCGGAGAAACACTTGTGGCTGCCGAAGATGCACTCGGCTGCGAAGGTGGCAGCGGCTGCGCAACGGTCGGCTGTGGTGCCGGCGCAACCGTGATGGTCCGACCCTCGTTACTGAAGCTCGCCATCAACGAGACGCTGCCGTTCACAACAATCTCTGCGGTCCCGCTGCTCTCCGCATAGGTAGCGGAAGAGATCGTTTTGTCCCCGAAAGTGAGAGTGGGCGACCCCGGTGCCACAATCGGCTCGCGGTTGAAAACCATGTGTAGTTTGCCGGGCTCCGTCGAAATGGTGGGATTCACCGGCGACGAGAAGTTCATCACCAGCCTCGGAGGTGTCGTGTGACTCAGTTGCGCCGTGAAATGAGTGGCAACGTTTCCGATGAACAGCCGGTGAGCCGGTTCATTGAACGTGACGGAGATTCCCAGAATCCGGGCTACCAATGCACTGAGGGAAGCCACTGGAACCAAACCTCGCCCGCTTTCCAGCAGGAAGTTGGCCGCGAGGTCTAGCTCTTGCCCCCGCACCTTGGCGCGATTCTTGCCCGCGGTGAATTCGGCGTCAGCATCGTTGTAACGTGCCTTCCAGTGCATGCCGTCAGTTCGCGATGTGACCGTGCCCAGCGGTTCTAGAATCTCGAACAGGCCCACATATTCGCGGCCGTCCCGGTCGACGACGGGCAGGGAATAAGCTATTGCACCGGAGTACACCGCGATACGCTTTTCTCCGGCGGACCCAGCGGGGGAGGTGGCGAATATCAGAATGAAAACGACAAGGATAAGACCCGCAGAATAGCGGAGTGCTGACGATCCTGCGAAACTTCGCCGCGGAAGACCCAATGAGACCAATCCGTAAAACCTCTTAACTGGGGAGTTTCTGCATCAGAGTAACAGAGGCAACGAGCTACGATGGAGCGATGGGTCTCTCGCCCGTCCGCCCGGGCCAGACGCCCGGTTCTCCGCGGCCGAATTCTCTATTCCAGCGCGTAGATCGTCAAACCACTCAGCAGCTTGGGGAAAAAGTCCGTCGACTTCTGCGGCAGCACTTCCGCCGCGAAGGCAATGTCCCGAACCTGTTCCATCCGGCAAGGATTCATCAGGAACGCAACGTTCGCTCCGCCCGTCCGCACCGCGGCTAGCGTTTCTCCAGCATCGCGCACGTATGAGAGATTCTGTTGGTCCCGAATGGACTCTTCCGACAGGGCAAGCACACCTTCGAGTAGAACTTTATGAAGTTGCACCACATCCAGCGACTGTTGCCGGATCGAAAGCCCGGGGAACATCGCTGCCGGCCCCTTCGGCGTGTGTAACAGGAAAACCCGGGAAGCCGTTGCCGCCAGCAGAGCGGTTCCCACACGACCAGCCTCGCGCAAAATGGCGGTGGCCCGCGCAGCGTCCACGGACGCATCCAGTTCTTCCACGTTGAAATAGGCGCGAGCCGCGGACTGAAACGTCTCCGGCGAAAACGACCGCAAGCTGTGCACCACACGATGCGTAGGAAGAATCACCAGTCCCGGGTTGTTCATGTTCACAAACGTCATCATCACCAGTTCGTAGGGTGCTTCTTCGCACTCGATCGCTCGAACCAGCACATCGCCCATGCGTTCGCGTGGTGCGCCCACCGTTTGCGCACTCATCGCGCGCCGCTCGTTCCGGTAATTCAGAGCTGTTTCGTAGCGATGATGTCCGTCCGCAATGATCAACCGCTTGTCCCGCATCTTGCTCCGCACCAGCTCGATCACGCCGGGATCGGAGACTCTCCAAATCCGGTTCAGGACGCCGTATTCGTCGGTGACTTCGGTCGTGGGCGTCGTGTCCTGGGCCAACAATGCGTCGATCTCGCCGGTGTCGTTATAAAGCATGAAGATCTGACCGAAGTGCGCCCGGGTAGCGCGCAGCAGATCGAGGCGATCGGCCTTTGGTTTGGCCAGAGTCTGCTCGTGGCGAAACACGAGCTGGGCCGAATAATCTTCCACACGTCCCAAGGCAATGAAGCCCTGGCGCTCCGCCGATTTCCCGGTTCCCGGGATCAGAAACCGTTGGGAGTAGGCGTACACCGAGGGCTGCGGGTCTTGCAGGAAAACGCCATCCCGCCGCCAGTCCCGGAAGAAGCTGGCCGCTCGCGTGTAGACGTTCTCGCTCCCGTTATCCGTTGGTTCCCGTTTTCCCAGGATCAAGCGCACTAGGTTGTACGGACTGGAGGCGTAGTAGCGCTCCCGCGCTTCCGGGCCAATCTTGTCATAAGGTTGCGTCACCACCGAGGCCGGCGAGACCCGTTGCGGATCGTAACGAAGCGCGCGAAAGGGAACGATGTGAGCCATGGGAAGCTAGCATTTTAGCAAGACGCCGCGACCGCCGCTTGCGGGCCGTCCGGCGGCCGTTCGGGCCGGTTTGAGCCTGCCCACATAAAGACAAAACCGTTACAAAATACTGGATTTTCCCCGGCGCTCCCTCCGAAAAACTGTGATACGATCCGCTCAAAGAGGTAACTGTATGACCCGCCAATGTGGGCGCGGGTCTTTCCTCAAGACCCGAGACCGGTTTCTCCACTCGGCCCCTTCCAAAAATGGGATTAGCACAATGCTGCGTACGCACCGTTTCTCCCTTTACCTCTGTCTAGTTTCGGCATTCACGCTCCTGTTGCTGGGCGTTCAAAGTCCGCGAATCTGGGCGCAAAACACCGTGGATGATGTCCACATCCAGCCTCGCGTCGAGACCAAGCCGGCCACCGCCGGCGAAGTCAAAGAGTCGGGCTTCGCCTCGCACACCCGGCCATACAAATCCTCGGTGGAACTGGTACTTGTGCCCGTGACCATCACGGATCCGATGAACCGGCTTGTAACCGGGCTTGATAAGGACAATTTCTCGGTGTTTGAAGGCAAAAGCCAGCAGGAGATCAAGTCGTTCTCCAGCGAAGACGCGCCCGTCTCACTCGGCGTGATCTTCGACATGAGCGGCAGCATGAGCTCCAAGATCGAACGGGCCCGCGAAGCAGTCGTGGAATTCTTCAAGACGGCGAATCCGCAAGACGAGTTTTTCATGATTACCTTCGCCGACAAGCCGGAAGAAGTCAGCGACTTCACCAGTTCGATCGAGGACATCCAGGGAAAACTGGTTTATACGGTTCCCAAGGGACGCACGGCCTTGCTCGACGCGATTTACCTGGGCGTGAGCAAGATGCGGCACGCGAAATATCCCAAGAAGGCCATGTTGATCATTTCCGATGGCGGCGATAACCACAGCCGCTATACCGAGGGCGAGATCAAGTCGATGGTTAAAGAAGCCGACGTCCTCATCTACGCCGTCGGCATCTACGATCATTATTTTCCGACGGAAGAAGAGAAGCTGGGCCCGGCTTTGCTGAGCGAAGTCACGGAATTGACTGGCGGGCGGGCGTTTACCATCGACAATCCGAACGATCTCGCCGATGTTGCCACAAAAATTGGGATCGAGTTGCGCAACCAATACGTGCTTGGGTACCGTCCAACTAACCCTACGCGCGACGGCAAATGGCGTAAGATAAAAGTGAAACTTCTACCGCCCAAGGGTTTGCCACCGCTCCGGGTCTATGCCAAGACGGGTTACTATGCACCTACGGAGTAGCCGGCGTTCGCTGGCTTTCCTCCTTCTCATTCTCGTAGGAACAACCTCAGCGGGGAAGAATTCGCAGGCCCCGGGTGAGGCGTTCCCACCTCAAGTTGTGCCGCAAAGTGCCACGCCTCCGAAACAAGATGCACCCAAGCCGGAATCGTCCCAGCCCGAGGCTTCCTCCCAGCAGCAACCGCCATCCGGCCAGGAAGACACCGGTGGGTTTGTCTTTCACTCCCGGGTGGATGAGGTCCTTCTCCACGCCACCGTGGTCGACGACAAACAGCGCATGGTGACCAACCTGGATAAAGGCGCGTTCACCGTTCTCGAAGACGGAAAACCCCAGAACATCGTATCGTTCCGACACGAAGACATCCCGGTCGCGATGGGAATCGTGATCGACAATTCCGGCTCCATGCGCGAGAAACGCGATCGCGTCAACAAGGCCGCCATCAACCTAGTCAAAGCGAGCAATCCCCAGGACGAAGTCTTCATCGTCAACTTCAACGACGAGTACTACCTGGACCAGGATTTCACCTCGGACCTCAGCAAGATGCGCGAAGCCCTCGAGAAAGTGGACACCCGCGGCGGTACCGCGCTGTACGACGCCGTAGTGGCTTCCGCCGATCACCTGAGGAAAAACGGCAAGCTGGAAAAGAAAGTGCTTCTAGTGGTGACCGACGGCGAGGACAATGAGAGCCAGGAATCGCTGGAGCAGGCCATCCGTCGCCTGCAGGAAGAGAACGGCCCGACAGTCTACACTCTCGGTCTACTCGGTGAGGAGAAGCAGCGGCGCGCCCGCAAAGCCCTCCAGTTCATGGCGGAGAAAACCGGCGGTATCGCCTTCTTTCCCAAGACCCTCGATCAGGTCGATGAAATCAGTCGCCAGGTCGCGCACGATATCCGCAACCAGTACACCATCGGATACAAACCCACCAACCCGAAGAGCAGCGGCGGCTATCGCGCGATCAAAGTAGACGCGAAAGCCAAGGGCTACGGCAAACTGACCGTGCGTACCAAGAGCGGCTACTATGCTGGCCAGGAGCGCGCCTCGGCCTCCGCAAAATAAACGCTGGGTCGCGACAAGGCTGTGTTTGTGGAGCGACACGGGCATCCCCCCCCGTCAGGGCAAAGCGCTACCGTCTAAACGATAGGATATCGGCGCCACACTTTGTTCGACCGATACCGCTCAGGGCGACGTCCCTTCGTGGATTGACGCTAGCCTATGCACTTCCTTACTCTGTAATGTGCGAAACGCCACCACGGCTGCCCGCCTGCGCGTCACGGACGACATCACCCAACTCGTCGGCGAAACTCCAATGTTGCAATTCCGGCGCCTCGTTCCCGCAGGAGCCGCCGACGTGTTTGCCAAGCTCGAGTACCTGAATCCTGGCGGCAGCGTGAAAGATCGAGCCGCGATCGGCATCATTCGGCAGGCGGAGCAGGACGGCAAGCTGCAACCCGGCGGAACAATCATCGAAGCCACCGCCGGCAACACCGGCATCGGACTAGCGCTGATCGGCGTGAAACGTGGCTACCGGGTAAGCCTTTTCGTCCCCGAACGCTTTTCGGAAGAAAAGGTCATGATCATGCGGGCCCTCGGCGCCGAGGTGATTCGTACTCCGGAGGCCGAGGGCATGGATGGCGCCATCACCCGTGCCAAAGAACTCGCCGCGTCTGATCCCAAGGCCTTCATGGCCGCTCAGTTCGAAAATCCCGCCAATCCCGATTACCACTACGAAACGACCGCCCGTGAAATCTTCGAACAGATGGAAGGTCGCATCGATGGCGTTGCCCTCGGTTCAGGCACGGCGGGCACTTTCACTGGAATCGCGCGCTTCGTGAAAGAGCGCCTGCCGTACGCCTACACGGTTGCGGTCGAGACCCAGGGATCAATTCTCGGAGGTGGCCCGCCCGGCCCCCACAAGGTGGAAGGCATCGGTGCGAGTTTCATTCCGAAAAACTTCGACCGGTCCGTGTGCGATGAAATCATGATGGTGACCGACGAGCAAGCCTTTGCCATGGTGAATGAATTGGCCGCGCAGGAAGGCGTGCTGGCCGGGTCCAGCGGCGGTGCAGCTGTCTTTGCCGCGCTTCAACTGGCGCGTCACCTGGGGGCAGGGAAGCGCGTAGTAACGATGGTTCCCGATTCAGCGGAACGCTATCTTTCCAAGAAAATCTTTGAGGGTGGGATCTAAGCGAGCTGTCAGAAGGTGGTGGCAATCAGCATTCAGCCAGTCACCGGCGTGATCAACTAGCAAAGCCGATGGGTGCTGTGGGGTGGAAGTCAAACAATAATCCTTTTGACCACAGAGGCACGGAGTCGCAGAGAAAGGCTTTTGACTTCTTTGCGCTTGTGCATTATGAGTGCGCGCCGAGTCTGGTCGGAACTGTCCACAGTGATTTCTCTGTGCTTCTGGGACCCGGTAGTAAAGCTCTTGCATTTACGGATAGGCTGAGTGCTGATTGCTAACGACGGAGGAATATGTCAACAAAGCATCCGAAGCCCGGTTTCGCCACCCGCGCCATCCACGTCGGGCAAGAACCCGATCCCTCCACTGGCGCAGTAGCCCCTGCGATTTATGCGACCTCCACCTACGTGCAAGAAGAGATTGGCAAGCATAAGGGATACGAATACGCGCGCGTGTCGAATCCGACCCGCACTCGTCTGGAAGAAAATCTCGCAGCCCTTGAAGGTGGAGTTACTGCGAAAGTGTTTTCCAGCGGCATGGCCGCGATCAACGCAATCGTCACCACCTTGAAGGCCGGCGATCACGTTGTGTGCGGCCATAATCTCTACGGCGGCACGCCACGTTTGTTCAATCAAGTGTGGGCGAACTTCGGGCTGGAATTTACCTACGTCGACACCTCCAACGTCCGCAACGTCGAACGAGCCCTCACGAAGAAGACCCGCATGGTGTTCATTGAAACGCCAACCAACCCGCTCATGGCACTGACTGACATTCGCGCCATAAGCGATGTCTGCCGTCCTAGAAAGATTGACCTGGTTGTGGACAACACCTTCATGTCGCCGTATTTTCAGCAGCCCATCGCGCTGGGTGCCGACTTGGTCGTGCATTCCACCACCAAGTTCCTCAACGGCCACAGCGACGGACTGGGTGGAGTCGTAGTCTGCACGCGTCCGGAGCAGGCGGACAAGCTGGCATTTCTGCAAAAGGCCGCTGGCGCGATCCTGTCGCCGTTTGAATGCTGGCTGATTCTGCGCGGCGTGAAGACTCTCGCCGTCCGCATGGAGAAGCACGACGAGAGTGGACGCGTAGTCGCCGAATTTCTCGCCAGACACAAGAAAGTGAAGAAGGTTTTCTACCCTGGCCTGCTCGAACATCCGCAGCACGATCTAGCTAAGCGGCAGATGACCGGTTTCGGCGCGCTGATCTCCTTCGAGACCGGATCGCTCTCAAATGCCAACAAAATGCTGCGCAAGGTGCGAGTCTGCTCGCTGGGCGAATCACTGGGCGGAGTGGAAACTCTCATTTCGCATCCCGCCACGATGACCCACGCAGCCCTAGGAGCGAAGGGCCGCACAGAAATCGGCATCACAGATGGCATGGTCCGCATCTCGGTAGGGAATGAAGATGTGGAGGACATCATCGACGATCTCGATCGAGCTCTGTCGTCGATCTAAGATTGCCGAACCGCTGATTTTTCCTTCTCCCGCGGAAAAACGGCTGCGGGAAGCGGTGGGTTAAGCGGTTAAGCAGCTTCAATCGGCGCTAGAGTTACCTTGTGCCCGAGTTGTTCGAGCCGCTCCACCAAGTACCGCTTTAGACCGTCGGAGTGAATTGCGATCGAAGTAGTTTCCGCCAGGATCGTCATAGTGACTCTCGTTTCTCTACAAGGGATAGCCAATGACTATGAGGGTATGTGCCACCGCGCAAACGCTGGCCGGCACTTTCGTGATTGCCCGGGCATAGCGCGGCCCAAACTGGCCAGATGCTCAGCCGTTGGAAACTGCGCCATGTTGTCACTTATTTCGGCTAGAAGAGCCCACGCTGCTACTCGATCGACCCCCCGGTATCGTGTCCCAGCGAGCAACCGCTTGCGCCAGGCCCGGTCTTTGTCGGCCGATGTCCTCGAGGCGTTGGTCGAGGAATGCAATTTCGTGTTCCACAAACTGTATTTGATTCAGTAAACGCCGAAATAAAAAGCGATGATGGGAACGATCTTCCTTCTAGAGCAAGTCGTAATTGCGGAATGTTCGCGGGCAGATGACCCCGGGGCGAGGGAGGCGAGGTGCTCGCGATCATCTTCACCGGTGATGATGTCCTCGAGCATTGCCCGTCCGCTCTTGCCGAGAATGGTGGGTCGCCACGCTCGCTAGTTTTACGTTTGCGTCTTCTAGCATCTTCTGAATTCGACTACTGATGCGCCAAGCTTCCTGGGATAGACCGGCGCGCATTCTGGTAAGGTCGCGTAGATCGCGGATGATTTCGCAGGGTATTTAGCTGGGCCGCAGAAGACCATACTGCAGCAACTGCCAATCCATTCCGCATTCCTCTGGTCGGTCTTGCGACCCGGCACATTCTTGATGTGCTGCGCGTTCGCCAAAACTACCGTTAACTGTCTCTCCAGAATGTTCCAAACTGGTTTCCAATAAGTGCCGCTGGATTCCATCGCTACCTGAGTCACACCGAACCGCCGTAGCCATTCGGCAAGCTCCTGCAGATCTTGGGTCATCGCACCAAAACGACGCTGGTTTTTCTGCACTCGTCCCGCTTCACGCAGCAAAATGCAAGCAGAAATCGAGCTCTTATGGTACATCCCAACCGCCACATCCCGGATGCAGCACGTCCATGATTGCACCTCCCTGGACGTGGGATCCAGGACGCGCCCATTGAGTGAATCTCCCTCGCGTGCACTCCGCTCACGAGCAGGCTACAGTCCGTGGGCCCAAAGCGCGTCCCGGGTCAAACGCATCCTCGAGCTCTCAAGCACCAGGTAAGGTCGAAGACCTCTGGACCACACGCCTCGGCACAGCGTACGGCCACCGAACGCCGTTTTCATTGATCGTTGGGGCGCTGTGCGCCATGAAAACTCATCCCTTGCGCAATTCTTGTCATTCCGAGGAGCGCAAGCGACGAGGAACCCGCTGTCCTGTCAGACGCATAATGAGAAGAGGCGCGTCTAAGGTGTTGCTCGAATCTCTAAGGTCCCCATCAGTGAAAAAAATGCCCTGCTGGTCGCAAAGTGAGAAGAGCGTGAGTTCACTTACGCCGCCAAGTCACTGAGAATGTGTAACGACGCACGCTTGTGGCGCTTCTCGCGATTGATTTTGGGAGCCGGCGATGTTTTCCACGGAGCGAGACGAACTTTATGCAGAGGGTTGCGATGCAGTAACTACTGTATACAAAATCGTTTCGCGCCATGGTAGGGTCGATCCTTTGCTGGGACATTTCTGTGACTGCTGAAGATCGAATCCGTGACCTGTGTGCCCAGCTCCTGACCACCGAAGGTGATGACGAAATACAAAAATTAGTTCTCCAACTCAAGGCGGCTATTCACGAGCATTGCGAGAACCTTAAAGTGTTGGCGGCGGTCTCATACCCCAGGGCAGATAGAAATATCTGAGCACGTTTCAATCCACCGATTCCCCAATCCACTTAAGATACGATTCGCTCCCAGTGATTGAAATCACAATGCATTCGGGCAGCTCGTAGGAATGCATGTCCCGGATCGCATCTTGCACCTGCGCGGCAGCCGCCTCCGTCGTCTTGATGACCAAGAGGAACTCTTCGGCCTCCTCCACTTTTCCTTGCCACCGATAAACGGATTCAATCTTGGCGACGATGTTGACGCAGGCAGCCAGCCTCTGCTCCACGAGTCCACGAGCAATTTTGCGGGCCTGTTCGTGCGACCCGGCAGTGGTCAGGACGACTCTCTTGTCAGTCATATAAAATCAGGCCTCGGCTCGAGAACTCTACGGCGGGTTAGTGCTGATCATTGCGTGCAACAGTCACGGCACGAACCCGCTCAGCGGTTCATAATAAGCAACGCCGGGTCATTCAACCAGGCCAACAAATCGCCGAACAAACAGCGGGATTCACTCATGACTACCCAGATCAAATTTGGTACCTCCGGTTGGCGGGCCGTGATGGCCGAGGAGTTCACCTGCGCCAACGTGCGCCGTGCGGTAACCGGCATCGCACGCTACGTTGTGTCCCAAAAGCCCAAGAGCGCGAAGGTCATCGTGGGCCGCGATCCGAGATTCCTCGGAGAAACCTTCTGTGCCATGGCTGCCGAAATTCTCTCGGCCCACGGCATCGCGCCCCTGGTGATCGCCGAGCCCGCTCCCACTCCGGCAATCTCCTACGCTGTGACCCAGGCCAAGGCCGACGGCGCCATCAACTTCACCGCGTCACACAATCCTCCGGAATACAACGGAATCAAATTCTCAACGCCCGACGGTGCCCCCGCACTGCCAGAGGTCACCCGCCGGATCGAAGCCGAGGTCGTAGCCGCAGATGGCTCCGGCGAGAGCGCAAAAGCCGCCAATCCTCCCGAAACGCAGCCGCTTGATCCCCGCCGCATGTATCTGTCGCGCCTGCGCGAGATCGTCGACCTGCATGTGATTCAAAAGGCCGGGCTGCGAGTCGTGTTCGACCCTTTCTGGGGTGCGGCACGCACTTACCCCGACGCGCTGCTCCGCGAAGCCGGAGTCGATGTGGCTACCGTTCACAACTGTCGCGACGTCCTCTTCGGCGGCCATGCTCCCGAACCCGACGACCACCTCCTCAACGATCTACGCGAGAAAATGCGCGAGACCAGGGCCCACATCGGCATCGCCACCGACGGAGACGCAGATCGCTTCGGCATCGTCGACGAAGACGGCACCTTCTTCCAGCCGAACTACATCATCGCCCTGCTCTTCGACTACCTCGTTGAAAGTCGCGGGTGGAAGAACGGCGTCGGAAAATCCGTGGCCACCACCAACCTGATTAATGCTCTCGCCCAGCATCATAAAGTCGAACTACATGAGACTCCGGTCGGTTTCAAGTACATTGGCGAGCTCATCAAGCAGGACAAGATCTGCATCGGCGGTGAAGAGAGCGCCGGCCTGTCGATTCGGCACCACGTTCCGGAGAAAGACGGCGTGCTCGCCGGACTCATGTGCTGCGAAATGGTGGCGCGAAGAGGGAAGTCGTTGGGGAAACAACTCCAGGAGCTATTTGCCAAAGTTGGTTCCTTCTACCCCCAACGCGAGAACTTCCGCTTGACGGAGGAAGTGAAAGGGAAGTTTACTAAAAAGTTAGCCTCCGAACCGCGCGAATTCTTCGGCCGGAAGGTCGGCGACCTGGTTCGCAAAGACGGCCTCAAGCTTGTCTTTGAAGATGGATCCTGGGTGTGCTACCGGGTTTCAGGAACCGAGCCCGTGGTACGTGTGTATTCGGAAGCATCGAATGCGAGTGAATTAAGCAAACTGAGCATCGCCGCCAAGCAATGGATTTTCGATTGAAGCAGATTCCCAAGATTCGCGCGTTTCCGCGACCCGAAGACGGATTGCGCGCCGTGGTGGAGAAGGCTCCCCAGGCGGAAGCGATGGCGGAACGCTGGCTGGCGAAATCTCGCCCGGTGCGCAGCGCGCTTTACGCGGCCCGCCGTCGGTTGGCGACCGGTGGAGTCCTGATCGTGACCCTGTGGCTGTTTCTACATGTTATGTTTGGTGCGAACGGTATGGTGGTCTACCGCTCCAAACGCGCCGAATACCAGCGACTGCAGGCGGAAATTGACCGGCTGCAGAAGGAAAACGACCTCTACACCCAGCAGATCAAGGCCTTGCAAAACGATCCCAAAGCCATCGAAAAGGAAGCTCGCGAACAACTGCACTACACACGGCCCGGGGAGGTTGTTTATGTGGATCCTAGCCCGCAAAGGCCCACCACCGACGCCGCTCGCAAGTAAATACCCCGGCTGCCCTTCTGACGACCATCTTTGCCCCCGGCTGTGGTAGCATTCCTCGTTACGCCCCATCCGCAAACGAACTGGAAACCGCTCACCGCTCGTAAGGAATCATGGGACGGAACTCGGCTCGGCTGGTTGGCGCCATCAATGCATTTGTGTTGCTTGAAAATTCAAGGAGGATGGTCATGAAGAAAATACTCTCGCTATGTCTGCTGCTCAGCATGGTGCTCTTCGTAGGGTCGTTCGCATCCGCGGGCGACGACAAGAGCGAGACCGTGAAGGGCTGGGTGAGTGACTCGCAATGTGGAGTCAAGGGCGCAAACGCGGGCGCCGCCGACTGCACCAAGAAGTGCCTGGAAAAGGGCGCGAAGATGGTAGTGGTCACCGACGGCGATCAGAAGATCTTGGCCGTCGAGAATCCCGATGCGCTAAAGGGTCATGAAGGCCACCATGTCGCCGTAAGCGGCCACCTAACTGGAGACAGCCTTCACGTAATGAGCGTGAAGATGTTGTGAAGGAAAGTCCAGAAAATTGCCAGGGCGGCCTGCGGGCCGCCTTTTTTCCTGGAGAATATTTCAATCCAGCGGCCGTGTCCTAGGGTCGCTTTACAAATCTGTCATCCTGAGCAAGTGAGGCGCCAGCCGAACGCAGTCGAAGGACCCCAAGTCTGCTGGAAATATCACCCGCTGCGGACACATGCGCAACGGACCCCTGACACTACAACACTCCAGTCGCGTAGCGACGGCTTAAGATAGCCCGGGACGTGAATCCCGGGAAGCTGGTCATCAAAAAAGAGTCCCTTCAGGGACGACACTTGCTTCTCTCGACGACCTACCGTACCACGCCCTCGACCGGAGAGCTGGCCGTAGCATACAGCTTCTTCGGCATGCGCCCCGCCAGGTACGCCTGCCGCCCCGCCAACACTGCGTTCTTCATCGCTTCCGCCATCAAGACAGGCTCCTGCGCGCCCGCGATGCCCGTGTTCATAAGCACGGCATCCGCTCCCAGCTCCATCGCGATCGCTGCATCCGATGCCGTACCCACGCCCGCATCGACGATCAGCGGCACGCCCGTGATCAGCTCGCGCAGAATCCGAATATTCGCTTGATTCTGGATCCCCAGCCCGCTCCCAATCGGTGCCCCGAGAGGCATGATCGCTGCCGCGCCCGCATCCAGCAGACGCTTGGCAAAGACGATATCGTCTGATGTGTACGGCAACACGGTGAAGCCCTCCTTCACCAGCGTCTCCGTGGCTTCCAACGTCGCCTGCACGTCCGGATAGAGCGTAGCCTGATCGCCAATAACCTCAAGCTTCACCCAATCCGAAATGCCGACTTCACGCGCCAGGCGTGCAGCGCGAATCGCTTCATCCGCCGTGTAGCACCCCGCCGTATTGGGCAACAGAAAATATTTCTTCGGGTCGATGTAATCGAGCAGGGACTCCTTGCTGCGGTCAAGATTCACGCGCCGAACCGCAACCGTAACCATGTCCGCACCGCTGGCTTCAAGCGCGCGTGCAGTTTCCTGAAACGACTTGTACTTTCCCGTGCCCACAATCAGGCGCGAGCGCAAGGGACGACCGGCAATGATCAATGAATCCGACATGGATTTATTGTAATGAAAGGCGGCGCAGTCAGCACGATAACGATTACCCCGAGATTGGACCCGCCACGGGCGCCGGCTCGGCGTGCGCGTACATGTTCTCGATCCGTTCCCGGTAGCGCTCCTCGATTGCGCGCCGCCGTACTTTCATTGTATGTGTCAGCGTACCATCGGCTGCGGAGAACTCGTCAGCGACCAGCAGAACCTTTTTGAGCTTCTCAAAGCGAGCCAGGTTTTGGTTTAAATCTTCGACGATGCCTTCGTACAGCGCCTGCACTTTCGGGCTTTCCACCAGTTCGCTGCGCGTGGAAAATTTCACCTGGTTATTGCGCGCCCAGTCTTCCAGCAACGCGAAATATGGAGAAATCAGCACCGCCGGGAATCTTCGCTTGTCTCCCAGCACGACAGCTTCCGCAACAAGCGCATTGTGTTTCAGAGAATTCTCAATCGGCTGGGGCGCGATGAACTTGCCCCCAGAGGTTTTGATCAAGTCTTTCTTGCGATCCGTGACGGAAAGAAACCCATCACTGTCAAGATTGCCGATGTCGCCTGTCTTGAACCAGCCGTCCACGAAGGCATTAGCTGTCTCCTCCGGCCGTTTCCAGTAACCCTTGAAAATGGAAGCACCACGCACCAGGATCTCGCCGTCGTCGGCGATTGTCACTTCCACGTTGCCCAGTGGCTTGCCCACCGTCCCAAGCTTGTGATTGCCGGGCGTATTGACCGCGATCACCGGCGACGTCTCGGTCAGACCGTAACCTTCATGAATACGGATTCCCACCAGCGCAAACCACTCTGCCAGCTCGCGACCCAGCGGAGCGCCTCCTGAGATGAACACCTGCACCCGTCCACCCATCCCCTCGCGTACCTTGGTATAAACCAGCCGGTTTGCCAGTTTCCAACTCCGCGAGGTCGGAGTAATACCAACGAGCACCTGCTCTTCATGCTCCCGGCCAACGGTGAGCGCCCAGCGGAAGATTAGGTTCTTGGCAAAGTCCTTGGCCTTTAACTCCGCCTGCGCATGAATCTTTTCGTACACGCGCGGAACTGCGACGAACACCGTAGGCCGCATGTCCAGCAGCGTTGCGGGCAGCCGATCGAGAAACGGACAGTACGCCAGGGTGACGCCATGAAACATCAGTGCGAAGTCCACGTGCCGTGCTGTCACGTGTGACAGCGGCAGAAACGATACGCTGAGTTGTTCTCCCCCCAGGTCAAAACCTTTAAGAGAAAACTCAATGTTGGAAGCAAGGTTGCGGTGCGTCAGCATCACCCCTTTTGACACACCCGTCGTCCCGGACGTGTAGATAATGGTCGCGAGATCATCGCCCACGATGCTGCCCGCACACCTGTCCAGCTCTGGGTCGCGCTCCGTCGGCCCCTCACGCATAAGCCGTTCCATGTGAAACGCATGGGCCGTCTCAACCGGATCCATCACGACAACCTTTTCGACGGCCGTCTGACCGAGTACCGCCTGCACCTTGCGCAGCTGTTGCTCCGAAGAGACAAAAACCACGCGGACGCCCGCATCCTGCAGAATAAAAGAGGACTGTTCGGCGGTGAGAGTTGAATAGATCGGAACCGACACCAGGCCGAGCAACTGGCAGGCAAAGTCGGCAATCGTCCATTCCGGCCGGTTCTCGCTCAGGATGGCAACGCGGTCACCTTTACCAAGTCCCCACCGCGCGAGTGCGCGAGCCACTCCTCCGACATTTCGATAAAGCTCCTCGGAGGAGACAGGCAACCATTGAATAGCCGGGCGATGCATCATCACACGTTCGTGTTTACGCTCCACGATCGCGTAGAAGATGTCATTAAGGGTTGTGAGGCTCATCCTCGGGATTGTTCTCCGAAGGCAAGACGCGTTGCACCAGCTGTGAAGCCGTGGACGAGAGAGCGCAAGAATGCAGTATCAGAAAGAAGAGGGGATTCGCAGCAACGGGCTGCGGCAACACCTAACGTCAATGAAACGCAAAGCATGGTCGAATAGATCGACGTGTTGCTAGAAATGTAACGGCTCCTGAAGGGTTTAGGCAATGGCAAATTTTGGCATCTCCGGGTTGCGATCCGAGCCCCATGATAGTAGCCTCGGATACCAGCCTCGGAGGCCGAAATGACCAAATCTCTGGGAATGAGAGTAGTGGGGAGCCTGTTATGCGGCGCGCTGTTGTCGGTGCCGCTATCGGGTCCCCTGCAGGGGCAAGCAACCTCACAGGAGCCATTGAAACTGCGTGTCGGTGATCCGGCGCCCGACTTCAAACTGCAATATTTCACAGGGAACGATCTCAAAGAAGTCCATCTCAGCGACTATCGGGGCAAGAAGAACGTCGTGCTGGCGTTCTACATCTTCGCCTTCACCGGTGGTTGAACCGAGCAAATGAAAAACTTCCAGCAGAACCTCCACAAGCTGGAAGCAGCCGACACCCAGGTCCTGGGTGTGAGCATGGACAGTCCCTTCGCCAACAAAGCATTCGCCGATCAAATTGGTGTGACATTCCCGCTCCTGAGCGACTGGGGCGGGGAAGTGACGCATGATTACGGTCTCTACGTAGACAAATACAAGGCCGCGCGCCGCGTGAATTTTCTAATCGGAAAAGACGGCAAGATTCTCGAAGAACAAGTCGACAAGGAAGCGATTGATCCAACCAAAATCGTATCCGTATGCGAGCGCCATAAACTGAAAAACTGAAGCCCGACGTGAGAGCAATCCAAAGCTCAAGCCCCGGCAGAGCATGCAGGAGCGAACCGAGCGCGAACTGAGACTCAACGAGGATGGGGACAAAATTTCCTTAAACGCAAAGTTCCCCTCAACAAGAACAAGAAGAAGTGTGCCCAACAAGTAGATAAGAGCACGCCTCTTCTGATCCCAGGCACGGGCAGCCGTTTGACGCGACTGATACCGGTTGCTATGATCACTACGCGGGGTGGAGCAGTCTGGTAGCTCGTTGGGCTCATAACCCAAAGGTCGGTGGTTCAAATCCACCCCCCGCAACCAATCTCAAGCTCAACCGCCCCAACTACTTCGGGTTCTTCCTGGGCTTCCGACGGAGTTGCAATCGGTACCCATTGGGTCCCATTCGTCGGCCGCGATTCAGTGCTGCTGCCGCCGGTCTCCGATCGCAACACGCTTCGCACCACCCAACGGTTTGCCTGCCGCTTCTCGTCCG
>WNFQ01001306.1_pt1 | contig 18343 bp, 16 predicted proteins | sample 5400171 | NCBI WGS metagenome assembly WNFQ01 (sample SAMN13153356, study PRJNA577476) | soil metagenome | isolation source: 20 cm soil under Madrone tree | place: USA:California | collected 2016-06-14 | reverse complement strand
GCGGTGGTAAAGGTCGATGTCGCCGGCGAGCGGCTGATCTCGGCAGCCGAGGGTAACGGTCCCGTCAACGCGCTCGACGTGGCGCTGCGCAAGGATCTCGGCAAATACCAGAAATACATCGAAGGCCTGAAGCTGATCGACTACCGCGTGCGTATCCTCAATGGCGGCACCGAAGCGGTGACGCGGGTGCTGATCGAGAGCGAAGACGAAGGGGGCGAGCGCTGGACCACGATCGGCGTGTCGCCCAATATCATCGACGCGTCGTTTCAGGCGCTGATGGATTCGGTAATCTACAAGCTGGTGAAATCGAACGCGCCGGCGTAAAGCCTGCCGCCAAAGAGATTCGATAGAAGCCGTTATTGCGAGCCAACGGGTCGCGCGAAGGCGCGCCCGATGACAGGCTCCGCGAAGCAATCCATCCAACCGCGGCGGCGTCATGGATTGCTTGGTCGCTTCGCTCCTCGCAATGACGGTAAATTCCGAGAGTGCCGTCCAATGATCGATCATGTATCCATTGGCGTGAGTGACCTGGAGCGCGCAGGACGTTTTTATGAATCGGCCTTAGCTGCGCTCGGGCTTTCGCGTCTGGTGACGCGCCCGGCAACAATCGGTTTCGGCAAGAACTATCCCGAGTTCTGGATCAATCTTCGAAGCGATATGGCCGATGTCGCGCCCTTCAGCGGCGTACATATCTGTCTTCGCGCGAAATCAGCCGGCGACGTTGACGCATTCCATGCCGCCGCGCTGGAAGCAGGTGGCCGCTCCGACGGTGCGCCCGGTCTGCGCCCGCACGATCGTGTGCGCTACTGCATTGAAGCCGTGACGTTCCCTGGGGATGATGTGGAGAATAATTCCAGCCGCTAAAGCCGGCGGACTATCTCCGGTTCTAGCTTCTTTGCAGCCTCGCCCGCGCGAGCCGCAGCGGCGCGTAACCGCGGCAAAATATCCTCGACCCGTTCGGCCTTCAGGATGTCGACCGCCAGGCTCGGCCTGATGAATTCGGTCGCACGCATGTGTGCCAGCAGCGCGAGCAATGGTTCCCAGAAGCCATCGATGTTGGCGAGCAGGACCGGCTTGGAATGGCGGCCAAGTTGCTGCCACGTAAGCTGCTCCACAAGTTCTTCGAGCGTGCCGATTCCGCCGGGCAGTGCGACGAACGCGTCGGAACATTCGAACATCAACCGCTTGCGTTCGTGCATGTCGGGCGTGACGATCATTTCCTGCACGCGCGTGAGGGCGTTTTCGCGCGCGGTGAGAAAGTCCGGGATGATGCCGGTCACGGTGCCGCCGTGATCGAGGACGGAAGTGGCCAACGCGCCCATCAGCCCGATCGAGCCGCCGCCATAAACGAGGCGGATGCCGTTCTCGGCGAGGGTCTTTCCCAATGCGATGGCAGCATCGATAAAGCGGGGATTTGTGCCAGGGCCAGAGCCGCAATAGACACAAACGGTTTTGATCTTGTTCATTCCGGCCATGTGGCACTGCAACGTAAGGGCGTCAAGCTTGACGATTCGCTGGTATTAAATCTACCCGCAAATGCCTGAAAATCGATAAAGAATTACGGTTCGCGAGGGTGCACGAAACGTTCGAAAGCCCTATATGACGGGCGGCATGCAGATAGACAGAAACACAGGCGCGACCGCGATTCTCTTGGGCTTTCATTGATGACTCACCCTAATTTGGCCCCAACTGCTTCGGCCCCGATCTCCGACGGAGCGCTGCCGCCCACCCAAAATTCGATCGAAAAGGTGACCCTGGTCGGGACGCTGGCGCATCTTTGGCCGTACATCTGGCCTGGCGATCGTGTCGATCTCAAGATGCGCGTCGTGTGGTCGGTCGCGCTTTTATTGGTCGCCAAGCTCGCCACGCTCACGGTGCCGTTCACGTTCAAGTGGGCGATCGATGCCTTGACCGGCGCCGGTACCGCTCCCGTGCAACCGGCCAACTGGGCGATGTGGGTGATCGCTTCGCCCTTGATCCTGACCCTCAGCTACGGTGCCTTGCGTGTGCTGATGGCGGTCCTCACCCAATGGCGCGACGGAATCTTCGCCAAGGTGGCGATGCACGCGGTGCGCAAGCTCGCACACATCACCTTCGTCCACATGCACGAATTGTCGCTGCGCTTTCATCTGGAGCGCAAGACCGGCGGACTGACCCGCGTGCTCGAACGCGGCCGTCTCGGCATCGAAGTCATCGTGCGGATGGTGATCCTCCAGCTCGTCCCGACCATCGTCGAGGTTTCGTTGCTGATGGCCGTGCTGCTGTGGCAGTTCGATTGGCGCTACGTACTCGCCACCCTGATCACGGTCGTGATCTACATGTATTACACCTACATCGCGACCGAATGGCGGATCGAGATTCGGCGCAAGATGAACGACTCCGATACCGAGGCCAATACCAAGGCCATCGACGCGCTTCTGAATTACGAGACGGTCAAATATTTCAACGCCGAGGAACGCGAGGCCGCGCGCTACGACCGTTCGATGGAGCGCTACGAGCGGTCGAGCGTGAAAGCCTATACCTCGCTTGCGGTTCTCAATACCGGGCAGGCGATCATTTTCACCGCGGGCCTTACCGCGACCATGGTGATGTGCGCGATCGGCATCCGCAGCGGCAAGAATACGGTCGGCGACTTCGTCATGGTCAACGCCATGATGATCCAGCTTTATCAGCCCTTGAATTTCATGGGCATGGTGTATCGCGAGATCAAGCAGGCGATCATCGACATCGAGAAGATGTTCGGCGTTCTGTCGCGCCATCCGGAGGTCAAGGATGTTCCGGGCGCGAAGCCGTTGATCGTGACGAGCGGCAGTGTCCGTTTCGAGGACGTGCGGTTTTCTTACGATCCCGATCGTCCGATCCTCAAAGGCCTTACCTTCGAGGTGCCCGCCGGCAAGACCGTTGCGATTGTCGGGCCGTCCGGCGCCGGCAAATCGACCATTTCGCGGCTGCTGTTTCGCCTCTATGACGTCTCGAGCGGCAAGGTCCTGATCGACGGTCAGGATATACGGAAGGTCACGCAGTCCTCGTTGCGGGCCTCGATCGGCATGGTGCCGCAGGACACAGTGCTCTTCAACGACACCATCCGTTACAACATTCGCTACGGCCGTTGGGACGCGACCGATGTCGAAGTCGAGCGCGCCGCGCAGCTCGCTCAAATCGACGGTTTCATCCGGATGTCGCCGAAGGGGTATGAGACCCAGGTCGGCGAACGCGGGCTAAAATTGTCGGGCGGCGAGAAGCAGCGCGTCGCGATCGCGCGGACGGTTTTGAAAGGTCCGCCAATTCTGGTGCTTGACGAGGCAACGTCGGCGCTCGACAGCCACACCGAGCAGGAAATTCAGGATGCGCTGGAGAAGGTGTCGCGCAACCGTACCTCGCTCGTGATCGCGCACCGGCTCTCCACCATCGTGGGTGCCGACGAAATCATCGTGCTGGATCAGGGGCGCATCGCCGAGCGCGGGACTCATTCGCAGCTTTTGGCAATGAAGGGACTTTATGCCAGTATGTGGAACAGGCAGCGTGAGGCCCAAGAGGCACGGGAGAAGCTGGCGCGGATTGCCGACGAGAGCGACGCCCCGAACCGGGCGCCGTCGTCCGTCGATGACACGCTCGCGACTTCGGCCGCCGCGGAATGAGGGCTGCAACCGAACGGCTTTGTTTCAAGTCGTCGAGTGTTCGAGGAATATTCTCTTCTCTCCTCCTGGGGGAAGGGTTCAACTGACAGTGAATCTGGATGTCCATCGCTAATTCCATCCGCGCGCAAATTCCGCCCATTCACCCCGAAGGCTATCCGTTCATCGGCGCCTTTGCGGCTGCGAGCTTGATCCTGTTCTGGATCTGGACGCCGCTTGGCTGGATCGGCACAGTGCTGACGATATGGTGCGCGCTTTTCTTCCGCGACCCGGCGCGGGTGACGCCGGTGCGCGACGGTCTCGTAGTGGCGCCGGCCGACGGACGGGTTTCGATGGTGGCGCAGGTGTTGCCGCCGGCCGAACTCGGCCTCGGCGACAGGCCGCTGCCGCGTATTTCGATCTTCATGAGCGTGTTCAACTGTCACGTGAACCGCAGTCCGGTAACGGGGCGGATCGATCGAATTGCGTACCGGCCGGGCACCTTCATCAACGCCGAACTCGACAAGGCGAGCGAAGACAATGAGCGCAATTCGCTCGTGATCTCGACGCCGCAGGGCCGCATCGGCGTGGTCCAGATCGCAGGCCTGGTGGCGCGGCGGATCGTGTCGTTCGTTCGTGAAGGCCAGACGATCGGCGCAGGCGAGCGGTTCGGCTTGATCCGGTTCGGATCGCGTCTGGACGTCTTCCTGCCGGAGGGCACCAAGCCGCTCGTCTCCGAAGGCCAGACCGCGGTGGCAGGAGAGACGATTCTAGCCGATTTCAAGGGTGGCGACGGCGGCCGGACTTATCGGGCAAGTTAACCATTCGAGCCGCCCAACCCGTTAGCCGCCGGCTACAATGGCGGAACGGCCCGGTGCTTGCTATATTATTAAGTCTGTAGGCGAGCCACACCGATGCCCTTTGACCGCAGGTTTCCCGAAATGCGCCGCCGCCGGTTTCGCCCGATCCCGGTGCGGATGCTCGTGCCCAATGTGATCACGTTGCTTGCGATCTGCGCAGGCCTGACGGCGATCCGCCTGTCCACGGAAGGACGGATGGAACTTGCGGTAGCCGCGATCGTGTTCGCCGCCGTGCTCGATGGTATCGATGGCCGTGTCGCCCGCTTGATCAAGGGCCAATCCAAATTCGGCGCGGAACTCGATAGCCTCGCGGACTTCGTCAATTTCGGCGTCGCCCCCGGCCTGATCCTGTATTTCTGGCAGCTGCATGATCTCAACAATGGCGGCTGGATCGCGGCGATGGTTTTCGCAATCAGCGGCGGTTTGCGGCTCGCGCGTTTCAACGCGACCATGGACGACCCGAACAAGCCGGCTTTCGCCGCGAATTTCTTCACCGGTGTTCCGGCGCCCGCGGGGGCGATCACGGTGCTGCTTCCGATCTACCTCGCGTTCTTGGGGGTGCCGAAACCGCCGGCAATGCTCACGGCGCTCTACACGTTGTTGATCGCATTCCTGATGGTTTCGCGGCTGCCGGTGTTTTCGGGCAAGACGATCCGCATGCGCGTACCGCCTGAAATGGTGCTGCCGGTTTTCGTCGGCGTGATTTTTTTCATCGCGCTTCTGATCGGCTATCCCTGGTACATTCTTTCGGTGTGCACGGTGCTTTATCTCCTGAGTCTCCCTGCGGGGTGGAAATCGTACCGCGACCACGAACGTAAGGCCGCTGCCGCGCAAGCCGTGCCGCCGGACGATGTCGCATCCCTAAGTCCATCGCCGGCGGTGCCGTCACCGTTCGCTGCGCCCGCCCCAGAGCCACAGCAAGACAACCGGCCGTCCCGGCTGAACTAGATCATGATGCGATTAAGTGGAATCGCATCATGATCTCATCCCTTTGTTGGAGCATGATCTTTCGGAAAACCGGCTCCCACTTTTCCGGATCATGCTCTAAGCAGCTCGCGCTCCAAACTTCCAACCGAGCTCCACCCCCGGATCAAGTCCGAGGGCATGCTTTTGCCGATCGCGCTTTTGTCCGGTATATGGGCGACCATACCGTGCCCTCATGGAAACGACCGGCCCTGAAATTCTGGAGAAAATGCCTGTGACAAGTCCTGCGACCTCGCCGCTGCCCGCGTCCGTTCTCGAAGCGCTGGGACGCTACGACACCCCCACGATCTGCAATGCGATGGAAATCATCGCGCCGGAGCGCCGGTTGATCGGCTACACGACCAAGCCGCTGGTGTGCCCTTTTCCCGATCTGCCGCCGATGGTCGGCTATGCGAGGACGACGACGATCCGCTCGGTTCTCGCTTCCGGCCTGCCGGCTGTCGAACAGGCGAAACGCCGGATCGCCTATTACGAATATGTCGGCACCGGACCCGGGCCACGCATCAATGTGATCCAGGACATCGACGGCCCCGATGTGGGATTTGGCGCATTTTGGGGCGAGGTTCAAAGTACGGTGCACAAGGCGCTCGGCTGCCTCGGCGTCATCACCGACGGATCGATCCGCGACATCCCGCAATGGGCGCCAGGTTTCCAGGCGTTGGCGGGGTCGATCGCGCCGTCGCACGCCTATGTTCACGCCGATAATTTTGGCGGCGAAGTTCGCGTGGCCGGGATGACCGTGCGCTCCGGCGATCTCATTCACGCGGATCGCCACGGCGCCGTGGTGATTCCTCTTGATCTCGCGGCAAAATTGCCCGATGCGGCCGAACTTTGCGGTCGTCGCGAGACGCCCATTCTTGAAATCGCCCGCAGTTCGTCCTTTACGCTTGAAAAGCTGAAAGAGGCGCTTGCCAAGTCGGCGGAAATCCACTGACCGCGAGGACGGCGCTTAGAGCATGATCCGGAAAAGTGGAAACCGGTTTTCCGAAAAGATCATGCTCAAACAAAGAGTTTAGATCATGATGCGATTCCACTTAATCGCATCATGATCTAAGCGATGGCCGTCAAAGCGCCGCTTTGCAGCACGCCCGCGAGGCTTGTGGCGAGATCGAATTTTGGCTCCGCGCCGAGTGCCAGCTCGGCGGCGGCAGCGAGCGTTTCGCCGGACATGAGCGCGGTGAGGAACAAGGCGCCGCCGGGTGGAAGCCGCTGAATTCCAACGGTGAGACGAGCCCGGACGACCAGCGCATCCTCGCCAAGCCAGGGTTCGATCGGTGAAAGCTCGATCTCGCCCGCATTCATTGCCCAGATAGTCACGATCGGATGAATTGAAGAGACGACCGAGACCGACGGGTGAAAGACGAATCTGAGGGCCGCGAGAACATCGCCATTGAGGCCTTCAAGTGTGCTTGGTTCGAGCGGCAATCGATCCGCCGCATGATAGGCCCTGCTACGTGCCGCCTCGAGCCGTATCACATCGGGCAGGTAAGCCAGCTCCGCCGCCGGGCCGAACGCCTCGACGAACTCGGCGAGATCGTCGCCGTAGCCAAGCAACAAGGCCGATCTCGGCGGGTGCTCTGCGATAAAGGCCTGCGCCATGCCGGCAAAGAACGCTTCGCCGACGATTTTCTCGGTGACCGGAAAGCGCGTCGCGAGCGCGCCGTTCAGCCCCGCCGCGACGTTGTTTCGGTAGACCGCAAAGCGACGTTCGGGGCGCGCGCGATTCCAGGAGGTCAGTCCATCGGGAAGCGCGCGATCGGCATCAAGAAGGGCGCGCGCGAACAGATGCTGTGTTGCGAGGGACAAGGGCTGGTCCTAAGCCGCCGCCGCTTTGGCGAAGGTGTCGAGAATGGCCTGAGCGGTCTTTGCTTCCTGCCGTAGCACCGGCCATTCCGGTACGTCGTTGTCCCACTCGATGAGGCTCGCGACCGGACCGTTTCGCGCAATCACTTCTTCGTAGAGCTTCCACACGGCTCCCTTCACCGGCGAATCGTGCGAGTCGATCAACAGAGGTGCACCGCACTCGTCGGTCGTTTCGGAGTGTCCGCCAAGATGAATTTCCCGAACCGCCGGAAGCGGAAAGTCGGCGAGATATTCGCGGGGACCGAGCCCGTGGTTGGTCGATGACACGAACACGTTGTTGACGTCCAGCAACAATCCGCAGCCCGTTCGGCGCACGATCTCGGAGAGGAACGCGGTCTCGGACAAGGTGCTTTCCTCAAACAACAAATAGGTTGCGGGATTTTCAAGCAGCATCTGACGGTTGAGAAAGCTCTGTACCTGATCGATATGCTCCGCGACCCGTGCCAACGTCGCCTCGGTGTAGGGGAGCGGCAACAGGTCGTCGAGAAAGACGCCATCGTGGCTCGACCAGGCCAGATGCTCGGAAAAGCTTTCCGGCTCGTATCGGTCGCAGATGTTTTTCAGTCGTCCCAAATGGTCTTGATCGAGGGGCTGCATCGAACCGATCGACAGGCCGACGCCGTGCATCGACAACGCATAGAGTTCGCGCAATCTGCCGAGCTGCGCATGCGGCGGACCGCCTGCGCCCATATAGTTTTCGGCGTGCACTTCAAAAAAGCCGACCGGTTGACGGGCGGAATCGATTTCAGAAAAATGCTCGAGCTTGAAGCCGACGCCGGAACGCCGGGGAAGGCAAGACGCTTTCATCGCAAACCCTTTTCGACTGCGGCAAAAAGCCTCGGGGCATAATAACCGTGTCGGCTCCGCCTCACGATGGCGCCTTGCCCTGGGTGAGCGAGCCGAACCCGTTCGGGGTCTTGATCGCCGTGCAGGTGCCTGCAGGCACGAGCTTCCAGGCGTTCTTCTGGTAATCGATCTTCGAGGTACCCGCGCATGTCGTACCCGGTCCAGCGGCGCAGTCATTCTGGCCACTCAGGGCGACGCCGTAGCATTTCTCTTGCGCGGCCGTCTCTGCGGAGGCCGGGACAGCCATAAGCGCGAGCGCGGTTGCGACAGACGCGGCGAGGGCGGCCGGAGGCATCCTTGTCAAAAAAGATTCGGGAGGATGGGGTGTTTCTCTGTCGGAGGTCGAGTGTTGCTGGGTGCCAGAACGACGATGGTCCATAGTACATTATCCATAATGAAAGCTAAACGTGAGGGCCTATTGGGTAGGTTCGCTGTAGGGAAGCCGATATTACGTGCGGGGTTTTTTATTTTGTATTTTGAGTTCTTTGAAGAAAATCTGAGTCGATTTCATTAGCGGATACAAAACCTCGTGAAGCGTATGTATGGCGACGCCTCGCAGCTCACATGCGAAATTCGAAGGGAGCACTTGAAATCAGCGGGTGTCTTGGTTGCATTGCAACCAAGACACCCGAGGTGATGGCCGGATCGCCGACAGCTTGCTGCGAAGGCCCGTCCAGCCAGTGGAAACCATTCATATACTTCTACTATGCGATGGTCCCGGCATGACCAATCCCTCCACACTCTGGTTCGCGAAATTCGGCACAACCTGGAAGGGGCGTTGGGCAATTGCATTCCTGTTCTCGATCGCCTCGTCTCTCATTTCCCTGGTCGCATTCTCCGCCGTCATCTCGTCGGTCAATGATAAAACGCTTCGATCGCTCAATGCGCAATTGCTGCGCCGCGCCGAGCTTGCCGTCGATTACGCCTTCATTGCACTGAGCGAACTTTCCGAACGCGGCTTCTCGAATTGCGACGCAAATTCTCTCGCTGAATTTCGCAAGACCATCTACCGCTACGGTGCGATCAAGGATATTCGCGTCTCCAATTCGTTTGGAGCGGCCTGCTCGGTGAACTCCGAAACGCTGAGCATCGTCGGCGAGCTGGCTGGCACCGATCAATCGCTGCCCTCGCGAAACGAGCGGATCAGCCTGTTTCAGGTGGATCAGCGCGGCGGCACTGCGCTGGGCGTCAGATGGAACTACGACACTGGCGGTTCGCTCGACGCAATCGTCAGCACGAGTTCGCTTCTGTTCGACATCCTTCCGCAGGATTTGCGCGAAAACGGAACCGCATCTCTCACGTTGTCCGACGGACGTGAGGTAGCGGTCCAGGACGGCGATGAAGCAGCTCTCCCCTCGGCCCAATTGCGTCGGGTTTCCGCGACGTCCGAGCGGTATCCGCTGATCGCCTCGATCGGCGTCGACGTAGAAACTCTGGCAAGGGCGAACCACGAACCGCTGGTTCTCACGCTGTTGCTGTTTGCGGCCATCGGGTTTGGCTTTGGCGTAATGGCGACCAGGATCTCACGGCAATTCGCGGGCCCCATCGCCGAGATCGAAGCGGGGCTGTCGCGCAACGAATTTGTGCCGTTTGTGCAGCCCATCTTCTCGCTCACCACGCGAAAAATTCTCGGAGGCGAGGTTTTGGCGCGATGGCGCCGTTCCGACGGCTCGCTGGTTTCTCCCGATCGTTTCATTCCGATCGCCGAACAGAGCGGACGGATCGTTCCCCTGACGTGGCAGATCATGAAGTCGGCACTGTCCGAACTCAAACATCACCTCTCTGTCGATAGGCATTTCAAGATCGCCTTCAACATCAGCCCTGCGCATCTTCTGGCGAATAATTTTGCCGAGGACCTGCGCCAGATTGCCAGAAGCGCTGGCGTCTCGCCGCGCCAGATCGTCATTGAAATCACCGAACGGCAGGAAATTACGGATATGCCGAAGGCGAGCGCGGTCCTGGCTGAGTTACGCGATCGCGGTTTTCGTATCGCGTTCGATGACGTGGGAACGGGTCACAACGGGCTTTCGTATATGCAGAATCTGCGCGCCGACATCATCAAGATCGACAAATTCTTTGTGGATTCGATTGCGATCAGCCGCGCGGCCAAAGTGCTGGTTGAAATGCTGGTGAATGTCGGCCGTGAGCTGAACATGACGACTGTTGCGGAAGGAATCGAGAGCGAAGAGCAGGCGGCGTTGCTCAGGGCCTGTGGCGTGGATCAAGGGCAAGGTTATTTGGTTTCGCGCCCGCTGCCGATTCGCGTCTTTCTCGATCTGGTCGAGTCCCCTGCGGCCAGCTCCCTCAGGCTGGTTGCCGAGGAAGACCGTCGCATTGAAGCGATGATTGCATGATCGCGCCGCTGCCGCGTGGATGAACCCGTATACCATCATCTGTCGGGGCCATGCGCTAAATATGGTTAGCAGAACGTTGAGACTGCGGAGCGCCGCCAATCCGTTGGTCGATTCGCGCGTTTGGATTCCCGGTTGCGACGAAGTCAGCGTGTTTGGCTCCGCAACCGCTTCAAGGCGGTTTAACCTTTACGCGTCTTTAATGGCGCGGACGTAGGGTTCCTGTTACGCGGCTCAGGATGAGCCGCCACCGTCCAGGACGGCCGGTCGTTCGCGTACGCGTTGGAGTTTTTCATGGATATCATGACGGGCGCTGGGCTCGTGGCCGGCATCATTGTTATCGCAACGATGATGTTGTTGGGCGGTGATTTGCATTTGTTCGTCAGCGAGCATGCAATCATTATTATTTTCGGCGGATCGATCGCCGCCACCATGATCAGGTTTCCACTCAGCGCAATTTTGCATGGTTTGCCGCTCGGTGCGAAATTCGCGTTCACGATGAGCCGTCTGTCGGCGCGCGATCTGGTCGACGAATTGGCCCGCATCGCGGAAATCGCCCGCAAGCAGGGACCGGTTGGCCTCGAAAAGGTCGAAACCGACGAGCCCTTTCTCGCCAAGGGAATCCGTTACGTCGCCGACGGCTACGATCTCGAATTCATCCGCGATAATCTCGAACGCGATCGCGACAACTTTCTGATGCATCTGGACGAGGGCGGGAAAATCTATCGCGCCATCGGCGACTGCGCGCCGGCGTTCGGCATGATCGGCACGTTGATCGGCATGGTGCAGATGTTTGCCAACATGACCGATCCCTCGAAGCTCGGCCCGTTCATGGCGACCGCCCTGCTGGCGACGCTCTACGGCGCGCTGGTTGCCAACCTGTTCTGCCTGCCGATCGCCGATAAGCTGCATGGCAAGCTGCTCGACGAGGAGACCAACCGCACGCTGATCATCGACGGCATTCTGATGATCCGGGATTCGAAAAGCCCGGCATTGGTCCGCGAAATGTTGCTGGCGTATTTGCCGGAAAAACACCGCCAAGAAGAGGGCGAGCCGGTGCCGGCCTGATCGGGCAGGTCACGGCGTTCCGGGAAGCAAGCGATGGCAAAGAAAAAACGCGGCGATGCACACGGTGGCGGTCACGGCTGGTTCGTGACCTTTGCCGACCTCATGGGGCTGATGATGAGCTTCTTTGTGATGCTCGTCGCGTTTTCCTCGATGGATAACAACAAGCTCAAAATTGTCGCCGGCTCGATGCGCGAAGCTTTCGGTGTGCAGACCGAGGCTCGTTACTCCGGAATCATCGAATCCGATGGCCTGCCGACGCGACCGAAGCTGAAGAACCTTGAGCACATTCCTCCGGAGGAAGCATCGAATACGCCGACGCCGGACGATCAAGAGCGGAGCCTTGCCGCCGGCGCCCGCCTGAAAATCGATCGCGAATTCGCGCTTGCGTCGGCTTCGCTCCGGCAGGCGTTGCAGGACCTGCCGGAACTAACCGAGATTTCAAAGCACATCATGTTTGAGGAGACGAGCCAGGGGCTCAATCTCGAAATCGTCGATCAGGATGGCCGCTCGATGTTTGCCGACGGCTCCAAAGTCCCGTACGAGCGCACGCGCCGGCTCATCGAGAAACTCGCCGTTCCCCTCAAAGCCACGCCGCTACGAATCTCCATCATCGGTCATACCGCGGCGGGTTTTGTACCGGCACGAAGCGACTATGGCGCTTTCGATCTTTCGGCAGATCGCGCCAACGCGGTGCGCCAGATCCTCGAGCGGGAGGGATTGCCGGCGGCTCACATTTTTGCGGTCTCCGGAAAGGCCGACAGCCAGCCGCTGTTTCCCGACGATCCCTCGCTTTCGGCAAACCGCCGGGTGACGATCACCCTGATGCGTGAGAATCCGCCGCTGCCGCCCGGCCTAAAGCCGTAATTCGATCGCTGGGCCAAATAGCCGCAGGGCGGCCGCCGGGGCGAGATTTTCCAGGTTCCCGGCCGCTTGGGGCCGGAATGGGGTCACAATTTAAGTATTTATGCAATTTTGCATGGCGTGACCCCAAAATCGGGCTAGGCTGTGTGCCAAGCGCGGGACCATAAGCCGCTTCGCTTTGTTATTGTGCAGCGAAGCATTTCGAGGCCTCCAGTTCTCATGAGCAGCGACGTTTTAGTTCCCGCCCCGGAAACGACGGCGGCAAATCGGCATGGCGGTGCCCATTCAACCGCCGGCTTTAAGGCCCTCCTGATCGGCAGCATTGGCGTCGTTTACGGCGACATCGGCACCAGCCCGCTCTACGCCTTGCGTGAAGCCGTCGTCGCGGCCAGCGGGCCCGCCGGTGCCGTAGATCCGCAGGCCGTGCTCGGGATCCTGTCCCTGATCCTGTGGGCGCTGATCGTCGTGGTGACGCTGAAATACGTTCTCATTCTGCTCCGCGCGGACAACCACGGCGAGGGCGGAACGCTGGCGCTGATGGCGCTGGCGCAGCGTGCGGTCAGCCATGGAGCCGGCACCATCGTGCTACTCGGAATCATCAGCGGCGCGTTGTTCTATGGCGACGCGGTGATCACGCCGGCGCTGTCGGTGCTTTCGGCCATCGAGGGCATCAAGCTCGTCACCGCGGCGCTCGATCCGTATGTCGTGCCGATCACGGTGATCATTCTATTGGTGTTGTTTGCGGTTCAGTCGCGCGGTACCGCCCGCGTGGCAGCATTCTTCGGACCGGTGATGTTGATCTGGTTCGTCGTCATCGCGATCGCGGCGCTTTCCCCGATCTTGCAGCATCCCGAAGTTCTGTTGGCACTCAATCCTCTCTACGCCATCGCGTTCATGCTCCATCATGGCATGATCGGATTCGTAACGCTTGGCGCGGTGTTCCTAGCCGTCACCGGCGCCGAGGCGCTCTACGCCGACCTCGGGCATTTCGGCAAACGTCCGATCCAGACCGCCTGGCTCCTCATCGTGCTGCCGTCGCTGGCGCTGAACTATCTGGGGCAGGGGGCGTTGGTGATCGCCGATCCGAAGGCGATTGAGAACCCGTTCTTCTTGATGTTTCCGGACTGGGCATTGCTGCCCATGGTCTGTCTCGCCACCGTGGCGACGGTGATTGCGAGCCAGGCCGTGATTACGGGTGCCTATTCCTTGACGCGTCAGGCCATTCAGCTCGGCCTGTTGCCGCGATTTGAAATCCGCCATACCTCGGAAGCGCATTCCGGCCAGATTTACATCCCGCGCATCAACCTCCTGCTGTTGGTCAGCGTGATGCTGCTGGTGTTGATGTTCCGCTCGTCAAGCGCGCTGGCGTCGGCCTATGGCATCTCGGTGACCGGGACCATGGTGGTCACTGCCATGATGGGTTTCGTCGTCATCTGGAGGGTCTGGAGATGGTCACCCTTCGCGGCCGCCGCGTTGATTGCGCCGTTTCTCTTTCTCGATCTGACCTTCCTGGCGGCGAACCTGCTGAAAGTGTTTGAAGGCGGCTGGGTGCCGTTGGCGCTCGGCGGCGTCGTGATGCTGCTGATGTACACTTGGCGCCGCGGCAGCCGGCTATTGTTCGAGAAATCGCGCAAGCTCGAGTTTCCGCTGGCCGACCTGGTGTCGATGCTGGAGAAGCGGCCGCCGCAGCGGGTTTCCGGTACCGCCGTGTTCCTGACCAGCGATCCTGTTAGCGCGCCGACGGCACTGATGCACAGCCTGAAGCATTACAAGGTGCTGCACGAGAAGAACGTCATTCTCACCGTCGAAACCGCTCCCACGCCGCGAATCAATCCGGCCGAAAGGGTACGGTTCGAACAGATCAGCGCGACCTTCTCCAAGGTGACGCTGCGGTTTGGGTTCATGGAATCGCCCAACGTGCCGAAGGCGCTGGCGATCGCGCGAAAGCTCGGCTGGCAATTCGACATTATGTCGACGTCGTTCTTCCTGTCACGGCGTGCGCTCAAGCCCGCCGCGCATTCGGGAATGCCGCGTTGGCAGGACCATCTGTTTATCGCGCTCAGCCGCACCGCCAATGACGCGACCGACTATTTCCAGATTCCAAGCGGGCGGGTGGTCGAGGTCGGAACGCAGGTTACGGTCTGAACCCGCAGGGATTTTGCGAAACTATTTCGGGTGCTTGATTTTCGCCCCCCAAGGGGCGAGGTTGGCGGCGGTATGCCCGAGTTGATACTCAGTTGGATTGTGGGAGGATTTGCGTGGCGGACCAGGTGGGTCATCAGGTTCACGATTTGACGCCGGAAGACGTGGCGCGAGGGATGGCCGATGGGCGATACCTCCTCGTCGATGTTCGCGAGCCGTATGAGGTTGTCGTAGAGGCCTATCCGGACGCCGTCGTCGTTCCGCTTTCGAGTTTCGACCCAGAGGCTATCCCCCCTCCCAGCGGCAAGCAGGTGGTGTTTGCCTGCCGCTCGGGGAAAAGATCTGTCACGGCGTCGCTTGCGGCCCAAGCCACGGGTTTTGCTTACGACAAGCACCTTGCGGGAGGCATGCTGGCCTGGAAGGCCGCGGGATTGCCGACCAGGACCGGTGGCTGATCGTTCCATGACTTCCATGAACTCTGTTTTTGCGGACCTTCCCGTCACGATCTTCGAGGCGATGTCGCAGCTTGCGCGCGACAACAACGCCATCAATCTCGGGCAGGGCTTTCCCGACGACCCCGGTCCTGAGGACATTCGCCGCGCCGCGGCGGACGCGGTGATGGACGGCTACAACCAATACCCATCGATGATGGGCATTCCGGAGTTGCGGCAGGCGATCGCGTCTCATTATGGGCGCTGGCATGGCCTCGAACTCGATCCGATGAGCGAGGTGATGGTAACGTCGGGCGGCACCGAAGCGCTGACGAGTGCGATCCTCGCCGTCGTCGAGCCCGGCGACGAGGTCGTCGTTTTCCAACCGGTGTACGACTCCTACCTGCCGATCATACGGCAGGCCGGAGGCATACCGCGCCTGGTGCGCCTCGAACCGCCGGATTGGCGGCTGACGGAGGAGGCGCTGCGAAGCGTTTTCAACCACAAGACCAAGGCGGTCCTGTTCAACAACCCGCTCAACCCCGCCGCGGTGGTCTATCCGCGGGAGGATCTCGAGCTGTTGGCGCGTTTCTGCCAGGAGTTCGACACGATCGCGATTTGCGACGAGGTTTGGGAGCATGTGATCTTCGACGGCCGCGAACATATCCCGCTGATTACGATTCCGGGCATGCGCGAGCGCACCATCAAGGTCGGCTCCGCGGGCAAGATTTTTTCGTTGACCGGCTGGAAGATCGGCTTTGTCTGCGCCGCGCCACCGCTGTTGCGCGTCGCCGCGAAGGTGCACCAATTTCTCACCTTCACCACCGCCCCCAATCTTCAGGCGGCGGTCGCGTACGGCCTCGGCAAGCCGGCGGAGTATTTTTACCAGATGCGCCAGGATCTGGCACGTAGCCGGGATCGCCTCACCAGGGGGTTGGAGAGCATCGGCTTTCCGGTGCTTCGCTCGCAAGGCACTTACTTCCTGACTGTCGACCTGTCGCCGCTTGGCCTCAACGAGAGCGATGAGGCGTTCTGCAGGCGCATCGTGACCGACTACAAGGTGGCGGCAATTCCAGTATCGGCCTTCTATGAAAAGGACGCGGTGACCTCGGTGGTGCGGTTTTGTTTCGCCAAGAAAGACGTCACGCTCGACACCGCGCTCGAGCGGCTGTCGGACGCGGTCCACCGTCGATAGGAGCGTAACGATGCGCGGCGGAATCTTTTCTCACATCCGATTGGCTGTTGCGATGGCCACCCTGTCGGCGGCGCTCCAAGGGCAGGCTGAGGCGCAAGAGCGAACCGTCAATTTCTACAACTGGTCGAACTACGTCGCGCCGGGGCTGCTGGAGGACTTCACCAAGGAGACCGGCATCAAGGTCGTCTACGACACCTTCGACGCCAACGAGACGCTTGAGACCCGCCTGCTCGCCGGAAAATCCGGCTACGACGTGGTCGTTCCCACCGCCTATTTCCTGCAGCGCCAGATCACCGCGAATGTCTTTCAGAAGCTCGACAAATCGAAGTTGCCGAACCTCGCAAATGCCTGGCCGGAGGTGACCAAGCGCCTCGCGGTCTACGATCCCGGCAACGTGTATGCCGCCAATTATATGTGGGGTACCACCGGCATCGGCTACAACGTCAAGGAGGTGCAAAGAATTCTTGGGCCCGACGCCAGGATCGACAGTTGGGATATCGTGTTCAAGCCGGACAATCTGGCGAAGTTCAAGGATTGCGGCGTTCACATGTTGGATTCCGCCGACGATATTTTTCCCGCGGCCTTGAGCTATCTCGGGATCGATCCCAACTCGACCAAACAGGCGGACCTCGAAAAAGCCGCCGATCTCGTCACCAACATCAGGCCCTACATCCGCAAATTTCATTCATCGGAATATCTGAACGGGCTCGCCACCGGCGAGATTTGCTTCGTCGTCGGCTGGTCGGGTGACATTTTACAGGCGCGAAGCCGCGCTGCGGAGGCCAAGAACGGCGTCGAGATCGGCTATGCGATCCCGAAAGAGGGTGCGCAGATGTTTTTCGACAATCTCGCGATTCCGGCGGATGCGAAAAACGTCTCCGAAGCCTACGCGTTGATCAATTATCTCTATCGGCCCGAGATTGCCGCGATGAACACCGATTTTTTGTCCTATGCGAACGGCAATCTGGCGAGCCAGAAGTTGATCGACCCGAAAATTCTCAACGACAAGAATATTTACCCAGACGACGCAACGCTCAAGAAGCTCTTCGTGATCACCGCGCGCGGTCCCGCGACCCAACGCGTCATAAACCGCCTCTGGACGCGGGTGAAGACGGGGCGGTAGCGAGGAATCGTTGCGCGAATGAGCGGAGCGAAATCTGGAGCCGCCGTGCGCGGGATCCTCATCGCCAGCGGCGATGCAGCCACAGCCACTGATCGGGGTGCTCGCGAATCCATCCTTCGACGACGGAGGTGATAGCCTGCATCGTTCCTTGAATGTCGATTTGCCCCGCCGCGTCGCGCACGGGCTTCACTTCTTCCGAGAGTTCGGCACGGAAGCGATGATCGGGGAGGCGAATGATGCGCACGCCGTGAATCGGACATTCGATCTGCCGCAGCAGGCGGGCCAGCATCGGGTTTGCTCGCGTTTTGCGGCCGAAGAACGTGACCTCGACGCCTTTGGTCAGATACTGATCGACCAGCATCGCGACATGGTGGCCATTTTGTAAGGCCTGCGCGAGTTTCAGCGGCGCGTCGGGGCCGGCCGGGACAAGCGTTCCCATCTTTACCGCGCGCAGCTTGTGGATGGCGCGGTCGATGGCGACGATGTTGGGCCGCCGGTAGAGGATGGTGGCCTCCAGCCCGTGCGCGACCGCGGCCAAGGCGGGAAGCTCCCAATTGCCGAGATGGCTTGTAAAGATCAGGGCGGGTTTGCCGTCGTCGCGAAGTTGCTCAAACAACTCGATGCTCCGCGGTCCGGCTTCGATGCGGCTCTCGCGAGCCGGATCATAGTCCCAGATATGATCGAGATGCGCGAATTCGGCGGCGATTCGGCCGAGATTGTCCCAGACGCCCGCGAGAATGGTTTCGGTCTCCGCGGGCGTTTTTTCCGGGAACGCGGCGATAAGATTGGCTCGGCCGGTTCGGTGCTCGCGCGTCAGCGGTCCGATCAGGCGGGCAACCCAACCGAACAGGTTCGCCGTCTTGACGGGATCGAAATAGCGGGTGACGCGGAGGGTGCCGACGGTCATCGCGCCGATCGCGGCGTCGCCGGGCGGCTTGATCGCGTCGCGTATACGAGCCGTGGCGCGACGCAGCAGACGGCGCATCAGGCCGGTCACACCGGTTC
>WNFQ01001190.1_pt1 | contig 18344 bp, 20 predicted proteins | sample 5400171 | NCBI WGS metagenome assembly WNFQ01 (sample SAMN13153356, study PRJNA577476) | soil metagenome | isolation source: 20 cm soil under Madrone tree | place: USA:California | collected 2016-06-14 | reverse complement strand
ATTTCGCGGCCATTCGACCGCTTCTCGGCAACGAGATGAACCATGTTGTCAGGGCTCGGCGCAAAATCAACCGTGCCGTTGACGTTGAACACGTTCATCCAGTGACCGGCGTCGACCCGTCCGTCCCATTTCCAGGTATCGGAATCGCGGCCATACTGCTGTTGCGCACCGAGAATCGGCGCCACGAGCAGCACGGCGAGCGCCGCGAAAAGTCTCGTTTTATTCATCATCTCTCCGGGTGGTTGAGCCACTGTTGATTATTATGCTGCCGCTGAATGTCTGCGCGGTGACTTTCGCCCTGCCGTCACCGATCGTGAAATCGACGCGACCTTCCCTTCTCATGCCGCCTGGCGGCAGCGTGAGCTGAAAATCGGTCGACAGATCGCCGCTGAAAGTCTCCACGCTGAACTGTGCTCCGGCGCCACGCGGAATGTTCAGCCTCAGCGTTCCCGAGTGGGATTCGAAGCTGTACCTGCCCGATGGCTCGATCGTTCCAGTGTACACGATGTCGCCGCTCACGGTCTCCGTACGCACGTCTTTCGATTGAACTCCCACCAGCCGGATATCGCCACTCACCGAGCTCGCCTCGACGTCTCCAGTCACATTCTCCGCGCGAAGTTCGCCGCTGACGGTTTCCGTTCGCAGATTTCCGTTCACCTGCGCAGCGTGCACCGATCCCGACACGGCCTCGGCGCTCACCGTACGCACTCCGTCGGTTACGTCGACGTCGCCGCTCACGCTCGTCGCCTCGATCTCGCCCTGCGAGCCCTTCGCCGTTATGTCGCCCGAAACCGCTTCCAGAATGAGTCTTGATCCGCGCGGAACCGACACGTCGTAGCGCGCGTCACCGACGTTGTTGTGTCTGTGTCCCCGCCTGCCGCCCTCGTCGGAGTCGTCGACACTCAGGCTGACCCTCGACGAATTCGCGCTGAAGCGCAGCATGCCGCTCTCGATGGTCGCCGAGATTTTGACATCGGAGCGGTCCCATCCGGTGACGCGGATTTTCCCCGAGATCAGCGAAAGATCCACGGCGCCGCCGCGATCCAGTCTCACCGTAGTGTCTATCTGGGTGAGGCCGCGTATTCGCAGCCCTTCGTCCTGCGCCTTACCGGAGAGCGGAAGGGCGGTCACCACGATTGCCGTGACGATGAGCCGTGAGAGCTTCATTTCGTTTCTCATTTTATGTGCTTGCCGGCAGCATTGCCGCCGTACGTAGGAGCTCGACCTTCTTGTCGAGCGCATGTGTCAGCTGCTGATCGAGCATGCGGCTAGCCGGATCACCGGCGAGCGCCGCCCTGCTCTGTTCGATGGCGGCATCAATGATCTTCAGATTCCTCTCGATGATCGCGACCGTCGATGAGTCGAGCTGGGTCCTGCGCTGGCTCACGATTCTCTGAAGCATGTCGATCTCTCTTCCGTATACAAGATCGGAATGCGCTCGATCAGCGTTGGTCTGGCTGGCGAGCCTGGCGGGCGTCCGGGGCCGATCGGGAGTGCCATCGCTCGGAGCGGGGCGCGACGGTGCTGCGCCCCCCTGCGTGCTCGGGACACCGAGATTCGGCGATGGTGCAGTCGCACCGGACTCCGGGTCGCTGGTCGGTGCCCCATGATTGTTGGTCGGCGTTGCCTGTGCTACAGTGCCGCTCTGTGCTGGGCCGATCGACCGCGCGGTCAACATGTAGGTGATTCCGGCGGTGCTCACGATCAGCGCAGCGGCCGCGACTCCCATCCACGCCGGCGCGAAGCGCCTCTGACGCTCAGGCCGAGCGGCGAGTGGAATCACTGGCGCCGCAATCCGCGCCTCGATCCCCTGCCACAGGTCACGCGACGGAACGAGGTCCGGCATCGCCGCCGCTTCCTTGCTGATGTTCTCGATGTCTCTCCGCAGACTGGCGCAACGCACGCACTCTCCCAAATGCCGTTCGACCGAATCGCGACGCGCATCGTCCAGCGTTCCCTCGAGATAATCGGGGAGCGCGGCATCGAATGCTTCGCAGGTCATGTTGGAGCTCGTCATCGTTCCAGTGCCTCTCTCAAAAGAAGTCTCGCGCGATGCAGCTGCGCTTTACTTCCGCCCGAGGTGATTCCCAGCATCTCTCCGATCTCCTCGTGCTTGTACCCTTCCACATCGTGGAGCACGAAAACTTTCCGGGCTCCCGCTGGCAGCTTTGATATCGCCTCCGCCAGGTCCATCCGCTCGATGTGCATCGGAGCGCGCGCTACTTCGTCCCACCGCTCGTCGTCCACATCGCCCTGATCCATTCTCGAGGCTTGCTTGCCCTCGCTCTTTCTCGCATTCAGCACCACGTTCACCGCGAGGCGGTGCAGCCAGGTCGAGAATGCGCTCTCTCCCCTGAACTGCGGAAGCTTCTCCCAGGTCCTCACGAACACATCCTGGGTCAGCTCCTCACCCCTCGTCCTGCTTCCCGACATTCGCGCGCAGATCGAGAACACCCTGTTCGCGTGTATCCGATACAGTCGCTCGAAGGCCTGGCGGTCCCCGCCCGCGGCCAGCGCCACGTCCGTGGAATCACCCATTGCTGCGCGAATCACGTTGGATGCCGCCGCCATTCGAGAGTTGTCCCTGTCCTGTTGCGTGATTGGATAGCTCGAATGAGTCAAAGGTTTGAATGCGGGACAATCGGCTTTTCCTGTGGCTGCAGATATGACAGCCCGGCCCAACCCGTTGGTTTGAACCGGCTTCGGGGACGTTTCGGCAGCCCTCTTTGGGCCTCCGACAGAGGGGTCAACCGCCATCGCTGCGCAGGCCCAGCGCGAGCCTGACCTCGCTCGCTCCCTGCTCCAGGGCCGCCTGGGTCTGCGCCACAACAGTGACGTGACCAACCTTCCGCTTCTCCGTAGGCGCCTTCCCATACAGGTGCAGGTGCGCCCCTTCTACCGCCACTACGCGTTCGAGAGGTGGAATGTGTCCGATGATGTTGAACATCACGGAACTTCCGCGCGGAGTCGTGACGCCGAGCGGGAGCGACAGCACTGCTCGAAGGTGATTCTCGAACTGACTCGTCTCGGCGCCCTCGATTGTCCAGTGACCCGAATTATGAACCCGCGGAGCCATCTCGTTCGCGAGCAAAACGCCGTCGACAGAGAAAAGCTCCAGCGCCAGGACACCAACATATGCGAGACTGTCCATCAGCCGTCGGCAGTACTCGATCGCAAGGCTGGCGAGTTCCGGCGTGACACTCGGAGCCGGTGCTGTCGACTCCCGCAGAATGCCTTCGTGATGGATGTTCTGGATCGGCGCGTAGAATACTTCCCTGCCAGCAGTGTCCCGAACGCCGATCACGGAGAGCTCGTGCTGGAACTCTACGTACTTCTCCACCAGAAGCGGTGATCCCGCCAGCTGATTCCATGCAGCGTCGAGCGACGCCGAATCACGGATCACTGCCTGTCCCTTTCCGTCGTAGCCCATCCTTCTGGTCTTGAGTACCACCGGCAGCCCGATCCGTGCGACGGCCCGTTTCAGGTCCTGGACGTTGTCGACGGCAGCGAAGGGAGGTGTCGGAATCTCGAGGTCGCTGAATAGCTGCTTCTCCAGCAACCTGTCCTGTGCCGTTGCCAATGCCTTTACCGGTGGAAACACCTTCATTCGCTCGGCGACGAATCGCACCGTCGACACAGGGATGCTCTCGAATTCGTATGTGACGACGTCCACGCCCTCGAGAAATCGCTCGAGCGCCGCATGATCGCCGTAGTCGGCGGCGATCAGCTGCCCAATCTGTCCGACGGGCGCCCCGGCGTTTGGATCGAAGAACCTGAACTCGATGCCGAGCTGGTAGCCGGCGAGCGCGAGCATCCTTCCGAGCTGCCCCCCACCAAGAACTCCGACTCTCACTCGCTCGCGGCCGGATCGGGCTGAGCGAGAACCGCGTTCGTCTGCTCGGCGCGGAAAGCGCGCAGCCTCTCCCTCACATCGGGCCGATTGATGGCGACGATCGACGCGGCGAGCAGCGCGGCATTGATCGCTCCGGGCTTGCCGATAGCCAGGGTGCCGACCGGCACGCCGGCAGGCATTTGGACGATCGAGAGCAAAGAGTCTATTCCCTGCAATGCTTTCGACTCTACCGGAACACCCAACACCGGAAGTGTGGTCTTGGCCGCCGTCATCCCGGGAAGGTGCGCCGCGCCACCCGCACCCGCGATGATCACTTCGATTCCACGTTGCTCGGCGGAGGCGGCGTACTCGAAGAGCAGATCCGGAGTGCGGTGGGCGGACACGATCTTCGTCTCGTGCGGGACGCCGAGAGCATCAAGCATCTGCGCGGCGTGCTGCATCGTGTCCCAATCGGACTTGGAGCCCATTATCAGTCCAACGAGCGCATCCACCACGTCGATTCCTCTTATTGTGATCCGGCTCGCGCCGCCTACAGCTCCCGGTCCAGCTCCTGCTCGAGATCGTCGAAACCGAGCTCCGCACCGGCGACAATCTCATAGTCGAAATCGTCTTCGTCCGGCACGCCGACATCGTCGAGCGATCGCGGCTCCAAACCATCGAGCGCGGTCCGTTGCTCCAGCGCTAGCAGCAGATCGCTGATCCGGCAAATGCTCTTCCGGTGGTGCGGAGTGATTCCGTGCAACGTGAGGCCCGCCACGTGCGCGCGCGTCGTGTAGCCCGCGTTGTGGTCCCAAATATACTGCGGATAGCGCACCGCGAGCCGCGTCATGAGCAGATCACGAGTGACCTTGGCGAGGATGGATGCACACGCGATGCTGAAGCACCGCGCGTCCCCATGCACGACCGCGGTGTGCGGAATGGGAAGCGTCCGCATCACCCGACCGTCGATCACGACGTGATCCGGCCTTACCTCGAGACGTTCCAGTGCGCGCCGCATGGCGAGCACGCTCGCCTGGTAGATGTTGATGCGATCGATCTCGCGCACCGAGGCGGCCCCGAGGGCGAACGCGACTGCGCGCTCGCGGATCTTGACGGCGAGTCGGACGCGCTGAGCGTGTGTCAATCGCTTGGAGTCGTCCACGCCGGCGATGGCACGGGTGTCGGCGGGCATTATCACGGCGCACGCGACAACCGGACCGGCGATCGGACCTCTACCTACTTCGTCAACGCCGGCGAGCAGCGGACCCTTCTGGACACGTAAGTCACGCTCGATCGTGGTCCAACGCTTCCGCCGCGGAGCAAGCTTGCGGCGGGCGGGTTCTGGATCGGGATTTGGGGCTTCGGGGGTCGACAGCGGAGTGCCCGGTTCGACCTCTTCCTGCATGCTGTTCTACGCCCGGTTGAGCGGCAGAACCTACGCTAGACGCCGGCCTCGGTCTCAGTCTCGGCCGTAGTCTCTGAGCCGGGAACCGTCACCTTGGCTTTCCGTTCTCTGATGCGTGTCGCCTTGCCGGTGAGGTGGCGCAGGTAGTACAGCTTGGCGCGGCGAACGCGGCCGCGGCGGACCACGATGATCTCCCCGATCATCGGGCTGTGCACGGGGAAGATGCGCTCGACGCCGATGCCGTTCGAGATCTTCCGAACGGTGAAGGTCTCGCTCACTCCGCTGCCGCGCTTGGCGATGCAGACACCCTCGAAAGCCTGGATTCTTTCCTTGTCGCCCTCGCGCACGCGCACGTTGACGCGGAGCGTGTCACCGGCCCTGAAGGCGGGGATGTTGTCGCGGAGCCACTCTTTCTGGGTTTCGATGAAGGGATGCATATGGCGCTCGGGGCTGGAGTTAACAGCCTGGTAAAGACTTGTTTAGGGCGTTCTCGGCTAGCCATCAAAAGTAAACCCATAGCTTGCTCAATGCCAGTAATGGTCAATCTGCCACTACAACTGCAACTACGCTGCTGCCTGCTTCCCGCTGCACGCTGTTCGCTATCCGCCGCAAGACTGGCAGGACCCATCAGGGTGGCGTGACGGGAGAAGAAGGTGACGCCGACGATTTTTCAGGCACCGCCGGACTGCGAGCGACGACTCCGTGTCAGTCTCGCCCCCTCCTCTTCCCGCCACTTGGCGATTCTCGCGTGATCTCCTGACAGCAACACCTCCGGAACGGTATGCCCGCGAAACTCCGGCGGCCTCGTGTAACTCGGCGCGCTCAATCCTCGACCGAAAAAGGAATCGCCTCGCGCGCTGTCTATGTCAGACATTGCGCCTGGTAGGAGGCGGACCGTCGCGTCGATGATTGCGAGAGCGGCCGCTTCGCCACCACTCAGCACGAAATCGCCGAGGGAAATCTCCTCAGACGCCAGGTAATCGGCGACGCGCTGGTCGATGTCCTTGTAGTGCCCGCATAGCAGCGTGAGCTCCTCGCCCAGTGCGAATCGCTCGGAGTCCGCGTGGGAAAAAACTTTTCCCCGCGGCGACAACAGCACGATTGGCGGCTTCGTGTGCAGTGATTCCACCGCCTCGAAGAATGGCTGAGGCTTCATCACCATCCCGGCTCCGCCGCCGTACGGCGCATCGTCTACGGTTCGGTGCTTGTCATGCGTAAAGTCGCGCAGGTCTACGAGGTTATATGTAACGCTCCCCGCCGCGGCTGCCCGCGAGGGAATGCTCAGACCGAGCGGCCCCGCAAAGAACTCGGGAAAAATCGTAACGACGTTGATCCTCAGCATACGCTACTCCTCGGCGTCCAGAGGGTCCATGAGGCCGAGCGTGTCGTTGATCAGGATTGTGCGTGCATCGATATCCGTCCGGACAATGATTTCAGGACGGTACGGAATCAGCACACTTCCGCGCCGAGTGTTGATGTCGAGCATGAGTCCTTGTGGCAGCTCGTAGAACGTCGTCACAGTGCCGAGGTTCTCACCGGTGGCGCTCACCGCCTTCATCCCGATCAGGTCGTGGAGATAGACCTGGTCTTCCTGGAGAGGTGGCAGCTCGCTAAAGGGCGCGAGCAGGTAACGTCCCCGCCACAATTCGGCGCTATCGCGGTCCTGGAGCTCCTTGAACTGAACGATCAGGCCCTTCTTGAAGGGCCTCGAGTCCGAGACCGTGAGTGTCGGAGTTTCCTCTTGTCCCCTTACGTCCTGAATTACCGCCAGATCACCGCCGGACGTTCCCGCAAAAACACGACTGCCGGACGCGAAGACCACGTCCGGCTTATCCGTGAGAGGCTCGATGACCACCTCTCCACGAATTCCCTGCGCTTTGCGGATCAGCCCGACGATCGCGTACTCGGGCCCAGTCATTTGAGAACCTGGCGCTCTAGGCGCCGGCGGCTTCGTCCGACTTCTCGCTGAGCGGAACTGCGACCACCTTGCGCTCGATGCCGAGTCTTTGCTCGTGACGCCGCTTGAGGACGCCGGCGCGCCGAAGGAGCGACCGTACGGTGTCGGTGGGCTGGGCGCCAAGGTTGAGCCAGTGGTTGGCTCTCGCTTCGTCGACCTGAAGCGAACCCTCGACCTGACGGGGAGCGTACTGGCCGATGATCTCGATGAATTTCCCGTCGCGTGGACTCTGCGAGTCAGCGATGAGAATGCGGTAGAACGGTGCATTTTTCCGCCCGACCCGGCGGAGACGAATCTTTACCATCTGTACTGCTCCCTGAAGGGTGTATGGAGGAACGCTCGTGGCGTCCCAATCCGGGCTCCTCGCGTCATCGGTCGATCCGATGCGCACCCGGTACGACTGAGTCGTGGAATCTAATAGGTCCGGCGTTACAGGCACAGCTGGTGAAAACGGCAACTGAACGGGTGCCAGCGGTCAGTAGCAAAGGTGCCAGTTCCGCAGTTCACTACGCCCAGACTTATCGCCATGGCGTGACAGCCGCTGCTCGTGCCGTGAATGGCGCCCAGTGAAGTCCGGGCGTCGTAAACCAAAAACTGGCATCTCTGTCACTGACCGCTGGCACCCGTTCAGTTGCAGTTAACGCCCCCCGAACATCCCCGGCATCGACGGCATCCCCATCCTTCCTCCCCCCGCCATTTTCTTCATCATCTTCTGCATCTCGCGGAACTGGTCGAGGAGACGGTTCACGTCGCTGACAGGCCGGCCGGCGCCCTTGGCGATTCGAGCGCGCCTCGAGCCGTTGATCACGCCGGGATTTTTCCGCTCCTCGGGCGTCATGGAGAGCACGATCGCCTCCACGTGCTTCATGCGCTTGGGATCGGCCTTCATCTGCTTCAGTGCCTTGGTGTTCACGCCCGGCAACATTTTCAGGATTCCCTCCAGCGGGCCCATCTTCTCGATCTGCCGCATGCTGCTGAGGAAATCGTTGAGATCCATTCCCTCCTTGCGGACCTTTTTCTCGAGTCGTTTCGTCTCCGCCTCGTCGAACGACGCCTGCGCCTTCTCTACAAGCGTGACGATATCGCCCTGTTGCAGGATGCGTCCCGCCATTCTCTCGGGATGAAACTCTTCCAGCGCGTCGGATTTCTCGCCTACACCGATGTACTTGATGGGCTTTTTTGTCACGCCGTAGATCGAGAGCGCCGCTCCGCCCCTGGCATCGCCGTCCATCTTGGTCAGCACTACACCAGTGATATCGAGCGCCTCGTCAAAGCCCTGTGCGATCTTCACAGCGTCCTGCCCGGTCATCCCGTCGGCGACGAGGAGAATCTCGGACGGACGAAGCGCGTCCTTGAGGTGCGAAAGTTCCTTCATCATCGCTTCGTCGATTTGCAGGCGGCCGGCGGTATCGATGATCACGACCCGATCACGCTCACGCAGGGCTTCCGCGACACCCGCGCGCGCGATCTTCACCACGTCGTTTGTGGTCCGGTCGACGTAAACGGGAATCGAGAGCTCGCGGCCCAGCGTCTCCAGCTGGTCGATCGCCGCGGGCCTGTAGACGTCGGCGGCCACCAGCCGTGTCGAACGACCTTCGGCCTTTAGCTTTTTCGCAAGCTTGGCAGCCGTCGTTGTCTTACCCGATCCCTGGAGACCCACCATCATCACAACCGATGGAGGCACAGTACCGAGCTTAAGTCCCTCGCGGCGCTCGCCGAGCATGGCGGTGAGCTCCTCGTGGACGATCTTGACTAGCTGCTGTCCCGGGGAGACCGTAGTGAGCGCGTTGACACCCGTCGCCTTCTTCTCGACCCGCTCGAGAAACTCACGCGTCAGCTGAAAGTTGACGTCGGCCTCGAGCAGTACGCGGCGGACTTCGCGCAGGCCCTCCCTGATGTCGGCTTCGGTCAGAACACCGCGGCCACGCAGGCGGGCGAACGTGGCCTCGAGCTTTTCGCTCAGATCCTCGAACATAGCCTTTAAACTTAGGCGCCGTTAACTTCTGAAACAACTGAAGCATCACGCCGTTAGAGAGGGACTGGATGCCGCCCGCCCAGCGTAAAGACGACATACTCCACGCCGAAATACCATCGACGCTGCCGCTCATGGCGCTTCGATCCACGATCGTCTATCCCCTCGGCACGATTGCCGTGCAGATGGGTGCTCCCGAGAACCTGGCGCTCCTCAAGGCCAACGAACAGGCCGGCCTCATCGTGGGACTGGTCGTGGCGAGCGGCGACCACGACGATGTGCTGGATCCGGACCGGTTTGTCGGCAGGGTCGGCGTCGCGGCGCGCGTGCACGAGCGAATCAATCTCCCCGGCGAGACTGTACAGATCACGCTTTAGGGCTTGCGTCGCCTGATCGTGGAAGGCGTAGTACAGACCGACCCGTTCGCGATCGTCCGCATCAAGCCGGCGAAAGAGATCGCGCCCGATCCGAACGAGGTTGACGACCTGATCAACCGTATCGTGGCCGGTGCAGAAACTTTGGCCGAGCTGATCGAGCGGATTCCGGACGAAGTGCCGGCAATCCTCAAGATGAACATCTCCGATCCGGGTCGCTTCGCAGATCTCGCCGCCACCAACTTGAACTTCAAGGTCTCGGACAAGGACGAGATACTGCAGCGGCTCAACATCGGGCAGCGACTGAAGTTCCTGTTAGGAAGAGTGGAGCGGGAAGTGGGACGCGCGCGGGTGGCTGAAGACGTCAAGCGACAGACCGAGATCAAGATCGAGCAGCACCAGCGCGAGTTTTATCTGCGCCAGCAGCTGCGCGCGATTCAATCCGAGCTCGGAGAAGGTGATCCGGGGGAAAAGGAAGCGATCGAGACGCTAAAAAAGCTCGAAGAAGCAAATCTGCCCGAGAAGGCGGCACAGGAGGGACGTCGCGAAATCGAGCGGATGCGGAACCTGTCACCCGCCTCAAGCGAGTATCAGGTGATTCGCACCTATCTGGACTGGATGCTCGCCCTTCCGTGGAACGTCAAATCGTCGAAGGACGAAGTCATCGAGCTCAAGAAGGTCGAAGAGCTGTTGGATAGCCGGCACTACGGGCTCAAGGAAGCGAAAGAGCGTATCACCGAATACCTGGCGGTGCGAAAGCTTCGTGGCGGCGATCCGCACGGTCCTATTCTTTGCTTCGTCGGGCCGCCCGGAACCGGCAAGACATCGCTGGGCGAAGCGATCGCGATGTCGATCACCCGCGCCTTCTACCGCATATCGGTCGGCGGGGTGCGCGATGAGGCGGAGGTCCGCGGGCATCGCCGCACTTACGTGGGCGCGATGCCGGGCCTGATCCTTCAGGCGCTGCGACGCGTGCAGGTGCGGGACGCGGTGCTGATGATCGACGAGATTGATAAAATGACATCGGGCGGTCCGTCGGGTGATCCTACCGCAGCGATGCTCGAAGTCCTCGATCCGTCGCAAAACTCGAACTTCGTCGATCACTACCTCAATCTGCCGTTCGACCTCTCGAGCATTCTCTTCATCTGCACGGCGAACAACCTCTTCGACATTCCCGCGCCGCTGCGCGACCGCATGGAAGTCATCCGCGTGCTCGGCTACACGGTGGAGGAAAAGGTCGAGATTGCGTGGCGCTACATGCTCCCGCGCCTGCTGGAGGAGCACGGCATCACCGACAAGGACATTCAGTTCACCGACGAAGTCCTCGGCTTCATCTCTAGCCGTTACTCGCGCGAAGCCGGTCTGCGCAACTTCGAGCGCAACATCGCGTCGCTGATGCGAAAACGCGCCCGCAAGAAGGCCGATGGCGAAGAAGGAGCGTGGATCGTCGACAATCCGATGGTTATCGAGATCCTGGGCAATCCTACCTACACTCTCGAGGACGCGGAGCAGGAGCCCGAGATCGGTGCGGTGACGGGCATGGCCTGGACTGCCACCGGTGGCGATTTGATGGTCATCGAAGCGCTCCGCATGCCGGGCGCCGGGCGCCTGACCGTCACGGGACAACTCGGCGATGTGATGCGCGAATCAGTAGATGCAGCGTACTCCTACGTTCGATCGCGAGCGCACACGCTCGGTGTTCAGGATGTCGAGTTCAAGGAAGTCGACCTGCACGTGCACTTCCCCGCCGGCGCGATTCCAAAGGACGGGCCGAGCGCGGGCGCGGCGGTGACGCTCGCGATCGCGAGTGTGCTGAGCCGGCGCCCGGTTCGTCGAGACATCGCGCTCACGGGCGAGATGACACTCCGGGGAAAGGTGCTGGAGATCGGCGGCGTCAAGGAGAAAGTCATGGCGGCGTACCGCGCCGGCTTGAGGCAGGTGCTTCTGCCCAAGGCAAACGAGAAGGATTTGCGCGGAATTCCGGACGAAGTCGTTAACAGCATGACCTTCACCTTCGTCTCGACCATGGACGACATCATTCACCTCGCGCTTCTCCCCAAGCCGCCGGGAACCCTGGCTGACTCCGCCGAGCCGCACGGCGATGTTGCAGCCAAGAATGCGGTCGGTGATTCGAGTACCGCGTCGATCAACCGGTCGGAGTCGGCAGGAGCAGTCACAAAGTAGGTGAATCTCGAGAATTCCTGGGTCCAGTTCGGCATCCACGTCTTCGTCGGAACAATGGCGGGAGGGCTGTCAGACACCGTAGCGGTGTGGATGCTCTTCAACCCGAAGCAAAAACGTTTCGGATTTCAGGGTGCGATCCCGAAGAACCAGTCGCGCCTGGCGAAGAGCCTCGGGCGAACCGTCGGCGAGCGACTGCTGACGCCAGGCGATCTTCAGCGCGAGCTCGAGCGGCCCGAGCTGTTGACGGCGTTCCAATCGCGCCTCGAGGACGTCATCGCGACGATCCTCACCTCGCGGGACCCGCTGATCGACAAGGTTCCCCCCGCGGTGGTGACGGCGCTGGAAGGCGCGATGACATCCTACCTCCCTGTGGCGATGACAAAGCTCGGCGCATTCCTCGGGCAGCCGACGACGCGCATCAAGCTACGCTCCGCCCTCCACGCAATGTTCAATCGCTTCGTCGACGACATGCGGTTTCACGAGCGGATTTTCGCGAAGCTCATGATGACGGAGAAGAAGTTCGACACCGTGCTCGACGCGATCGAGAACGATGGAGTCGAGCAGGTCGTGGGGCTGCTCGAGGAGCCGGAGATCAGGGAGGAGATCTCGAAGGCGATCCACGACGCGATTCTACATTATCTGCAGCAGCCGATCTCGGATATCCTGGGCGACGTCGAAGCCAAGAGAGATCCCGAGGCGCCGAGGAGGCTTGCGGCGCAGTCGGCACCCGTGATCTGGGAGTGGGTGCACGATCAGCTCCCGGAGCTGATCAAGAAGCTCGACGTCCAGGCAATGGTCGAGCGCAAGGTGATGGCGTTCAGCGTCGACCGCGTCGAGGAGATCCTGCGGAACGTGATTCAGAACGAGCTCAATCTGATCATCACCACCGGCTACGTACTAGGCGGCCTAATCGGAGTCTGCACTTTCGGCCTGCAGAAGCTGCTCGGCCTCTAGGCTACTCCTCCTTGAGTGTCACTTGCGCCGGGTTGACGATCTTCGGGTTTGCTCCCGCGGGAACGTCAACGTAGATCACGACCGGACGACCCTGAATCTCCATAGTCGAGACCTGGAGTGTTCGTCCTGAAGCTGAATAATTCTTGACAAGATCGGTGGAGCCCTTCGCCGCTTTGGTCGAGTAGCGAGCCTCGACAGCCTGTCCGGCGAGGTGGAAAAACTCACCTGCTTCCACCGGCGAATCCCAAACCGTGAGCCAGACGACGCCCTGACCCTGCGGAGTGTTAACGACCGCGTAGCGATCGCCGTCCCATCCTGTCGCTCCGCGCACAGCTTCGTTCTGGTCGTTCAGCTGCTGGAACAGGAAAAGCCGAGTCTCGAATTCCCCGAGGTCGTTGTCGTAGACCTTCGTCGCGTTGGAGAGCGTGCCGAGCGTGACGCGCGTCGGATTGTCGCGCTTCAGGAAGAACGCGGCGGGATGGATTATCTGCTCGGTGGATACCGGCATGTCCTTGTAAATGATCGAGCCCGGCTTTCGTTCCTTATAGTTGCGGTAGAACTCGGCGCCGCTCAGATACGGAAAGATCATAGTCTCCTGAATCACCTTCGGAGCCGCCGCGAAGATCGGCATCGACGCCTGCTCCTCGCGTATCATCTCCCTGATCCGGTCCCAGCCTCCTGGAAGGTTGATCGCGATGTTGGTGCCGCCGAGCATGATCGAGATCTGCTCGTAGACTGCCTGCCCTTCGAAGACGGATTGAGCCGCCGACAGCCGGTCGTTGTCGTCGCGGATCTTCTGAACGGAATCCAGGCTGATGTACTGATCCTGCAGTGCGTGGACGAGCTCGTGCGTGATAGTGAGCGCGCGCGTGTCCTTCGGTGCGTCGTCGACGACGTAGAGCACCTTCGTGTGCGGGTCGTAGTAGCCGACGATCTGCTCCTCCAGCAGGCTGATAAGAAAGGCTTTCAGGTTGAGCGTGTCGGGAATCATGCCGAGGCGCTTGTACGCCGCCTCCTGACCCGCAATGTCGTGCGCGGCCAGCGAGTCGGTGAGCTGTTTCGTCACGAATTCGCGCACCTGGTCCTTCGACCGCGTCTCGACTTTGGGCGGCGTCTTGTACTTGAGTCCCACCGCCTTCTCGATCATCGGCACCGCCTCGGCGACTTCCGCCGCGTACGGACCTTCGTATTTCGGTTTGTCTCTCTCACAGGCGCACACGAACATCAGCACCGCCCCGCCGGTCAGAGAGAGACTTCGCTTAAGCTGAACGCTCATTGCACGCAGATTAGAGAAGGACGAGCAGTCACGACCGTTTCAGAGACCGGAAATCCGCAGATACCACGCGATGATCGCATCTCCGTGAGCGAGGGCGATGAGCGCAGCCGGCGCAAGAAAGACGCCGAACGGAAGCTCACGCTTTCGCCATCCTCCTCCCACTTCGAGTGCGAGCTCGGTCTGCCCCTTGTCGTCGGCGAGTCCTCTGGCTGAGAGCGGGTAGACGACACCCAGCAAGACGATGGGAGCGAGCACGGCGGCTATGAAGATCGTGAGCAGTGAACGCACCGGACCGACCGCCGCGCCCACGACCGCCATGAGTGTCACATCGCCAAACCCCATTGCCGGCCTCTTCAACCAGACTTCACCGAGCCAGCCAACGATCGAGATCGCGCCGGCCCCGACACACATTCCGAGAATTGCGTCCCACGGACCGGCAAACGGCTCCGACTCTCTGAGGTATAGCGCGATAAACGAGGTCAGGAGAATGAAGAACAGACCGAAAACGGTGAAACCGTCGGGGATTACAAAGTGCTTCGCGTCCGTAATCGCTATGCCCAGGAGCACTGTGACAAACACTGCGGCGCGGAAGGCGGTGAAAGACAATCCTAAGTGGCCATAGGTATCGAGCCAGATCAATCCCACCAGCAGCTCGACGATCGGATACTGAATCGAGATGCGCTCGTGGCAATTGCTGCACTTTCCGCGAAGCATCAGCCAGCTCAGGATCGGGATGTTCTCGCTCGCCTTGATCTGATGGCCGCATTTGGGGCATCTCGACCTCGGCTTAACGACCGAGAGGCCTTCCGGCCAACGTCCGATGCAGACGTTGAGGAACGAGCCAATCGCAGCCCCGACCGCGAATACGTAGATGCCTTCCAGAATTTCAATCATGACCGAAGCTCGTAGAGAATGATTCCCGTCGCAACCGCGACGTTGAGGGACTCGACGTTGCGGGCAATCGGAAGCGATACTGTTCGTGCTGCTTTCGCGCGGATCGCCGGAGACAGACCGGATCCCTCGTTTCCAACGGCGATCGCGAGTCTCGGCGGAGCGCCCGCCCTCTCGAGCGGACTACCGCTTGCGTCCGTCGCCCACAGGTCGATCTGCTTTCGCTCGAGAAAGCTCAAAAGTTCATCAACGCCCGTGTGAAACGCCGGATGCTGAAACTGCGCGCCCATCGAGCTCCGAATGACCTTGGGATTCCACAGATCGACTGTGCCCGGAAGTGCGATCGTCGCCGTGGCCCCGAGTGCCGCCGCGGTACGGACGATGGTGCCGGCATTGCCGGGGTCCTGCACCCCATCAAGGACGATCAAGCGGCACACTCCGGTTACATCGAGTGTATCAAGTAAGCGCGCGGGAACTTCACCGATCGCGATGACACCCTGCGGCGACTCGGTTTCGGCGGCGGACCGGAAATCTTTTTCGGAGACCTCCGTCACCTCGACACCGAAGTCGTCTAGAGTCTTGCGCAAGGCCTGGCCTCGCGGAGCCTCAGCGAGCTGGGGAGCGACGAGTGCGCCGCGAACCGTGAGGGGCGAGCGGAGCAGCTCCTCAACCGAGCGTACACCCTCGGCTAGAAAGAGCGAGTGCTTCTCGCGGGCCTTTCTGCGACCGAGATCGCGAGCTAGTGTAAGGAGTTTCACGTGTTGTTAAGGAGTTTCACGTGTTGTTTTTGCGCGACTTGGCTGGAATAGGACTTGCCTCCGCGTCTCACTTGTAATCCCATTGCTGGAGTGTCAATGAAGCGAATTCTCCTGGGTGTTGCGATTGCCACCTCCCTGACTGCTTGCGCCATCTCGCAGCAGCAGGAAATCCAGATGGGACAGGAATATGCGCAACAGATCAACGCGCAACTACCGATTATCCAGGATCCGGAGGTAAACCGCTACATCAACGTCCTCGGAGATTCCATTGCGCGGCTCACGAGCCGGCGTGATCTCGACTGGCAATTCTTCGTCGTGGACTCCAAGGAAGTCAACGCCTTCGCGGTGCCCGGCGGCTTCGTTTATGTGAATCGCGGCCTCATCGAGCGCGCCGACCAGATGGACGAGCTCGCCGGCGTTCTCGGTCACGAAATCGGGCATGTGGTGCGTCGTCACACGGTAAAGCAGATGGAGAAGCAGCAGGGAGCAAACATCGGCGTGACCCTGGCGTGCGTTCTTACGGGCGTTTGCAACAACCAGGCTGCCGGTGCGGCTATCAACGTCCTCGGCGGCGCGGTGTTCGCCCGGTTCAGTCGACAGGATGAGGCCGAAGCGGATCAGGAAGGATTCAAGAACGTCGTGCGCGCCGGAGTCAGTCCGGTCGGAATGGTTACAATGTTCAACAAGCTGCTCGAGGAACGGAAAAGCCATCCCGGCGCCGTTGAGTCGATGTTCCTCACACACCCGCTCGAGGAGGACCGCATTCAGGCGGTTCAGACGCAGATCAATCAGCTGCCTCCCAGCACTCTCGCGTCGCTCGGCACCGATTCCCGCAACTTTCACGCGTTCAAGGCGAGGATCCTGTCGTTACCGCCCTCGCCACCTCCGCGCCAGCTCCAGTAACCCGGTTCATTTACGAGTCGACGATGCGCCGCGATCCTTCGCGGCGCATCTTTGGTTATGCGGATTGCGCTCACCATCGCGGGCTCCGACTCCGGCGGCGGCGCCGGAATCCAGGCGGATCTGAAGACATTTCAGAGATTCGGTGTCTTCGGGACGTCGGCGATCACCGCGATCACGGCACAGAACACTCTGGGGGTGAGCAGGTGGGATGCGGTATCTCCCGAGCTCGTGCGGGCGCAGATAGACGCCCTCGCTGGTGATCTGTTCCCCGGCGCGTTCAAGAGCGGCATGCTCGCCAACGCCGCAGTCGCATCGACGGTCGCCGCGGCGATCCGCGACCACGCGCTTCGCAACTACGTCCTCGATCCGGTGATGGTCGCGACCTCGGGCGACGTGCTGCTCGAGCCTGATGCCATCGAGGTGATCCGTCGCGAGCTGGTTCCAAGCGCGGCTCTCGTCACGCCAAATCTCCACGAAGCAGCGATTCTAACCGGCGAGAAGCTCGACGACGAAGATTCGATGGCGCACGCCGCCGAAGTCCTGGTGAACGACATGGGGGCGCAGGCCGCGCTCATCAAGGGCGGCCACCTCGATTCGGGCAACAGAGTCGTGGACATGCTATACGACGGCGACATCCGCACCTTCCGCCAGCAGCGGCTCGACACCACCAGCACTCACGGGACCGGCTGCACTCTGTCGGCGGCAATCACGGCGCACCTAGCGAAGGGGGAATCGCTTCACGCGGCCGTTCGCCGGGCTATCAACTATGTTCATAATGCCATCGCCAGCGCGCCGGGGCTTGGGTCCGGTCACGGGCCGCTCAATCACCTCGCTGACGATAGCTGAGGACGTCAGCGGCCACTGACGAGGCTTCTATCTGCCACCGACCACGCTTTTGTCTATCGTGGATAGTGGGGGCGCGGCAGAGCGGACAAGAAACTCCGTCACCAGCGACTCGAAAGCTCCGCTGACGCGATTCGTGGTTTCCAGCACTTCTGCATGACTGAGGGCCGCGCCCGTGACTCCTGCAGCGGCGTTTGTAATGCAGCTGACTCCCGCTACGCGCATGCCCAGCGCCCTGGCCAGAATTACCTCGGGCACCGTCGACATTCCAACCGCATCGGCGCCGAGTAGTCTCAGCATCTTTACTTCGCTCGGCGTTTCGTACGACGGACCCAGCAATCCCGCGTACACTCCTTCACGAAGCGTGATCCCCAACTTTTCCGCCGTCGTGCGCAGCAGCCAGCGCAGGCCGGGGTTGTATGCGTCGGTCATATCGGGGAACCGAATTTCTCCTTTCTGCGCCTCTCCCACGAGCGGATTTGCGCCCATGAGATTGAGATGATCCGAGATCATCATCAGATCTCCAACCGCCAGCTTGGGTGAAATTCCGCCGGCCGCGTTCGACACAAAGAGGTCGTACGCGCCGAGTGCGTGGAACACCCGGACCGGGAATGCCGCGAGGGCGGCGGAGTGCCCTTCATACATGTGGAATCGCCCGCTCAGCGCGACAATCTCACGCCCGCCCAACGTCCCGATGATGACAGCTCCTTCGTGTCCGGCGACCGTCGCGTCGGGGAAACCCGGAATATCGCGGAAGGGGATGCGGACGGCGTCGCCAATGGATTTCGCCAGTCCACCCAATCCCGAGCCGAGGATGATTCCGGTTTTGGGATGTTGGGAATTGGCACGCTCGCGAATCGCCACGGCAGCCTTGATTGCCGCGTCTGTAGAGTATTGACTCTTCATTCTTCCGGTCCGATCAGCTGTTCGATCTTGTCCGATACTTCCTCGATCAGCGTGAGTCGCTCCTCCCATGGAAGAAATGCGCTTTCAAA
>WNFQ01001188.1_pt1 | contig 18349 bp, 15 predicted proteins | sample 5400171 | NCBI WGS metagenome assembly WNFQ01 (sample SAMN13153356, study PRJNA577476) | soil metagenome | isolation source: 20 cm soil under Madrone tree | place: USA:California | collected 2016-06-14 | reverse complement strand
GGCCCGGAACTTGCTGCACAAGGCCTGCACTCCGGATTCGAGCCGAGGGGACATGCCGTCGCTCGGCCAGACTTCGCCGACTGCATCAATATCATAGGCATCATGTGGAGAGTCCCGCAATGAACCGTGCCATACCGTACGCCCTCATCCTCGCCTCACTCGTCGCAGCCTGCGCCCGCCTGCAAGGCGAAGACCACGTGCAGGAGTTGCTGAGTCGTCCACCACCAAGCAGCGAGCAGAATCGCGCGTTGGAGTGCGCCAAACTGATCGGGGAAGCCTCGCGGCAGAAGGCAATCGGAAACGATGCTGTGGCAAGTGTGGAGGATCCATTCAACGCGGCCAAGAAGAGGGATGCCGCGGCGCGCGCGGTCATGGCACTAAACGCAAGGCAAAGGGAATTGAGGTGCTCGGAGATCCCCGCAAGCGCTAATACCGAGCCTCCGGCCGATGCCGGACCTGCCAGCCCGACACCGGCTCCGGCGAACGTTGCCCCGGCCGATGCAGACGCGAGCTTCGACCGCTGTTTCAAACGGTGTCGGCAATATACCGACCGCTCCAAGGAGCAGTGTTTCGATGTCTGCAGCAAATGAACCAGCGAATTAGCCCGCGAACGGTTCACTTTGGTGGCTGACGGGTAAGGTACATGATGTACGCGACGAGTTCCCAGCGCTTTTCCTCAGAAAAGCTTCCCCAGGCAGGCATGACGTCCGATCCCGTCCGTCCTTCGGTGATCGTCTTGAAGACGCCCTCTGCGGTCAGGTCCTGGCGTCCCCGGAACGCCGGCGTCTTGCCGCCGCTTCCTTCGAAACCATGGCAATAGGCAGCGCAGAGGGCTCCGAAGCGGAGCCGGCCCTTTTCGATGCGCTCGGGGTCATCCAGCGGAAACGGCGGCGGGGGAGCACTGGATGGAGCGCTCGGCGCCAGTGACGGCTCCGTGGACTGCGCAGGGGCCTTGGTTGCGGCTGGCGTTCCGCCGGCACCCGTATCCTGCGCCAACGTGCCATGCAGACTTAGAGTGGCGACGATCACTGCGACACCGATCGATTGTCTAAACATGGTCCACCTACCCGCTCACGTAATTCACGCTGTATGAAAGCCAAAGGGGAATTTTCGACCCCTTTGGCTTTGCGTGCGGCACACGGCGCGTTTGCCAGGATTACTCGAGGGTAAATGCGAGCAGAGCACCACCGCCCGGCAGGGTCTTGATTTCCGGGAACCGTCCCGCCAGGAAGCCGGGTGAATGAGAGCCGAGACCCGTGGGGATGAGGATGAACTGCTTGCCCTTCACGGCATAGCTGATCGGGCCACCCCGCGCGCCGGAACCGGCGTTGAAGGTCCACAGCTGGTCACCGCTGTCGGCGTCGAAGGCGTACAGGTTCCCGCGCATATCACCGGTGAACACCAGACCACCGCCGGTCGTCAGGACGTTGCTCAGCGGCGGCAGATCGAAGCGCTTCTTCCACTTCACCTTGCCGGAGAACGGGTCGAAGGCGGCCAAATAACCGTCCGCGGTCTTGCCCGGGGGGTCGACCAGCGTGATTTCCGTCAGTCCGAGCGTCAGCGCGTTGATCGGCACCTCGTCGTAGGTCTGCTTTGCACCGGTCACCGTATTGCAGACCTCCATGCCGTGCGAGTACCACAGCTTGGTGTTGGGGTTGTAAGCCCCCGCGTTCCAGCTGCGCGCCCCGAGCAAGTTGGGGCAGAACAGCTTCTGCTTGCCGACCTCGGGCCGGTTTTCCGGTCCCGGTAATCCGGTTTTCGGGTCGACTCCGGTCGTCCAGTTCATGTTTTCCGCGAACTGCCAGACGTTCTTTAGATCGCCGTTGTCCTTGTCCATCACGTACACGAAGCCGTTCTTGTTCAAATGGACCAGCACGGTCTTGCCATTGTGCGGGATCAGCAGTGCCTCGTACGCCGAATCGAAGTCCCAAGTGTCATTCGGCACTTCCTGGCGATACCACTTTACGTTCCCCGTCTTGGGATCGAGCGCCAGCAGGGTTGACGTGTAGAGGTTGTCCCCCTCGCGATCACCGGTGTAGTAGTCCGGCGCGGCATTGCTGGTGCCGATGTAAATGGTATCGGTGGTCGGATCGTAAGTCCCCGGCATCCAGGCTGAGCTGCCGGCATGCTTGCGGCTGTCGCCCGGCCAGCTCTTGGGGTCGTTCTTCGGCACTTCGAAAGTCCAGACGCGCTCGCCAGTGTCGGCATTCACCGCATAGATCTTTCCGGTACCCGGCTGGTCGCCCCCGGTCGTTCCGCCGAACAGCACATTTCCGGCCAGCTGCGGCGGCGCCGAGAACAGGGCGCCCCATTCGGCCTTTGGATTGGTGAGTTGCGTCGACCACAGCTGCTTGCCGGTTTTCTGATCGAGGCCCAGGAAACGTCCATCGAGGGTGCCCACGTACACCTTGCCGCGCCCGACCGTGACGCCACGACTTGCCGCCCGGTAGAACACTTCATTGGCCACTGGGTCGAGCTTGGGGGCGAAATCCCAGATCGCCTTGCCGGTGGTCGCGTCAAGCGCCCAGACGTGGTTATCCGCAGATATCGAGTAGATCACGCCGTCGATCTCGATCGGCGTCGCCTGCAGTCCGTGCGTGATGTTGCCCGGCTGGTGGATCCAGGCAACCTTGAGCTTTTTGACGTTGCTCTTGTTGATCTGATCGAGGGGGCTGTATCGCCAGGCGTTGTAGCTGCGGTGATACTGGGGCCAGTTGTTCGGGTCGTCGTATCCAGGGCCCGATCCGGCCGATGCCAGTCGCGGAACCGTGGCCAGCGCCAAACCGGCGACGGCGATGCCCGCAATCCGTTGAAGCGGGTTCTGCAAGAGATTCATCTGATGTGCTCCGTTGAAACCAAGGGGAATCGCGACGCTCGGGGCCGCGCTCGCGTCAGAACGAGAAATTGACGCCTACGTTGAACAGGAATTCTCCGCCGGGCGCCTGCGGACCGGTCGAAACGATCGACGTCGCGAAGCCCGGGCTGGATCCCGAGTGGACGTAGACCGACTGGAAGTACATCGTGACCCACTTGTTCAGCGACAAGTCGTCGCTCAGGACGATGCTGTTGGTGCTGTCGCCGGTCACATCCTTGTCGTGGCTGTAGTAGTAGGCAAGTGTCGCCGTGTTCTTCGCGTTCCATTTCCAGTCCGCGCCGATGCCGTAGGTGTCGACGTTGTCGGTCTCGTTGCCGCTCGCGGCATTGTGCTTTGCCTCCTGGAATAGGAACTTGACCGTGTAGTCGCCCAGCGGCACTGCGAAGCCGGCCGACTTGTGGTCGATCACCACATTGCCCGTGACCGTGTCTTTCATCTGCTCGAACGAGCCCGACAGGATCACCGGCCCCTTGTATTCCAGGCCGATGGCGTAGGCGCTGCCTGAGGAGAAACTCCCCGACTCACCGCCGAACGAATACAGCACGCCGAGGCTCACCGGACCGAACGTCTTGCGGTATTGCACCGAATTCAAGAAGAAGATGCCGACGTCGTTGTTGGTGTTCTTGGCGCTGCCTTGCCCTCCGTGCGCCACCGGATCCAGCTGCCCGTAGGCCCACTGGTACAGGCCAGAGAACTGCTCCTTGAAGAAGCGCGGCTCCGTATACAGGTCGGCCAGCAGCGCCGGACCGTACTGACGCCCCCAGATCAGCGTGCCCCAGTCGCCCGTCAAGCCGACATTAGCCTGGCGCCGGAATAGCGGCGTGGTGCCGCCGTTTTCGAGGGCATCGCCGGTGCCGTGCAGGAAGCCGGTGGAGATATCGATATGCGACTCGAGGTTGAAGAACGCCGTCGTGTTGTTGCCCAGACCAAGGTCGCCCGACCCTCCCTTGATGCCCCACACCGATTGGCGCAGGCCGTTTTCCTGCATATACGTCCGGCTGCCCTTGTTACCCTTGCAGCTGACGCCGGAGGGATCGCAGGATTTTGTTTGCGTCATGATCCCCGAATCGATAATGCCAAACAGGCTGATCGAGTCCCCTTTATCGTCGTTGTAGACCTTGACGCCTTCGCCCGCAAAAGCGGGACCGGATCCCGCGCAGATTGCCAGCGCAACGGACACCGAAGTTCGACGCGTTGCCGACGCACGCCATAGACGAGCTGACTGGCTTGCTCTTTTCGTTGTTCTCATGCACTCCCCCACCGAGTCGTTAGATTTGGTCGATTGCGCGCCGAGCACGTGCTCTGCAATTAGCAAGTGCCAAATGCCCGACGCGCCTGCTTGTGCCTGTGCGCGCCCATACCGGCCTGTTCATTGCTGACCGACTACGGGATCCGCGTCGCGCGTATGCCGTAAGCACGCTCCGTGCCAACCGATCCACGCTCCACGGTCGCCTCCTGAAACTGCGAAACAGGACATGGAAGCAGGACTTGCCGTGTCACACCTGTTGCAGTGATGCACTGGCCTCGGGCGACATCTGTATCGGAACGGCAGCGACGCTTACGAGGGGCCGCGAGCGCAGGATGAATACACGGACCGACCAACAGTCGGCAAGCACCAGCCCCCAACCGCGTGGTTCCTATGCGCGGCGGCGCGCGGATTCAGGCGTGCCGCGCCGCCTGTGCCTGCAGATCGGCGTGATACGAGCTGCGTACTAGTGGCGCGCAGGCGGCGTGCGCAAATCCCATGCCCCGCGCCTCGCGTTCGAACATCTCGAAGGTCTCCGGAGGTACGTAGCGCAGCACCGGCAGGTGGTGCGCGCTGGGCGCCAAGTATTGGCCGATGGTCAGCATCTGTACCCCTGCCGCGTGCAGGTCGCGCATGACCTGCAGGATCTCCTCGTCGGTCTCGCCCAGTCCGACCATCAGCCCGCTCTTAGTGGGCACCGAGGGCACACGGGAGCCGAACTCGCGCAGCAGCCGCAGCGAGTGCTGATAGTCGGCACCCGGTCTTGCGCTGCGATACAGGCGAGGCACGGTTTCCAGGTTGTGGTTCATCACATCGGGCGGCGTCGCCTGCAGGATCGGCAAGGCGCGGTCCAGGCGGCCGCGAAAATCCGGCACGAGGACTTCGATGCGGGTCGCCGGCGAAGCCTGCCGCACGGCGTCGATGCAGTCGGCGAAGTGCCCGGCGCCGCCGTCGCGCAGATCATCGCGATCCACCGAGGTGATCACCACGTAGTTCAATCCCAGCCGTGACACCGACTGGGCCAGGTGCACAGGCTCCTGCGGGTCCAACGGATCGGGGTAGCCATGGCCGACATCGCAGAACGGGCAGCGCCGCGTGCAGCGGTCGCCCATGATCATGAAGGTCGCCGTACCATGCCCGAAGCACTCGCCGATATTCGGGCAGCTCGCCTCCTCGCAAACGGTGTTCAGCTTGTGCTCACGCAGCAGCGCCTTGATCTCATAGAAGCGCGTGGCCGCCGAGCCCGCGCGCACGCGGATCCAGTGTGGCTTGGCCAAAGGCGGCGTGCCGCCGTCGACGCGAATCGGTATCAGCCGGGTTTTGCCTGCGCCCTTGATCTTGGCGGGCGTCTTGGCGGCTGGGTGTGCGTCGTTTACGGAGTCGATGGTTGCTGCGGTCGCCGCTGAAATCTTCATGCGTTCACCGACCCGTGCCCAGGCATATCGAGCTGTCCTGGCGCGTGTAGCCGCATTCGCGCGGCGGCGGTCATGCCACTTCATCCATCAAAGCGAAAAGCGTGCCGGATCGATTTGACGGCGGGAGCCGCTTGCGCCACGTTTGCCGGTCGATCGGTCTTCGGCAACGATTTGCCCTGGCATTGATCTTGCTCGATAGGCCCCATCTATCCATGCATCAGCGTCATTTCCTCCGGCATCTGTTTGTGCCGTTCGAGCGCTCATCGTGGCGCTCGCTTTTTTTCTGGCCTGTGTGCGCCCTGCGCGAAGGCCATCGACCATGCCGCGGCCACAGTCCCCCCCCAGCGACCAAGCGGACAGATACGGCAGCGGCGACCTGGAGCGTGAAGAGTCGACGCGTGTCGCATTCGCTGTACGTCGCGCTGCGACAGCTGTTGCACCTGGACCCCTGGCGGGCCAGGCGTCGCAACCCACGCACAGAATCAGGGTGCGCGCTGGAGCAGTGGCACGATATATGCATGAAGGCATCGCGTCCGAACGTAAGGGTCGGCGCTGCGCGACCCTCGCCGGTCGAAGAGCGCCTTTATTCCTGTAGTCCGAGGACAAACTCACGGAGGGGGAGACCATGACTGACGAAAGAGCTGGACAGGATCGGCCTCGGAAACGATTTGCTGCAGTCTTGTGCGGTGCGATTGGTCTGGCTTTTTGTTCACTTGCGTCCGCCGACGAGCCGGAGCCGCCGCTTGGTGTAAACGTCCTTGAGGCGACGTTCAAGTGGAGACCAAATTACGTCAGCGACGACATGCTCCTCAACGCGGACAAGGACGCAAATAACTGGCTGCATTACGGAAAGGACTACCTGGGCAGCCGGTTCAGCCAGTTGTCGCAGATCAACCGGGGCAACGTCGCAAAACTCGTCGCCAAATGGAATCTTTCATTCGGTGTGAATGACGCGCAGGACAGCGAAGCGGTCGTAGTGAATGGGCGAATGTACGTGACTGCGAGTCAAGATAAGGTGTTTTCGCTAGATGCAGACACGGGAAGAATGATCTGGAAGTACGAACACTCGCTGCCTGCCGATCTTGGGCCACGTTTGTGCTGTGAAGCAGTCAACCGTGGTGTCGCCGTATATAAGGACAAAATCTATCTTGAGACCCTGGACGCTCATGTTGTTGCGCTGAACAATACGACCGGCAAGGTGGAATGGGACGTCAAACTCGGGGACTACGGCGCGGGCGAAATCTATACGGCGATGCCTCTCGTTGCCAAGGGCAAGATCATCGTTGGAACCTCCGGCAGCGATGTTGGTGCCAACGCAGGCAGAATCACCGCCCTAGACCCGGATACTGGAAAGGTTGTCTGGGAAACCCGCACCCGACCGGTTAGCGCCAGCGATCCTGCCGCGAAGACTTGGGCGAATGATTCCTGGAGAACCGGCGGCGTGTCCGCGTGGCTCACGGGCACCTATGACGCGAAGAGCAATACGGTTCTTTGGGGTGCAGGCAATCCGACGCCGGACTTCGACCCAAGCGTACGCAAGGGGGACAATTTGTACAGCAATTCCACGCTCGCATTGGATGCCGACACCGGGAAAATCAAATTCTATTTTCAGTACACGCCGAACGACTCGTGGGATTACGACGGGAACAACGAGACCATTCTCGTTGATGACGAAAAGGGGCGCAAGGTCTGGCTACACGGAGATCGCAATGGACACCTGTATTCGATTGACCGCACGAACGGAAAATGCAACTGGGTTGTGCCGATCGCACGAGTGAATTGGGTCACTGGGTTTCGAGACAACTGTGTGCCGATTGTTAATCCGGAAAAAGTGCCTGGGTATGACAAAGTCGCGACCGATATCGCACCGATTCTGGACGGGGGAAAGGAGTGGCACCCGGCCGCATATAGCCCGCTCACGAAGCTCATTTATGTTCCTTTCATCGATGGTTCAATGGACATTCAGGCGAAAAAGCAGGAGTGGAAGCGCGGTGAATGGTTTCTTTCTTCGAAAGTATTGAAAGCGAATCCGTACACGGGTGGCGTCAAGGCATTCAACGCCACCAGCGGCGAACTCGTGTGGACTCGCCCACAAAGCACCCCTGCGACCAGCGGACTGATTGCTACCGCGGGAGGGCTGGTGTTCACCGGCGACGCCGAGGGTTATTTCAGCGCGATCAAGGATGACACCGGGGAAACGCTATGGCGCTTCAATGTCGGCACCGGCATACACGGCAATCCGACCACCTTTACCGCGAACGGCAAGCAGTACGTGGCAATCGTCTACGGTCCGGGGGGCGGCAGTCTTTGGCCGCTCGTCTACGACGAGCTGTTCAAGCACCAGAATCGTGGTGGGGGCATGATCGTCTTCGGCCTGCCGGACTGAACGATACGATCGCGCGTAACGCAAGCTCCGCTCGGCGTTCGGTGGGCCTTGTCCGATGACTCGCAACATAACCCGTGCGCTGGGCCTGGTTGGGTTGATACTCGCGTCGCTGGCCGCCGCAGGCGGTGCGGCGGCCAGCGACCGCCCACCTGGCGCTCTGACGGCCTGCGTTGTCGGCGACAATCCACCGTTTTCTTCGGCGAGCGCCGAGGGACGCGGCGGCATCGATGTTGACGTGGCCCAGCTGATCGCGCAGCAGATCGGGCGCGAACTACGCCTCCAATGGGTCCGGGTGCCCGCGCGGGGCGGAATCGGCCGTGCGCTGAAAGAATCGATTCAAAGCGGTACGTGCGATGTATTTCTCGGTGTTCCAGATGCGCAGGAAATGGCAACCGAGCTTCGGGAGCACCATCTTGCAAGCACGCGGCCGTACCTGGCAGTCGGATATCTGCTGGTGTCGCCTCCGGGAAGCAAACCGGCAACGATTCGCGAGGCCAGGCGCGTCAAGCGCCTGGGGGCATCGACCGCGACCCCGGCCGATCTTTTTCTTTACAAGGAACACTTCAATCGAGTTCCGTACGGCAACAATCGAGATCTCCTGGTCGCACTGTGCAACGGAGAGATCGACATGGCCTTGGCCTGGTCGCCGGCGATCGCCACACTGCGGGCAGACGGGTCGGGTGCACAGGTCGTCATCGCGTCGGAACAACCGGATGATCGAATCCTGCGAACGGGTCTGGCGATCGCAACGCGATTGGACGATGGCGAGATGACGAGGCAGATCGACCTGGCGATTCAGCGCCTGCAGGCAGATGGAAGCTTTGCAAAACTGGCCGATCTGCATGGATTGCCATACATGGCTCCACAGTGACATCCTGAAATTTACAAGTGGAGGCGTTAAGTGCAAGGCAATGGAATGCAAACGGCAGCAGGACTGCACCGGGTGCGGCGCGTTGCCGCTGTGCTCTGTCTGGCCGCGATCAGCGCTTTGGCCGGTCCGGCGCTTGCCGAGGCAGGCGGCGCGGACGAGGACAATCCCTTCGCCAATAGTAAGGACGCGGCCGACAAAGGCGAGGAGCTGTTCTCACGCAATTGTCAGCCGTGTCATAACACACGCGGCAAAGGCGGAAAGGGGCCGCAACTGGTTCGTGGGGCCTGGGGGCCAGGCGGTGCCAACACGGATCTGACGATGTATCGAATCATCGCGGGCGGCCGGCCGGGCACCGAAATGGGCAGCTTCGCGACCGGACTGACCAGTGACGAAATGTGGCAAATCATCACGTTTCTCCGTGCGGAAGCAAAGCGCGTCAAATCCGAGGCGAGCAAAGCATCTGAAGACGACACTCTCTGGTAGCTACGAATCACCGTTTCGGCATGAACAGGTCGGTGATCGATCCATCGACGATCTCCGCCGCCAAGGCGACCGACTCGGACAGGGTCGGATGAGGGTGTATCGCGTGCATAAGCGAATGCACGTCCGCGCCGCCCTCGAGTGCCACGACGGTTTCCGCGATCAACTCCCCTGCACCGACACCGACGATTCCGGCGCCCAAAAGCCGCTTGCTTTTGGGGTCGACCACCAGCTTGGTCAGGCCGTCGGTGCGGTCGATGCTGAGCGCGCGCCCTGAAGCAGCCCACGGGAAGACTCCCACCTGATAACCGATGCCCGCCTCCTTTGCATCGGCCTCAGTCAGCCCCATCCATGCGATCTCCGGATCGGTGTAGGCAACGCTCGGTATCGTGGCGGGGTCAAACCGCGCGTCGAATCCGGCGATCGCCTCGGCAGCCACCCGACCCTCGTGAGTTGCCTTGTGCGCCAACATCGGACCGGCAACCAGGTCGCCGATCGCGAAGATGTGTGAAACGTTGGTGCGACGCTGACGGTCGACAGGAATAAAACCTTTTTCATCCACCGCAACACCGGCGCGGTCGGCTCCGAGTTGCTTGCCGTTCGGACTGCGCCCGACCGCCAGCAGAACAAGCTGGTAAAGCTGCGCTTCGCCGGGTGCGGCCGCGCCCTCGAAGTGCACCAGCAGGCCGTCCGGGCGCGCGTCGATGCGGGCGACACGGGTGCGCAGCATGATCGCCTCGTAGCGTTTCGCCAAGCGCGCCTGCAGGACCGCAACCAGGTCGCGGTCCGCATCCAGGATCAGGCCGTCGGCCATCTCGACGACGCTGACTCGACTGCCCAGCGCATCGTAAACGGTCGCCATTTCCAGGCCGATGATCCCGCCACCAACGACCAGCATGCGCGGCGGCAGGTCAGGTAGTTCCAGCGCGCCGGTCGAGTCCAACAGCCTCGGATCGTCACCGGCGAGGCCAGGGATTTGCGCCGGAGACGAGCCGGCGGCGATGATGCAATGGGCGAAACGGATCTTCCTTTCGCCCTTGTCGTTGCGCACGATGACGCTGTGGGGCGAATCGAAGGTGGCGGTGCCCTGGATCACGCCGACCTTGCGTTGGCGCGCCAATCCGGCAAGGCCCCGAGTCAGCTTGCCGACGATTTCGTCCTTGTAGGTGCGCAGCGCCCGCAAGTCGATTTCCGGTGCAACGAAGCGGATACCGTGACGGGCCATCGCCTGCGCGTCGGTGATCACCTTGGCCACATGCAAAAGAGCCTTCGACGGGATGCATCCGACGTTCAGGCAGACGCCACCGAGCGTTGCCCGTGCATCCACGAGCGCGACCTGGCTGCCAAGGTCTGCAGCGCGGAATGCGGCCGTGTAGCCGCCTGGTCCGCCGCCGATCACCAGCACCTCCGTCTCAGCCACGGTTGGCGCGGCGGCACTTCCCAGGGGCGAGGTCATGGTCCTTCCTCAAGTGTCGCGGCCGCAACTGCCCGGCCGAAGTCTTCGAAGTCCATCTGCTGTTTCTCCACGCAAGGGGGCCGGCACCCAACCCTGATGTGTTGCGTCGATTGCATTAAGCAAGCCGTATGCCACGTGCCATCGACATTCGGCGAGCGCCGCGCCCGCGTGGATTGAGCTCTGTCAGTCGACGCCACAACCGCGTCACCTGTCGCTGTGCAAATGTCACACCTGTATCGCCGTCGTCAGGTGGCGGCAGGGTCGGGGGGAGGAAACTGCGGCATTCGGCGGTTTCCAAAGGTGAAATCGATGCTCGATGCAGCTGGCACGGTCATTGCGTTGCATTATGAGTCGGACGGAGTACAGCGGCCATGCCGCCCAACACATCGAGCCATGCACCTTGCGTGGGGATCATTGCCAATCCGGTTTCGGCGCGCGATATCCGCCGCATCATCGCGAACGCGAGCAATCTGCAGACCGCCGAGCGGGTGAACATCGTGCTGCGCGTGCTGACCACGCTCGCCGCGACCGGCGTAGAGCGCGTTCTGATGATGCCGGACAAAGGCGGCATCAGCTCGATGTTGCTCCGTAGCCTCAAGCGCGAGCGAAATATTCACTACCACTTCCCCGAGCTCGAGTTCGTGGACATGCCGGTCACATCGACCGTCGACGACAGCTTTCGTGCCGCCCGCAGCATGCAACAGGCCGGCGTCAACGCGATTGTCGTCCTCGGTGGCGACGGCACACACCGCGCCGTCGTCCGCGAGCTTATCCATGGCACTCGCGACGGCGCGCCAGCTGTTCCGATCGCCGGCCTGTCAACCGGCACCAACAACGCCTTTCCCGAGATGCGTGAACCAACCGTCGCCGCTCTCGCCGTCGGCCTTTATTCAACTGGAAAATTGAGTGCGTCGAAGGCACTTGCGCCGAACAAGGTGCTCGAAATCACGATCGACGGTGGCCGGCGTCGCGATATCGCGATCGTGGACACGGTGATCACAAGCGACCGATTCATCGGTGCGCGTGCGCTGTGGAAGACCGACAGTCTTGGCGCCGCCTATTTGACCTTCGCCGATCCGCAGGTGATCGGCCTGTCGGCCATCGGCGGGCTCCTTCAACCGGTCGGTCGAACCGAGAAAGGCGGTCTCGCCGTATACCTCAGCGACGATCCGGCGCGCTGCCGCCTGCGGCTTCGGGCGCCGATCGCACCCGGCATGGTCTGCGATCTCGGCATTGCGGGCTGGGAAGCGATGCCCGCCGGCAAGGCCTTTCCTGTTGCTCTGGCGGCCGGCGTGGTCGCGCTGGACGGCGAGCGCGAACTGACTTTCGACGTCGGCGAGCAAGTCTGCGTTACGTTGCGAGAGGACGCATTCCTGACGGTGGACGTGGCGCGCTGCATGCATGCCGCTGCACGCGAGGGCCTTTTCCGCCACCTATCATCAAACAACTGAAAGGAAACACCTACCATGGCAGACAAAAATTCGTTCCCGCTTTCCCGCGAGGCCTTGCTGAAGTGCTACCGGACCATGCGGACGATCCGCGAATTCGAGGAGCGCTTGCACATCGACTTTAGTCGCGGCGACATACCCGGCTTCGTGCACCTTTATGCCGGAGAGGAAGCGACGGCCGCCGCCATCATGTCCCATCTCGGCGACGGTGACCGGATCGCCAGCACGCACCGCGGCCACGGCCACTGCATCGCCAAGGGCGTCGACGTCGTCAGCATGATGAAGGAGATTTACGGCCGCAAGGGCGGATCCTGCAATGGCAAGGGCGGTTCGATGCACATTGCCGACCTGAGCAAAGGCATGATGGGCGCCAACGGAATTCTGGGCGCCGGTGCGCCGCTGGCCTGCGGCGCCGCACTCGCGGCCAAGTTCCGCGGCAAGGGCGAGGTGGCGATCAGCTTCGTCGGCGACGGCGGCTCCAATCAGGGCACGTTTCTCGAAAGCCTGAACCTCGCTGCGGTTTGGAATTTGCCGGTGATTTTCGTCGTCGAGAACAACGGGTACGCCGAAGCGACCTCGCGCGACTACGGGACAGCGGTCGATAGCTTCGTCGATCGCGCCGCTGGCTTCGGCCTGCCCGGCGTCACGGTCGACGGCACCGACTTCTTCGGCGTCTATGAAGCCACGGGCGAAATCGTAAAGCGTGCCCGCGAAGGAGGGGGGCCTTCGCTGCTTGAATGCAAGATGGTTCGCTTCTACGGCCACTTCGAGGGCGACGCCCAGACCTACCGTGCCCCTGGCGAACTCGACGACATCCGTGCCAACCACGACTGCCTGAAAATCTTCTCGGCCCAGGTGACTTCGGCCGGCGTGATCACTGCCGCTGAACTGTCAGCAATCGACCGCGAGGTGCTCGACCTGATCGAGACGGCGGTCAAGCAAGCTAAAGCCGCGCCGATGCCAACTCTGGCCGACCTGACCACTGACGTCTACATCAACTACTGAATCGAACCGACAACGGAAGCCAGGAGACCAACATGGCCAGAAAAATCAGCTTGAAGCAAGCCGTCAACGAAGCGCTCGACCAGGAGATGACGAACGATCCCACGGTGATCTGCTTGGGAGAGGACATCGTGGGTGGCGCCGGCAGCGAAGGCGAAATGGACGCCTGGGGCGGCGTGCTCGGCGTCACCAAAGGACTCTACGCCAAGCACGGCAACCGCTTGATGGACACACCGCTGTCCGAGAGCGCCTACATTGGCGCGGCGATCGGGGCCGCCGCTTGCGGCATGCGTCCGGTCGCCGAACTGATGTTCATCGACTTCATGGGTGTCTGCTTCGACCAGATCTTCAACCAGGCCGCCAAGTTCAAATACATGTTCGGCGGCAAGGCGGAAACACCGGTGGTGATTCGCGCCATGGTCGGCGCGGGCTTCCGCGCCGCCGCGCAGCACAGCCAGATGCTCACGCCCCTGTTCACGCACATTCCCGGGCTCAAGGTGGTGTGCCCGAGCACTCCCTACGACACCAAGGGTCTGCTGATCCAGTCGATACGCGACAACGATCCGGTCATTTTCTGCGAGCACAAGAATCTCTACGCGCTCGAAGGCGAAGTGCCGGAAGCCTCGTATGCGCTTCCCTTCGGCGAAGCCAACGTCGTGCGCGATGGCAAGCACTGCACGATCGTCACTTACGGCTTGATGGTGCACCGCTCGCTCGAAGCCGCGGCAACCCTGGCCAAGTCCGGCGTCGAAGTAGAGATTGTCGACCTGCGTACGCTCTCTCCGCTCGACATGGACACCGTGCTCGACAGCGTCACCAAGACCGGCCGCCTGGTCTGCGTCGATGAAGCCAGCCCCCGCTGCAACATCGCAACCGACATCTCGGCGCAGGTTGCGATGCGGGCTTTCGGCGCGCTGAAGGCACAGATCGAGATGGTCGCGCCGCCTCACGTCCCGGTACCGTTTTCGCCAACGCTCGAAGACCTTTACATCCCGAGCGGCGCGCAGATCGCTGACGCGGTGCGCAAGACCCTGAAGGGAGGAAAAAGCTGATGGCGGAGATCACACCCATCGTCATGCCCAAGTGGGGCCTGTCGATGAAGGAAGGCACGGTAACCGCTTGGCTGGTCGACGAAGGCACCGAGATCAAGGTCGGCATGCCGATCCTCGAAGTCGAAACCGACAAGATCGCCAACGCGGTCGAGGCGCCCGATCCGGGCATTCTGCGCCGCAAAATCGCCGCTCAAGGTGATCTGCTGCCGGTCAAGGCGCTGCTCGGGGTGATGGCCGGCGGCGATGTCAGCGATGCCGATATCGACGCCTATATCGCTGCCTGGGTCACCCCTGCGGCCGACGATGAAGGCGAAGCTGCCGGACCGGCCTACCAGTTCATCGAGGTCGACGGCATACGCGTCCGCTACGCCCGCAGGGGCGCCGCCGAAGGCACGCCGGTGCTATTTATTCATGGCTACGGCGGCGACCTCGACAACTGGCTGTTCAACATCGACGCGGTCGGCGAGAAAGCGCCGGTGATCGCGCTGGACCTGCCGGGCCACGGCCAGTCGAGCGTCAAATTGCCGGGCGCCAGCATCGCTGCGCTGGCGGGCTTCGTCGCCAGATTCATGGACGCGATCGAGCTCCGCCGTGCCCACCTGGTCGGTCACTCAATGGGTGCCGCCGTGGCATCGCAGATCGCGCTGGACGATCCCAAGCGGGTCGCATCACTGACCTTGATCGGCAGCGCTGGATTCGGGCCGGAGATCAACAGTGCCTACGTGGACGGCTTCGCCAGCGCGGCGTCCCGCCGCGATTTAAAACCGGTGCTCGAACTGCTGTTTGCCGACCCGAGCCTGGTCAGCCGGCAGATGATCGATGACGTTCTCAAGTACAAGCGTCTCGATGGCGTCAGCGCGCTTCTGGCCGAACTCGGAAAGGCCCTGTTCGTGAGCGGCAAGCAGGGCGAGCAGCCCGGGCTCAAGCTTCGAGATAGTGGATCAAGCCAGCGCGTGCTGGTAATCTGGGGTCGCGACGACCAGATCATCCCTGCGGCCCACGCCGGCAATGCGCCGCCGGGCGCCACCGTCGAAGTCTTCGATGGGGTCGGACACATGGCACAGATGGAGCGCGCGAGTGACGTGAACCGCCTGATCCTGCGGCAGATCAGTGGTTGAAACAACGCGCTGGACGCGATTGCTTTGCTCGGCCAGCGCGATCGACGGCGAGCTCGAACTCGAATGGCTCGATCGGGCGCTCGACGGCCATTCGACAGCCGCGCTGTGGACCGGGCGCCCGGGACTGGTGGCGCCACTGTCATACCGGCGCCACGCCGGGCTCGAGGACGTATGCGCTGCGTCGGCAGCGCGCGGTTGGCCGGTGCGATTGCGCCGCTCCGGTGGCGGCGTCGTGCCGCAGGGGCCGGGAATCCTGAACGTGAGCCTGGCCTACCCGTGCACCGGTTCGCCCGGCAAGATGATGCAGACCGTCTACGCGCAGCTTTGCGCCATTCTGACCGAGGCGCTCGCCGGTCTTGGCATCGCGGCCGAGGTCCGTTCGGTCGAGGGCTCGTTCTGCGACGGGCGGTTCAACCTTGCTGTCGCCGGCACGCGCGATGGCGCCCCGCGCAAGATCGCAGGCACCGCACAATACTGGCGGCGCGCCGGTGAACGGCACGCGGTGCTTGCCCACGCGCTTCTGATCGTCGATGCCGATCCAGCGATGCTGACCAGCGCGGCCAACCGTTTCGAAGCCGCACTAGGCAGCGGCCGCCAATACGATACGAAATCGCTCACCAGCGCCGCCCAGGCCTGGTCCGCCGCACACCCCGGCGAATGCCCATCGGCCAATTTTTCAGAAGAAGTGAGACAGCGGATCGCCGCAGCACTAAGACATTAAATCCGACTGGAGACTGACGTGGTTCTGCTTGAATTTGCGATGTCCCCGCTGACCAAGGGCGAGAGCGTCAGCGCTTATGTCGCCCGCTCGCTCGACATCGTCGACAAGAGCGGCCTGCCCTACCAACTAACGCCGATGGGCACCATCATTGAAGGTGAATGGGATGAAGTGCTGAGCGTCGTAACTGCGTGCTTCAAGGCGATGAGCGAGGACTGCGAACGCATCGGAACGAATATCAAAATCGACTACCGCGCGAGCGCTCGCGGGCGCCTGCAGAGCAAGGTCGAATCAGTGCAAAAGAAGCTGGGCCGTAAACTTGCGACCTGATCGATGGCAAGATGTTCGAGTGTGGTCGGGTGGCTAAAGGTGCGTCGGAGAGATGATGTTCAAACGCTTCATCTGCCGGTAGACCGTCGCCCGGCAAACGCGGAGTTCGTTGGACACCGAAGTGATGTTCCAATGATGTCGACGCAGCACCTCTAGCAGCCGCACGGCGTCCGGCGAAGCCTCCAAGGGCACAAGCGCCTCCGATTTACTCGTCCCACGCACGCCAGCGATGGCCGGCGGCTGCTTGGGAGTCGTCGAATCCTGAAAGTCGACATCCAGCTCCTGCGGCAAGTCCCCTATGTCGATGAACCCATTCTCACAGACCGCGAGGGCAAATCGGATAACATTTCGCAATTGTCGAATGTTTCCCGGCCAGGGGAACGCCAGAAACAGCGCCATCGCCTTGTCCGAAATCTCGGCGTTGATCCCCAATTGCGCGCCCTCTTGATCGAGCACTCGCGAGATGACATAGCTCCTGTCATCGCGCTCGCGCAGCGGTGGTAGGAGAAGCGTCGCTCCGCATAATCGATAGTACAGATCCTCCCGAAACACACCGTCTCCGATCAGGCGGCGCAAGTCACGATTCGAAGCGGCCACCACGGTCAACTCGACTGGGATCGGCTTGTCGCCACCAATTGGCAGAATTTCCTTCTCGGACAGAACTCGCAGCAGCCTGCATTGCAGCTGCAAAGGCATGTCACCAATTTCGTCGAGGAAAAGGGTACCGCCATCGGATTGCTGAATCAGGCCACGCATTCCCTTCGCACGCCCGCCCGTGAACGATCCGGCCACGTAGCCGAACAATTCGCTCTCGATGAGCGACTCTGGTATGGCGGCGCAATTGACAGCGACAAACGGGTTCTTGCGTCGAGTGCTGGAGTTGTGCAACGCACGCGCGATTAGCTCCTTGCCGGTGCCAGTCTCCCCATGCAGAAGTATGTTGACACTCTTGTCAACCAGACGCTTGGCCTGATCGATCAGGCGCTTCATTTTCACATCGTCACCGGCGAGATTATCCAGAGCCGAGCAGTCAAGTGCCGCGACCGAAGAAGCCGAGCTGGACTGCGTGCCTGCACTGCGCGTAAGCGCTGGCCGGGGCGGCACCACCATCGCGTAATACAGTTGATGTGTCAGGGTGCTGAGCATCGTCCTATCCGTACTGGTACCCAGCCGCGTCAGGCGCCGCATGTCATCCAGAGTGGCCTTGAAAACGTCGGTCAAGCGACGCCCGATCAGACTCGGCTGACGGGCACCCTCCAAAATGGCGACCAGCGCTTTGCGCGCACCCGTATTTGCACCCACGATCATTCCGTCTCGGTCGAACGCGACCATGGCTTCACCGCTGACATTGACCAAGGCCCAATCGAACCCCAGGCGCAGAATCCACTGATTGTGAAAATGGCGCAGAAAGTTCGAATCGTCCACCATCTGCGCGTACATCACCGTCAGGTGCCGCGTCAGATGTTGACTCTCTCTGGCCTCGGGAGACCTAAGCGCCGAGACATCCAGCACGCCCATGAATTCGCCGGTCGGATCGAACAGCGGCGCGGCGGTACACGTGAGTCCGATGTGGGTCGAGTCGAAATGGTCGTCCTGATGACAGGTCAGCGGTTCGCGCTCGTAGATGCAGGTGCCGACTCCGCAGGTTCCGACGTGCTGCTCGTTCCAGTCGGCCCCGAGGTACAGACCGGCTCTCCTCAGTTCGCGATCCCACTGATCGTTGCCGATGTAATCGACCGCGATGCCTTCGGCATCGGTTAGCAGCAGGACATAACCGAGTGACGAAACCCGCTTGAACAGCTGCTCCATCCCCGCCCTGGCAACCCGCAGGAAAGATTCGATCTGTTCCTGGCGCTCGCGCAATCGTCCACTTTCGATGATCCGGGCCGGGCGCGCCGCCGTTGGATCGAGCCCGTGCTGCTTGACACAGCGCGCCCAGGATCGATGGATGA
>WNFQ01002328.1_pt1 | contig 18357 bp, 14 predicted proteins | sample 5400171 | NCBI WGS metagenome assembly WNFQ01 (sample SAMN13153356, study PRJNA577476) | soil metagenome | isolation source: 20 cm soil under Madrone tree | place: USA:California | collected 2016-06-14 | reverse complement strand
ACGCCAGCCGCCTCACCTCAATCCCACGTCCCATGATGCCCCCTTGCGAATCACGCCGCTCGCAACAGGCAATCGCAAATCAGGACAAACGGAAATCCCCAATCTCGCCGCGAGTCAGGAATTTCGGCGGTTGGTATAAGTTGCCGGGCCCGCAGCTGCCCGCACAAACGGCGAGCCCGCCGGTCAGATGCGCCTCGGCACCAGCTGCAAAGACCGCAACCTCTTCGTGCCGCACATGGACCCACTCTATCTTGCCGTGGCGGCGAATGGCATCGGTCAGGCCATTCAGGCTGTCGCCGACGATTCCATAGATCCGCTTCAGATCCGCTTCACACCCGCGATCGCGAGAGTTTCTACGAACTGATCCGCAACGGTCTTCAATGCCTGCTCTGCCTCACTTATTTAGAGCGGTTCGACGGTGCACAGCGGAGAACATGGATGTCGTTCACTCATCGCGCTATCCCCCGAACGGGGGAGCGCGTGGTCCGTTAGCGGGGGTGCGGGGGAAACCTCACCGCATGCGTCGCCGAAAATTTCGTGGGGCTTAATTTGACGAATTGGAATCCCATGAACTAATGACACGCAGATCGTGAGATACGCTTAGCCTACAGGGGTTTCCGGATGAGGCGATGCGCACCGCAAGAAGTGCTGTCGAGGAGGCTCGCGAAACCAATCACGCGCTTTCGCTGTGCTATGCGCTGGCCGATGGGGCATGCCCGATCATGCGGTGGGTTGAGGATCTTGCTGCCGCTGAGCACTATATCACAACGCTTCCCGACCACTCCACAAGGCATGCGCTGCCGTCTTGGTGCTCCATGGGCCGTACCTTTCAGGGGATGCTCGTCACTAGGCGTGGTGAGCTCGGTCCCGGGCTGCGGCTTGACTAGGCGCGCCAGCTAGGCGAGCTCTCCTGGGAATTGCGCACCGCCACAAGCCTCGCTCGCCTTCTGCGCAATCAGGGCCACCACGTGGATGCCATCGCCTGCCTTCAGCCGATCTACGACCGCTTCACGGAGGGTTTCGGCACGGCAGATCTGATCGCGGCGAAACAGCTTCTGGACGAGCTACGAAAGGACTAATCAGTAGTCCCGGCCAAACCCAAACTTTGCGCGCGCGACACCGCCTGCGCCCGCTTTTCAACGTTCAGTTTGATGAAGATGTGCTTCACGTGCGACTTCACAGTCTCAGGAGCGATCGCCAAGTTCCGAGCAATCTCCTTGTTTGATTGCCCCTCGGCGATCAACTTGAGTATTGCGCCTTCGCGCACACTCAATGACTCCACGATCGCAGAAGTCTGAGGCTGCCGGGGGTCGGATTGGTAGCGCGACCGCCAAGCCGCGATCAGGTTGGAGACGTAGGACATGAGCTCTGGCGAGCCTCCGGTCCGCTCCGCGTTCTCGTGAAATGCCGCAAGCAGAGGTCCGATTTCAGCGCCGTGATCCAGGATGATGTGGTAAAAGCCGAACGGCGCGAGCTTGGCGACGATTCCGCCGAGCGAGCTTAGTGCTGCACCGATTTGCCCTGCCCTGAACCTGACGGTCGCCAGAGTCGTCTCCACGCGCAGGGCGAAGAACAAGTTCTGCACATCCTCCAGCTCCCGTTGCAACGCGCTCAGGGTCGAGATCGCATCATCAAAGCGCTCCTCCGCCAAAGCGAGATAGGCGCGCGCCTGCGCAGCGTAGCGGTGGATGTCCGACCAGGCGCATTGACTGGGGGCCTTATATTGCGCAGCGAGGCGCTCGAGCCGCTCGAGACATCCGGCGCCTTCGCCCATCCGACCCTCGCTGAAGTACAGCCTCGTCCGCTCGAGCATCGCGCCCGCGCTCAGGCGTCCCCAGCCGCGCGAGTTGCCCAGCCCCTCGGCCGATTCCAGCAACGAATGGGCGCGTTCCAGGTTCATTCTGTGCGCGGCAATCCTTGGCATTACGAAACAAGCACTCAACACGCACTCCAGCATCGTGCCGGCGTTTATGAACGAAAGTCGGTCGATCAGCATGGTTTCCGCATCATCGAGCCGGCCCTGCTCATATCGAATGCGGGCGATCAGGCTTGCGGGCAGGGCCGCCGCGACCGAGTTAGGGCCGACATGCTGTTCAGCCAGCCTCAGGCCGTCGAGGTAGTACCCTTCCGCGGAGGCGATGCGCAATTGCTGAAACTCCGCCATCCCCTGGATGCAGCGGTAATAAACCGACGCGAAGACGTTCCTTCTGTCCTCATCGAGGGAATACGGAATCCACGGCGTCGCGTAGAACTTCTTGAGATCGCCGCTCTTCAAATAGCATAAGCGAACGACGTTCGAGGCGACATTCGCGGTCCACGGGTCCGCCGAACGGCCAAGACATTCTTTTGCGATCGACAGTGCCGCCTCGCTGTCGTCCCTCAGCACGATCGCCACCGAGCGTATGGCTTCGCATTCGCAACGAAGGGCCTCCCCATCGCGCGACTGATTGGCGCCGATATCCCGCTCTATCTCGCCCACCAGCTCGAGTGTCTCGTCAAACCGCATCGCGAGGGCCATCCCCCAGGCGATCGCCAACCTGAGCTCGGGTTGGCTGCGCATGAGTGCACCCGGGAAAAGACGTTGCCAGCCGAGCAAGGTGAAAAGATCGCCTTGCTTGACCAAGGGCATGGCGCAATTCTTGATCCAGTCCAGCGCGCGCACCGAGTCGCCCGCTGTGATCGCGTGCTGGATGGCGTCCGTCCATGATTCCTCGGACGCATACCAGAGAGCCGCGCGCTGATGCAGCCCGGGAATTTCATTGCCGAGCTCCGCCTCCAGTCTCTTGGTCAGGTATTCGGCGAGCAGCGGATGGTAACGATACCACCGGCCTTCCTGGTCGAGGGGCACGAGCAGCAATTGACGCTTCTCGATCGATGCAAGCAGCGCGCCACTCGAGCTCGTTCCCGCCACATTATCGCAGAGCGGTGCGCAGAGCCGGTCGAGGACCGCCGTACGCAGCATGAACTGCACGAGTTCACGCGGTAATCCATCAAGCAATTCCCCAAGATAAGCGCTGATCGTGGGCTGCGTGCCGGAGAGATTGCGCACATACTGCCTGAAGTCCTGAGGCAACTCCATCGAAGTAGACGCGGCGATCCTCAGGGTCTCAACGAAAGTCTGCGTTTCCTGCAGATCGAAGCGGAACGCCGACGCATCGATCTCCAGCAACAGGTTCTGCGCGCGGAGCGACGCAAGCGGCAATGGCGGCTCTGTCCGGGTTGTTAGTACCACGTGGCAATGAGACGGGGCGCGCTTCAGGAAAAACGCCACGGCCTCATGGATCTCGGGATTGGCGAGCCAGTGGTAATCCTCCAGGATCAGGTAGACCTCGTCGTCGACGTCCGCCAGGTCGTTTATCAACGTCGAGATAATCGCGCGCGGATTGATCAGGAAGCTTTCCCGGATCAGTTCGAGTGCAGTTGCTCCCACCCCCTTGCACGCGTGCTGCAATGCGTGCGCGACATAGAAAAGAAAGGTCGGGGGCTCGTCGTCGTCCGGATCGATGGCGAGCCAAGCGACCGCGTTGCCGCTTTCTTGCAGCCGTTGGAACCAGGACACGGCCAGCGAGGTCTTGCCGAACCCAGCCGGGGCCTTGAGAACCGCCAATCGCTTTGATGCAAGCTGGGAGGTTACGCTCAGGAGCCGTGAACGCTCGATCAGCCCCGGGCACCGCGGCGGCACGACCTTGGTGGCGAGGAACTGGCGCTCTTTGCTACCATGCGTTGAGCGATTGAGAGGGAGCGGCCCGCTTGCCGTGGCCGTTGTGCGCGGCTCCATCAAAGGTGAATTTCCCATCTGTTCGCTCGATCCCCTTTTGCGGGACCGGGCCTTCATGCTGAGACTATACGACCGGCAAGACGAATGCCACGGCCGCTGGCTGCAGCCAACTCGATCGCGGCCACGCGCTTTATCTGGCCTTCTGCGGGCGAATGCTCCTGCGCGCATCCCCCTTGATGCACCGCGCGATCCCCCGTTCAGGGGATCGCGTCAACGGTGTGGCACCGCGATATTCGTGCGCAGGAAGAACCGACGCACCCACGGATCGAAAGGAAAAGGAACATGGCAACGTCACCAGCCGTCGCAGCAGCTGCAAAGAAAGCGCCGAAGCAACTCCCGGCGCCTAACAGCGACTTCTACCAGCTGGTGGACGTCTTGACCCCCGACGAAAGGGCGATCGTCAGGAAGGTTCGTGCCTATATGGAGACCAAAGTCCAGCCGATCATCAATAAGTACTGGTCCGAGGATGCGTTCCCGTTCGAGCTGCTGCCTTCCTTCAAGGAGTTGAATCTCGGCGGCCTGGGCTATGAGGGCTATGGCTGTGCCGGGGGAAGCCAGAAGCTGTTCGGCTTGGTCGCGATGGAGATAGCCCGCATTGACGCCTCGTTCTGCACCTTCTTCGGTGTGCATAGCGGGCTGGCGATGGGCTCGATCTATCTCGATGGTTCGGAGGAGCAGAAGCAGAAATGGCTGCCGGCGATGGCGCGCTGGGAAAAGATCGGCTGCTTCGGCCTGACCGAGCCACTGGTGGGGTCGGGGACCAGCGGAGGCATGACCACGACTGCCAAGCGCGAGGGCGATAGCTGGATCCTCAACGGGCAGAAGCGTTGGATCGGCAACGCGCGCGAGGGCGATAGCTGGATCCTCAATGGTCAGAAGCGGTGGATCGGCAACGCGCCCTGGTGCGATCTCTCGATCATTTGGGCGCGCGACCTCGCCGACAACCAGGTCAAGGGCTTCATCGTCGAGAACAAGACCACGCCCGGCTTCAGCGTCGAGAAGATCGAGCACAAGATCGCGCTCAAGGTCGTGCAGAACGGCCAGATCACGCTCAAGGACGTGCAGGTGCCCGAGGCGAATCGCCTGCAGGGCGGCAACTCGTTCCGCGATACCGCACGCGTGCTGCGGATGACGCGCTACATGGTCGGTTGGGCCTCGACCGGCATCCAGATGGGCGCCTTTGAGGCGACGCTAAAGTACGCTCAGGAGCGATTGCAGTTCGGCAAGCCGATCGCCTCGTTCCAAATGGTGCAGGATCTCCTCGCCAAGATGCTTGCCAACCTGACCGCCTGCCAGTGCCTGATGGTCCGGCTGGCGCAGATGACCGATGAAGGCAACCTGAGCGATCATCAGGCGGCGCTCGCCAAGGCGTTCTGCACAGCAAAATCGCGCGAGACCGTCGCGTGGGGCCGTGAGCTGTTGGGTGGCAACGGCATCGTCGCCGACTACAACGTCGCCCGCTTCTTTGCGGACGCCGAGGCACTCTACTCCTACGAAGGCACCTATCAGATGCAGAATCTGATCGTTGGCAAGGCCATCACCGGCCTCGGCGCCTTCGTGTGACACCGCCGCGCGCCGGTGCTTCATCGCCGGCTCACCCGTCAGGAGATATCGACATGGTTTTGGCAACAGCAACACTCGCCCCCTCGCCCGAGGCGGCACCGGCACTCGCGAACGTCCTTTACGAGAAAAAAGACGCGATCGCCTATGTGACGGTCAATCGGCCCAAGGTGCTCAACGCGCTCAATACACCGACCTGGAAGGATCTGCGGACCGCCTTCGAGACTGCGCGGGATGACGCCGCAGTACGCGGGGTAATTTTGACGGGCGCCGGCAACAAGGCCTTCATCGCCGGCGCCGACATCGGGGAGCTTGCGCATCTCGCAGCGTATGAGGCAGAGCAGTCCAGCCGCTTCGGGCAGGGGGTGCTTGACCTTATCGAAACTCTCGGCAAGCCCGTGATCGCGGCCGTCAACGGCTTTGCGCTCGGCGGCGGCTGCGAGACAGCGATGGCATGCACCCTTAGGGTTGCGGCGGACATCGCGCAATTCGGCCAGCCCGAAGTGATGCTCGGATTAGTCCCGGGCGGCGGCGGGACGCAGCGGCTGCCGCGGCTCGTCGGCAAGGGCCGCGCCCTGCAGCTTCTCCTTTCCGGAGAGATGATCAGCGCGCAAGAAGCCCACCGCATCGGGCTGGTCAACGAGGTCGTTCCGGCGGCCGATCTCATCGCGCGGGCCGAGGCAATCCTGAAGAAGATCGCCTCCAACGCCCCCATCGCCGTCAAGTTGGCGCTCGAGGCCGCGAACAGAGGCGTGGAGATGAGCCAGGGCGACGGATTGCTGCTGGAAGCATCCTACTTCGGCCTTTGTGCCGCGACCGACGACAAAAAGGAAGGTACGTCCGCCTTTCTCGAGAGACGCGCACCTCAGTTTCACGGTCGATAACCACGGCTCAGATAGTTTAGGAGAGAACCTGGTGACAACGGAAAATATTTTCTCAGGGCTGAAAGTGGTGGACCTCGCGAGCTTCATCGCGGGTCCCGGCGCTGCGGTGATCTTGTCAGACTTCGGCGCCGACGTGATCAAAGTGGAGCCGCCCGCCGGCGATTTCTGGCGACACGGAAACAAGATTCCGCCGCAGCCTCTGGCCGAGGACGCCTATCAGTGGCACCTGGCCAATCGCAACAAGCGCGGCATGGCGCTCGACCTGAAGTCGCCAAGCGCTCAGCAAGTGCTCGAAAAGCTCGTGAAATGGGCGGATGTGCTGATCGTCAACACACCCCATCCCGCGCGCAAGCGGCTGAAGCTCGAATATGACGACGTCGTCCAATGGAACCCCCGCCTGATCTACGCGGACCTCACGGGATTCGGCGACAAAGGGCCGGATGCCGAGCTCCCGGGTTTCGACATCACGTCCTATTGGGCACGCAGCGGTCTGCTATCGATGACGCGCGATGCCGGCGCGCCACCGACCTGGCCGGTGGCCGGCAGCGGCGACAATGCTACCGCGGTCGGCCTCTATTCGGCAATCGTCACCGCGCTCTATCGCCGCGAGCGTACCGGCAGCGGCGCGCATGTCACGACCTCGCTGCTCGCTGAGGGTGTCTGGTCCGCGAGCGTGTCGATCCAGGGCGCGTTGTGCGGGGCGAAGTTCTTCGGGCTGCACGACCGCACGCATCCCGCAAACGCGGCGATGAACGTGTATCGGACCGCCGACAACACCTGGTTCGTCCTGCTCGTCACGCCGGACAAGCTGGCGGCCGTTTCAAAAGCCATCGGCCGCGCAGATCTGCTGACCGATCCGCGGTTCGCCGATCCGGCGAAGCTCGTCGCCAACATGCCGCAGCTCACAACGATTCTTGATGAGATCTTCAGCGCGCAGCCGATAGCGCATTGGTACGAGGTGTTCAACGGCGCCCACGTCACCTTCGGTCCCGTTCGCGGACCGCAAGAGGTGATCGACGATCCGCAGCTGCGCGCGAACGAGATCGTCGTCCCGCTCGAAGGCGCCGGCAGCAGGCTCACCTCGACGATCAGCAGCCCGATCCAGGTGCATGGCGTCGCGAAAGTGCCAGCAAGGCGCGCTCCGGAGATTGGAGAGCACAACGAGGAGGTGCTCCGGCAGCTCGGATTTGATGCAACCGAAATCGCGGGCTTGCGCGCGAGCGGCGCCATTCCAAAGGCGAATGAGCGCGCAGCATAGGAGACAGGCAATGGATGAGATCCTTACCGAGCGTGCCGGCAGCATCCTACGCGTTCAATTGAATCGCCCTGCCAAGAAAAACGCAATCACGTCAAGCATGTACGTGACCCTTGCGAACATTTTCAAAGACGCGGCCCCGGATGAGCGCACACGCGTCGTGCTCTGGCACGGCGCGGGCGATTCCTTCTGCGCGGGCAATGATGTCGAGGATTTTCTGAGGAACCCTCCCGGACCGGGTGAGTCGCCGCAGACCCAATTGATCAATGCGCTGATGGATTTCGACAAGCCCATCGTTGCAGCCGTGCAGGGCGCCGCTATCGGAGGCGGGACTACAATGCTGCTGCACTGCGACTTTGTGTATGCGGGCGAGAGCGCCAAGTTCCAAATGCCCTTCATAAATCTTGCCGTGGTGCCGGAGTTCGGATCGAGCTGCTCCGTTCCGGCGCGCGTCGGGCACCTGCGAGCGGCCGAGTTGATCCTGCTGGGACTGCCCTTCGATGCCAGGCGCGCTGCGGATTTGGGACTCGCTACCCGAGTCATCCCCGATCAGGACCTGCTGACGGCGACGACCGAAACGGCCCAGACATTGGCGGCAAAGCCGGCCGGAGCGCTGCAGGCCTCGAAGAGACTCATGAAGGCGCCTATCCGCGAACAGATCAAGGCGGCGATCAAGGCTGAGATCGATGAATTCAGCACGCATGTTCGCTCTGACGATGCGAAGGAGGCATTTCGGGCGTTTCTCGAGAAGCGCGCGCCCAACTTCAACAGGACCGCCAAATCGCCGGCGGCCGCCTAGCCTCGGAATCCCGCTCTCAAAGGAGAATAGCATGAACGACGCTCTCGCCACGAAATCGAAACGCGCGTCAAGCCGCAAAGGCGCGATCGGCCGACTGTTCGTACTCGAGCTGAGCGGCGGCCGCATTCACTCGATGGCGCCCGATGTCTCCGAGCGGAGCGTCATCGTCACCGAATGCCATTTGCCGGATGGCATAGCGGTCGATGCTGCAGCTGGCCACATCTACTGGACCAACATGGGCGTGCCCAGTCTCAACGATGGCTCGATCGAGCGTGCCGATCTCGATGGGAAAAACCGGAAGGTCATCGTTCCGCAGGGCGTCACGTTCTCGCCGAAGCAGATCCAGCTCGATAAAAAGAGCGGCAAGCTCTACTGGTGCGACCGCGAGGGCATGCGAGTCATGCGCGGCAATCTCGACGGCTCTAACATCGAGACACTGGTCGAGACGGGCCGTGGTGAAGCGGATAGGCGCGACCAGACCCGGTGGTGTGTCGGAATCGCGATCGACCCCGTGCGCAAGCAGATCTATTGGACGCAGAAGGGCGCGGACAATGCCGAGCAGGGTCGCATCTTTCGCGCAGGCATCGAAATCCCGAAGGGCGAGACGGCGGCCAAGCGGTCCGACATCGAAGTGTTCTTCGACCGGTTGCCCGAGCCCATCGATCTTGAGCTCGATCTCAAGAATCGCGTCCTCTATTGGACCGACCGCGGCGACCCTCCGCGCGGCAACACGGTCAACCGCGCATCGATCGATGCGAAGTCCCGAGCGCCGGAGATCCTGGTGACGCATCTGATGTAAGGGATCGGCATCGCCCTGGATGTGCCCGGCGACCGCATGTTCGTGACCGATTTCGCCGGCTCGATCTATTCCGCCAGGCTCGACGGATCGAGCGAGCGCAACCTTCTCTTCGCGCAGGGCAATCTCACCGGCATCGCCTACGCGGAAATTTCCTCGGAGGAGAATTGATCATGATTGGCAGCAAGTCGATCTCTCAGGTCGCCATTATCGGTACGGGCGTCATCGGCGCGAGCTGGGCGTCACTTTTCCTGGCGAAGGGGCTCGACGTCATGGCGACAGATATCGCGCCAGGTGCCGAAGCCTCGTTGAGGCGTTTTGTTGAGGGCGCCTGGCCAGCGCTCGAAAGACTGGGTCTCGCTCACGGCGCTTCTCCGCTCCGGCTGGTCTTTACGGCGAACTTGGCGGAAGCCGTGAAGGGCGCCGATCTCGTGCAGGAGAACGGACCCGAGCGGATCGATTTCAAAAAGAAGCTCTATGGCCAGCTCGATGAGCTGCTGCCAGCCGATGTCATTATCGCGTCGAGTTCCTCCGGCCTGACGATGAGCGAGATCCAGTCCGGTTGCCCGTTCCATCCTGAGCGCTGCGTCATCGCGCACCCGTTCAACCCCCCGCACCTGATCCCGCTTGTCGAGATTGTCGGGGGAGCGAAGACGTCCGAGGAAACGATCCAGCACGCCTCCAGGTTCTATACAGGTCTGGGCAAGCGAACTGTTCGCCTGCACAAGGAGGTGCCAGGCCATGTTGCCAATCGCCTGCAAGCGGCCCTGGCCCGGGAGGTCTACCATCTGGTGGGTGAAGGCGTCGTCAGCGTCGCCGACGTCGACACCGCGCTCAGCTGGGGCCCCGGTCTGCGGTGGGGAATCATGGGTCAGGTTCTCCTCAATCATCTCGGTGGCGGCCAAGGGGGTATGGAGCATTTCCTTGCCCAATTTACCGGTCCCATGACGGCGTGGTGGAAGGTCTTGGGTTCTCCGCAACTGACCCCGGAGCTTCAGCAAAAGCTGATCGCCGGCGTTCATACTGAGGTGGGCTCGCGCTCCATCGGCGACCTGGCGGCAGAGCGGGACGAGGTCCTGCTCGGACTTCTGGAATTGCGCAACAAAACGGCAGAACAAGCAGCGTGATCGACACAAGCGATTACGTGGCCAAGAGGCAGGGCCCATCGTCGTGTCAACACCGCCTGGCCGGCATGCCCGCCATTGAGCGCTGATGCGCAAACACTGTTTGAGGACGCCTCCATGGCCGCACGGCTCATACAAGTCACCAAATCCGCTTATCAATATCCACTGCTCATAAAGCAGCTGTGGCATACGCCGCTCATGCAGGCGCCCGATCAAGCCATCGTGTATCGCGACCTGAAGCGCTTCACGTATTGCCAGTTGCGAGAGCGCATTGGGCGGCTCGCGTCCAGTCTCGGCAGGCTTGGTGTCGGCGCCGGCGACACCGTCGGTGTGCTTGACTGGGACAGCAACCGATTCCTGGAGGCCTACTTTGCCATCCCGATGATGGGAGCCGTCCTGCAGACAGTGAACGTCCGTCTGGCGCCGGAACAGATCGCTTATTCGATCAATCACGCGGGCTCGTCGGTGCTGCTTGTCAACGACGACTTCGTCCCAGTTCTGGAGGGTATCAGGCAACAACTGCCCAAGGTGAAGACGCTGATCCTGATGTCGGATCGGACGGTGCCACAAACCGGCGGACTTGCATTTGCCGGCGAATATGAGGAACTGCTACGCGGCGCTTCGGCGGACTTCACATTCCCGGACTTCGATGAGAACACTCTCGCCACGACGTATTACACCACCGGGACCACGGGTTCGCCGAAGGGCGTCTACTTCAGCCATCGACAACTGGTTCTCCATTCGCTGGCCGAAATGGCTTTCTTCGGCACTCCCGGCATACAAGGCCGGTTTTCTCGCGACGACGTCTATATGCCGATCACCCCGATGTTTCACGCGCACGCCTGGGGGTTCCCCTGGACCGCAACGCTTTCTGGCGTCAAACAAGTGTATCCGGGTCGCTACGACCCCGCCTTGCTCCTCAAGCTCATTAAAACCGAAGGCGTAACCTTCACACACGGCGTGCCGACGATACTGGAAATGCTCCTGGACGCAGCCAAGGCGGCAAAAACCGATCTAGCCGGATTGAAGATGGTCGTCGGGGGGTCGGAACTACCGAGGGGGCTCGCCAAGCAGGCCCTTGCTTTGGGCGCCGACGTCTATGCCGGCTACGGGATGTCGGAGAGCGCGCCGCTGCTTTGCCTGGCGCAGGTCAAGTCCGCAGATCTCGCAGGCGGTTCCGGGAAAGAGATCGATATCCGAACCAAAGCTGGCATTGCTGCCCCGCTCGTCGATATCCGTGTGGTCGACTCGAAGTTGAGCGAACTGCCGCATGATGGAAAAACATCGGGCGAAATCATCGCGCGAGCACCGTGGCTTACGCAGGGATATGCCGACAATGTCGAGGCGTCGGAGCAGTTGTGGGCTGGTGGCTATCTGCATACCGGCGACATTGGCGTCGTCGAGCCCGGCGGATACGTCCGGATTATCGACCGGATCAAGGACGTCATAAAAACGGGCGGCGAATGGGTATCGTCCCTCCAAATAGAGGATCTCATTTCGCAGTGCGAGGGTGTGTCGGAAGCCGCAGTCATCGGCGTCAAGGACGACAAATGGGGAGAACGGCCGCTCGCGCTCGTCATCAGGAGTCCCCAGGCCGGCGACGCACTCAGCGAGAAGGAAATCAAGGCACATCTGAAAACCCTCGCCGAAGCGGGAACGATTTCGAAGTACGGAATCCCTGACAAGGTCCTGTTTGTCGATGAACTTCCCAAGACAAGTGTCGGCAAATTCGACAAAAAGCAGTTGAGGCAGAGATACGGCAACCCATAGTTCGTGCCGCCCTGAATTTGGACCCAAGAGGCTCCATGAGTGAGATGTTAGAGGACGTGCAGCGACCTCGGCCGGACGATACAAGGCCGGGAGGTCGTAAAAGCGGGCAGATCGTCGCCGTGCCTCGTGGGCGGCGAAAGCGAGTCGTGATCGTGGGCGGCGGCTTTGCCGGGATCGCCGCGGCCCGTGCTTTGCGACGATCCGATGCCGACATCATTCTGATCGACCGGCGCAATCACCATATTTTCCAGCCACTGCTCTATCAGGCCGCGACCGCAGTGCTGGCACCCTCCGAGATCGCCGCTCCGATCCGGCAACTCGCCGAGAAGCAGAGCAATGTCGATGTGATGCTCGGCGAAGTGACCGGAATAGACCTGAGCTCCCGGTTGGTCGACGTGTCCTGCCCCGGCGTCGGCATGCGCAAGATCGGATTCGATTACCTGGTCATCGCCACGGGGATGCAGCCGAGCTACTTCGGCCATGACGAATTTGCAAGATACGCGCCAGGTCTCAAAAGCCTCAGCGACGCCGAGACCATCCGCGCAAAAATCCTCAGCGCCTATGAGCTGGCAGACGTGACGGATGATGACGACGAGCGCGCGCGCCAGCTGACTTTCGTCCTGGTCGGTGCGGGCCCCACCGGTGTCGAGCTCGCGGCATCGATGGCGCAACTGGCCGCCGTCACGCTACGGGGGCAGTTCCGGCGCATCGATCCGGCGCAGAGCTCGATCATCCTGGTGGAAGGCGGCAAACGAATTCTTCCGACCTTTGCCGAGAGCCTGGCCAAGAAGGCCGCGAGACGGCTCGAGAGGCTCGGCGTCAAGATCGCGACGGGCGTCAAGGTGGAACAGGTCGACGAAAACGGCGTGATCGCCGATGGAAAGCGAATTCCAAGCGCGACGGTTCTGTGGACCGCAGGCGTCGCGCCCGCGCCGATTCTGAAGCTGCTTGGCGCCAAGACAGATCGGGCGGGCCGGGTATCGGTCGGCCCATTCATGAACGTTCCAGACGTCTCCGGCGTGTTCGTCATCGGCGATGCATCATCGGTCGTGCGGGATGGACGGCCGGTGCCCGGCGTGGCGCAAGCGGCGATCCAGCAAGGGCGCTATGTCGGACGCCTGATCTCGCGACAGCTCAAGGGACGGGAGCCAAAACATCCATTCCGATACTCCGACAAGGGCAACATGGCGGTCGTCGGCAAGAATTTTGCGATCTCGGAGAGCGGGCGCCTTCACATGAACGGGTTCGTTACCTGGATCGTCTGGATTCTTCTGCATCTCATGTCCCTTCCGCAGCTGCAGAACCGGTTTCGGGTGCAGACCCAGTGGTTCTGGTCCTATTTCACCGGACAGCGCGGCTCGCGATTGATCCCGGAGGCGCCCAGAGCCGAAGGCCATGACGCTCGGCGCTGAGCGACGCTACTCGCCGATTGACCCGCTGTTCCTCTGCATCCCCTTTTGACGAGCGGCGCGGTCTCCCATTCAGGGGATTGTTTGAGGAGCGAGACTGTACGACTTCAGCAATCATGAAAGGCCGCACCGACGAGATCGTCCATATCGCGGCAACGACTGTCTTGTGCTGAGAGACATACATCCATGAGTACCACAGCGATTCCGTTGTCGCGCCCTCTGTTGTCTGCGTTGTGCCGCTCGACGGCGCGCTTGCCCGACTTTGTCGCGCTGATGAAGCGATCTTCTTCTACATCGCCGTCTGTACGGCTTGGCTGAAGCGAAGCACGCCCCGGACCATCGTGATCGGCGGCGCTGCGGGCGCGCTGCCGCCTGTGATCGGTTGGGCGGCCGCCACCGGAGAGCTCGGGCCCAAGCCGCTGATTTTGTTCCTGATCATCTTCCTGTGGACGCCGCCGCACTTTTGGGCCCTGTCGCTCAATCGGAGCGAGGACTACTGCCGTGCGGGCATTCCCATGCTGCCGGTCGTTGCGGGAAGAGCCGCGACGACCCGGCAGATCCTCGTTTATAGCTCTTTTGGTCCCGACTTCGATGTTGCCGTGGGCGCTGGGGTTTGCGGGCACGATCTATGGCGTGGCCGCCGCCATAGGTGGCGCGGTGTTGGTGGTGCTTGCCTTGCGACTACGAAGGGCCAGCGACGCGGATCGGCGACCCGCTCATCGCCTCTTTGCGTTTTCCATTGTCTACCTGTTTGCGCTCTTTGCGGCGCTGTTGGTCAGCAATGGCGGCGACCGATGGTCAACCATGCCTGCTGCGACCGCTGCCGTGAATACGGTCGGATCGCTACAGGTTGAACCCGCTGCACGATCCGTCCGGATCGCCCTCGGTTCCATCAGTCTCAGCCGAGAGGTCTGATACGCGCAACGCTCTAATTGCGGCTTTTCTACTCGGCGCCACGACGCTGGGCGGCTGCTCCAAAGGCCGGACGGCACCTACTTCCTCCGCGCTCGGCTCAACGTCAGCCTACCGAGCGTAGACCGGGATTTGGCGCAGGCCAGCGCTCAGAGCAGACCTTGAGCAGGCCCTGGCGGCACGCACAGTCCTGGCCAGCGGTGTCTTGGACGTTGAGCAAGCCGATTTGGAAAGAGGTCGCAGCGTGATGGGCCGATTCCTTCATCGGATCGGATCGATTTTTCCCCCAAGAACTGCCGGATGATTGTTGTCCTTGGTGCGAGGACGCGCTGACACTCGGTCGGGGATGTACCGAGGGCCATGCCTGACGGAAGGCTCGGGCCACCACATTTGTTGAGATTCAGTGCTATGGTGCCGAGGTCAAGTCACTAATGCATTGATATCATTGGTACCTTCGTCGCGATTCGAACCAGTCTTACTGCCCTGGAAGGGCAGGGAGCCCAGCCAGGGACTGGGCTGCCTGGCATGACGTCGGGTGTCTCGCCCAGCCCACTACACCACGAGTTGGACGGCCTTTCGCTGTCGGTGATCGCGCTCCCGTGGTATGAGTTTTATCTCCTAGGGTGGGGTGTGTCGAGGTAACGACACCCAAGGGTGCCCCCTATCTGGCGTATTACAACGAGGCTCGCACTCATCTTTCTCTGGGCAAGGACACTCCAATCCATCGCCCGATCCAGCGGTTCGGCAGGATCATATCGGCGCCGATGCTCGGTGGCCTCCCTCACTGCTACTGCCGAATCTAGTTAATGGTAGGGACAACGCTAGGATGAATGGCGCGATGCCGAGGCCTTCTCTCTCACTCATCATAATCACCAGAGACAACGCCCACACTTTGCGGCGCTGCCTCGACTCGGCCGATTTCGTCGACGAGAAGTTCCTCATCGACAATCGCAGCGGAGACGAGACTCTGGCGATCGCGAAGGCCGCCGGTTGCCACATCACGGTGACCGAGGATTTTCCAGGCTTCTCCGCCCAGAAGCAGCGGGCATTAGACCAGGTCACGAGCGAGTGGGTCCTGGCCTTAGATGCCGATGAATGGATAGAGACGCCGCTGAAGACTGAGATGCTCGCGGCGTTGGAGAGTCCTGGGGACGCTGTCGCATTCGACATGCCGCGGCATTCCTCCTTCTGCGGGCGCCTGTTGCGCCATGGCGATTGGGGGCGCGACCGGGTGGTGCGCCTCGTCCGCCGCGATCGCGCCCACTACGACAACGCGCTGGTCCACGATCGCATTCATGTGGACGGCAGGATCGGGGCGCTCAAGAGCCCGCTGCTACATGAGGCGGTTTTCGATCTCGATCATGCGCTGTGGCGCATGAACCTCTATTCCACGATGACGGCCCTGGAGCGTTACCGGGCCGGCCGTACGACCTCGCTGCCTTCCGCGCTGGGTCACGGGTTCTGGATGTTCTTGCGCAACTACATTCTGCGCGGCGGCTTCCGCGACGGACCGGAGGGCCTTTTGCAGGCGCTCACCGCCGGCGAGGGATCCTTCTATCGCTACGCCAAGCTCAGCTTGATGAACCGGTGGAATCAGCAACCTCCGATAGGCCGGACTCTGCCAGAACCTTTTCAACCCGCTCGATCATCATCGCCGAACTCAGCTGGGTCATACAGCGGTGACCATAAGGGCAGCGCCTGAGCGTTCGGATATAACAGGGCGAACAGGGGACACCGACGCGCACGACGGCACCGGGACGTCCATAAGGTCCTGTGCGCACCGGGCTCGTCGGGCCGAAGGCACTGACAAGGGGCAGGCCCAATGACACCGCCATATGCATCGGCCCGGAGTCGTTGGTAATGCAGATTGCTGCCCGGCGCATGATAGCTCCCGTCACCGCCAGCGCCGTCTTGTCGCAAATGTCGATCGCCGCAGGGAAGGCGGCGGCAACCGCGGCGTTCCTGGGCCTGTCGCGCCCGGCGCCGGCGAGCAGGATGCCTAGCCCGCGTGCCGCCAGATGGCGGCAGACATCGACGAATCCCTGGGTGCTCCAATGCTTCGTCTCCCATTGGGTGCCGGGGAAGAGGATGGCGAAGGGACGCTCGGCAAAGCCAGATCGCAACAGCACCGCCGCCGCTTCGGCCTCGGCCTGCGGAGGGAAATGGATGGTGAAATCCGGCCGATCTCGGTTGAAGCCGAGCAGATTGCTCAGCCAGAGGTTCCGGTCGGCGGCGTGGAAATCCATGCTCGGCACCGGAATGTGATGGGTATAGGAAAGCCGCGCGCCCTCGCGGGTGCGCGCAAAGCCGATGCGTACGGGCGCGCCGCTCGCCCAGACGAAGACCGCAGTGCGGAACTGGCCGTGCACATCGACCACGAGATCATAGTGATTGCGCCGGACCTGTCTCAGTACCTCGGCCATCTTGAAGGTACCGGCCCAGCTCCGTCCGAACTCGCGGCGGGGATAGTATAGGATGTTCGAGACGGCAGGATGCCAGTGGACCAGATCTGCGCAGGCGGGCGTGATGAGCCAATCGATCCGGGCCGAGGGAAAGCGAGCCCGCAGTTTTGCCAGCACCGGCAAGGTGTGAATGACGTCGCCCACCGCCGAGAGCTTGATCAGGAGGATACGCTTGAAATTACGCGCGCGGAGATCATCCTCGCGAGCCCTGCGCGATCCCGCGACCTTGAATGTCATCGAAGCGAGGCGATGGCCACGGAGCGCTTGATCCAGGCGGAGAGGCGATGGCGCATAATCTCGCGCCGGACCACTCTCTCGTCGGTGAACCAGTTGAATTGCACGACGCGGCGCTCGCCGAGGAAGGGAGTGTGCCCGTGATAGGATATGTCGCAACGCCGGAAGGCGACCAGCGTACCCCTTTCTGGCAGCACCTCGACGATGACGTCATCGAGATCCTTGGCGGACCGCAGAAGCCGGAACCGGCCGCCAGCGTCCCGCCAATCGGGATTAAGGTAGATCAGCATCGTGATGATCTTGGTCATGCTATCCGTATGGATTCTGCCATCCCGTGCGGCGCAACGCCCGCGCACCGTGGTCATCGTGGGCCGACCATCGAGATCGATGTCGAACTTCACCTCGAAGGCGCGGCGCACCTCGGCGGTGTTGAGTTCCTCCACCAGCCTCGCGAAGGCCTCCCCATAGTCTAGGACCTGGAGCGGGAAGCTGCCACCGTGGGGAATGCCAGGAAAATCCTGGCCGATGGTGGGCCGCGCCTGGGGCCGGACAAATTCCGGCACCACCAGGAAATTAAAGGGGTCCCGGGTCAGCGGCATCGCCCGAAATGCGTCGAGGTCGAGCACGGAAGACAACGCGAACCCCCGTTCTCAGCTTTTGCCGAGTGGAAGTTTAGGTCATACCGGGGTCGGGCGTCGAGAAGATCGAAGCGGCCGCGCCAACCCGCGTGCCCGGGCAAGGTGGTCTCCGCGGCCTGCTTTATCAGACCGAGGTAAAGTCGACGTCCGACCTCGGTGCGTTCCGATGGCCCGAGCCATTCAACTGATGAGCCAGCATAAGAGGATAGGCCGGTTCCTATCCCCGAATCGGTTGTTAGGGTCTGTTGATAAATAAACGAGTCGGGTTCTGGTGTTTGTTGGAGTGGAGGATTCCTTCGCTGGCCCGGAGCTTATAGAATCGCGATGTGGTTGACCACGCGGCGATCAAGCATCGTTACGAGGCCTTCGATCCGATATCAGATGAGCGCGGGCTGAGGCGGTTTGGAGCGGCTTCTTGACGAATCGACAACCCCGACTAAGTGCCCCAGACGCTCGGAGGCCAGGGGACCTACAGGTTGCCTTGCCGCACCGTCTCGACCTGGAGCGAGCCGGCGGGAAGGGGTTGCAGATCCCTTTCCGGCCGCGTCATGTTGATCCACACGGGCCGGTCGGCCGGCGGAAGGACGGCGACCTGCCGATCGTGATAGGGCGCCACGTCGGGATCCGGTGCAGTCGTGAGCATCGTGAAGTCCGGCGGCTCGCCGGCGGCACCGTCACGCCAGATCCCTGCGATGCAGAAGAAGGGCTGGCCCGCCAGGGTGAAGCGGTGCTTTGT
>WNFQ01002891.1_pt1 | contig 18365 bp, 25 predicted proteins | sample 5400171 | NCBI WGS metagenome assembly WNFQ01 (sample SAMN13153356, study PRJNA577476) | soil metagenome | isolation source: 20 cm soil under Madrone tree | place: USA:California | collected 2016-06-14 | reverse complement strand
CGATGGTGAAACACCTCCTTCGCCTTCGCCGTATCTTGTGGGTTCCGAAGATGACCGAGAGAACGATACGGCTGCTGCTCCCTCTGCGGTTCGCCGGACTACACCACTTACCCGGAGGCCCTCGCTCAGGTCGAAAGGCCGAGCGAGCACCCCAGCAGACAGGACTCCTTGATGCTGTGCGTCTTACCTTTCCCCCGCATTCGTTACTTGCCGTATAAAAATACCTTTATTGCCCTATTTTAGCTACGCATCCACTGTCATTCACGTTGATTGAAGCACACATATAGATAGTAATCAATGCATGTATACCTTTTCTTCCCGACTCTTGCGTATGCGTGACCCTTCCCTATGTGGAGTGTAGGAAAAGAGGAATCCCTTGTATATCGACGAATTGCGTTTTCTGGGGAAACGTGAACTCGAACGCTCCTGAGGCGGATATTAGCGTTAACCACTGACGGACATAGCTCACCCAGTCGTGCAAGAGGCCTAGCTGGACATTCACATCTTGGTCGCCGTCCATCAGAACATTCAGCAGCCTCCTTCGACGTGGTTCACCGCACATCCACGCGGCCTATAAGAAGTTTTGCGTCTGTCTCGCTCTTCGTTATATGTCCTTTTAATGACTAAGGAGCAAAGCGGACATTGCTAACAGGGCAAGACGCAACGTGCTGTGTTCGTTTGTCATACCTCTGTGTCACACTGTCAATCATAGATCTCGCCGCCGTTTACCACATCATCACACTGTGGAATTTTTCACTCATTCACTTTCACTTTTGAAAAAGACCCGGAATGACAAGTTTAGGAATTCTTATATTGACTCACCTCAATCCAACTAACTTGTGTCGAAAGGAATGGAAAACAGCGGCGCCAAATGAAACACTATTTTTTTTTCATCAACGAGCACGGCATCACGACATGGTATGGTATCATTCAGGAATACACGAAGGCATATCTCGAATTCTTTGGATGACTGTACTGTATCACCACATGGGCACCCCGAAAATTTGAAGGCCCTGTATCCACCCGCGCGACAGCACGGCGGCTTTTGGTGCTCCAGTACGGTGGGGACAATTCGGTGAATACAGGAGTAGAAATGGATCGAACTCTGATAAAGGTCCCGTTGTGGGTCTCACGATCTACAGTACTACCAGTCGTCGTCGTCGTCACGAAGGAGGGATTCGCATGCATCTTTCAAGTTTCCCGGCCAACTCGCAGACATCATCGGTGTACGCATGTATCCCAAAAGCGCTCACTCTGTTTGTGAATACCCAGAAGAGAAATGAAATCAGAAGATCCGACAACTAAATACGTCCGAGCCCGATCTGCGACAAGTCGGCCATACGACTGGACGATGGCGCCGCCGAGTCAATCAGGCCATCATTCCAGAATCCAAACGTCGAGAAAGAAGCCCCCGGGATGATGACACACTATGCTTGAAGGTCTGGACCAGAACTGTATTTATTGTCAAATTGATGATCAGTCAACAACGTGTTGCATCTTGAAGGGTCGGTCTTGTTGTCGATGCTTCAACTTCGTCAGAAGAAGAAACACCATGATTCTATTGTTCCATGCCGCACCCAGAAGAGTCGTGTTCGTAATGGTCGACCACTCTCCGCGCCGAGCCCAAGCAACGGCATTCTTATTCTTGGGAACGGTCTGACATTTATTTATTTTATCGCCCGGTCGAGACTCTCGACTCAATCGCATGGGCCAGCCACTTGGACAGGTGGAGTCCGAGTCGAGGAGCTGACCCTCCCTCGGTTTCTTCGTTTCTTCCGTCCCTTCCGATTCTCTTACTATCCCCTGACCTTCCATTTAGAACATATGGACAAAGTTGGGCATGAACACCGTCTGTGCGTCACGACACGTCGAATTAAGAGCAGATCAAGTTATCCCGCCGGCTGAGGAAGTTTTTACAACTTCGCAAACCCGTAATGTTGAACCGTCGAATGATGAGATGATATTAAAGGCAACCCATCACCACCTCTCCCTGACCGACCTTTCCGACGCGTAGAGGTAATGGAAGATTAATATTAATATGCTCAAGCACGCCACTCACTCATGAAACGTCGTCCAGTTATAATGAAAATAAATTATGCCAAAGAATTGCTCGAACTTGAGTCTCGAGTTCTATTGTTCCAAAAACATCAAGTGTCCCCAGTTGCCCATGGGAGTCTGACACCCGGAGAAGTCTTCTTGGTGCTCACAGGCCTTGACGTTCAGCCTGAATTCTCAAGTGGAAATTTGAACCCATCCAAGGTGCTTGCAGCGGAGAAACAAACACAGCAACGGCGATAGTATTGGCTGGATCGATCATCAAAGTCTGGCGACCCGTATTATATGATGTCGTGAATCTCACGGTCATACAAACAAACGAGAGGGCTCATGAGGAGCGGGCATAATGTACTACTAAACGAGTATGATGAATGACGAGATAGTCCGGAGTATAATACACTGTCTCTACATGTCCGAATGAAGTAACACAAATAGTCAAGATAAACGAGAACTCTATATCGCAGATCCACCATTAACAGAAGTTATCCCAGTTCTATCATTCCGGAAAAGTATGAAGATAAGCACAAGCAGATAAACAAACGATACACATACCCTTTGCAATGATTATTAGCAGCTCTCGGGATGCACGACAAGTAACGACACCCAGAACAGGCTAAGGATCAGGATCATAAGAATGTGGAGTTGACTGGGGTGTGTGGAAAGCTCACCGGCGTAGGGATCTGCGGTGTAGAAGTTTCGGACCAGTACAACATATAGAATGATAGCCAAAGGTATGGCAGCGAGACGGAAACCCCACACAATCAACTTGTGTCTTCGAGTCGTGCTGATAACGGGATAAAAGGTTGTTCCAACTATGAGTCCCATAAGAAATCCACCAAGGTGTGCTAAACGACCATAGTTAGTACTTTACACTCTCTCTTGAGAGCCATATCCTGACCAAAATTATCCACGTCTTCGAAGAATGAGTGCACGCAGGGAAAAAATGGATCAGATCAACTCACAGGGTATATAACCAATAGCTATACCAAGGATAAGTTCGGCGAGCATCCAGAATAGCTGAAATGTTGTCAGTTCCCAAATCTCGCGTGTGAGGCGGGAGACGTACCCTAGTATACGGTCTGTAGAGAATCTTCCAGTGCGCGAAAAGATCTACCCATGTAACCTGCGCGAGTGAGCGATTGGTCGCCAAAGTGTGTGACACCAGGCGTACGGCTATAGTCCCGAAGATGGCCCCACTAGCACCTATAGATGGCACACCCACGAGGGCAAAGTTACCGCCTAGAACGTTGCTAAAACGCAGTAAGTGCCTGTACGTGGGCAAATGAATTTGATTTACCCAAATATCCCCGCAGCAAAATACAAGATGAAGAAACCACCGGAACCCATTTCTCTTTCAATCTGAAACGCATAAACGCATGGGCGATCAACGATCCGGGATACATGAGCAACGATGCTTACTTCCGCCGAAGCCGTGAGCTGTGCCAACATGTTCAATCCGATGTGCACGAAACCAGCATGCAAGAATATGGGGGTGATGAATCTGCGGAAGGTGATTATTGGTCGAACCCGGAGCCACTGTATGCTTACCTCCACCACTGATTGGGTTCCTTGCCATGGAACCCTCCATGACCACAAAGGTCTTCGACAGTACAAAGTCGATCAGGTGGGTTGGCGGTATCATTGAGACCTGGTAGAGGAAGAATGTTCCATATAAGTCGCGCAACCGAAGATGAGGACAGCTCACAAGGTAGGTTAAGTGTTGGTGGCACCTGTGATACGTTCTTCATACACGGTGGAAAGCGAGCACCAACCCGAATCAGGGCACTTCCTGAAGGTCCCAACATTGGGTTGACGGCGGGCTGCATTTGGATGGGAGTTGAAAATCTAACACTAAGCTGTAGGTTTGACTCACATGGAACGAAACAGGGCTGCCTTGCGCCTGGGCATTCACCACCAATTCGTAAATAAAAACAGCAATCATGATGACAGTTAGTGTCCAGACTACAAGATGTCAGATTCAGGTGCAATCTATGATCACCGGTTTCACCCACCTACAACGGGGTACCTCTGACGACCAATGCCCCGTTTCTTATCCTCAATTCGCTGTTCTATGGGATACCTGCCAGGGTCCAACCAGCGAGCAAGTGGTGGTCTTTCGTCATTGACCGGACCATCACGAGGTAATTGAAAGCCTGTCGGTTCTTCTAAAAAGTCACCTCAGGGCAAAGCACACGAGCGGAGCTGCTCGGGTTACTTGCCTAGTTCCTTCGAGTTGTAGCTAAGGCTAGGTTTGTGAGTGTCATCTATCGCAGACTCTTCCAAAGCCGTATTGCTCCGTGGTTTACCCTGCGCAGGGGGTGTGTAGACATAGGGATCGTATGGATCGTAAAGCTCGTCGTCGTACGGCTGGGCACTCGCTTTTGAGTTCGATGGCGCGGTTGTATCGGGGTTGGTATAGTCTCCCAACGAACTATGCTTGTGATAGGCTCTAAGGGGAACGGGCGAGGACATTCTATGTGTACAAGGAGAACTGGTGGTGGAGTGGATGCAGGGCGTGAGGGGTTTAAAGGGCTGCACAAGCCGACTCGGAAATGCAGTGCAGCCCGTGCGCAGTCGGGCAGTGCCAGTTTGCTCGCTCGGCGATGGCCGGCATCATCCTTGGCACTCATTCGGGAGTATAGAGCGTTCCCCAACTGCGGTTCGGTTCTCGACAAATTACATTGTCTGTACACTGGATTACACGGAAAAATAAATGTGACTCTAGCGATGGGATAAAGAGTCGGGCCGAGAAGGCCACGTGGGGGTCGCGGGCACTTGATCGAACGACGGAGTAAGGCAAGGCTTTACGAAAGTGTCCCAGACGTTGACCACCACCACGCACCTTCAACAATGGCCAATGTCGTCCGGCCCCACCCGCAGATAGATTTCCATTCAAGCACACTTGGCTACCCTCCTCAGATGGGTCTTGGTCTCACTCTATCCATGTCATCTTCACTTGTCGGGTTGTCTCCTCATGCCCACTCCAACGTCGTTCAGCCACTTCCCTCAGCCAACAGTCCTTCAAGGCCTCAAAAGAGGCGTTTTGAACAAGATGACGAGCAAGCAGACCAATTCAGCAATAATTCAGGAGCGAGAGATGTCGCAATGGAAAGAAGTCCAACACCGGAACGTCCTAAACGTGCACCACCCAAACGTGCACGAAACAATCCAACATTTGCGCAGGAGAACAAGGGGGGGCGGATACCCAAAGAACATCCAAACTCGAGTGTAGAGAATCAGGATGTGGATGTTGGAGTTTTACTAGGTTAGTCAAATGCTGCTCTTGATGGACTATAGAATTGACACCCGCCAAGCGACTTTACCGACCCAATCGTTGCTTCCTCTTCTTAATTCACTGATTCAATCACAACCCACGTTGAAGCCCCTCATCCTTTCTTTGATCCCGCGACCTTCCATAGACACTGCACTACAAGCCCTTTCGCAATCCGCCAAGAGGCTCCGCGATGCATATCCATACTCTAATCATCCGCCTTCCCAAATCTCGCTGACTTCAGCTCTCGGCTTCGGTTTTGGGACCAACCCCGTTAACAGACCCACATCTCATTCTCATTCGTCTTCCTCGTTGGGGTTTGGCAGCCATGTCCCTCAACAGACCTTCGGTGTCAATTCAAATATGTCCTCCGATACAGCTGGCGGGATGCGAGAAGAGTACATCGTATCTAGACTGCGGCCTCACATCAATGATTTCGTTGCATCATTCCAGTCATACCTTCCTTATTTCTCACAAAGGACCTTCAACTTGAATTCCCATTCCTCGGAGACGCCCCAACCTTCACGCCGTGATAGGAGTCCCCCGACAGAAACATTCCTTTTCTTACAATCCCTTACCTCAATGGGTAGAGCACGTGGACCAAGTTGTGAACCGGCAAGCTGGTATGTTTGGTGAGGAAACGGTGCGTGGCTGGGAACGTGTTCTCGATGAGTTTGCCGATGTCAAGGGCAATGGACTCGAGGCTTTGCGCGAGATAAGGGATAGCTGGATAGCAAAGGTTGGGTGGCTGGTTGGACGGGTTGGCCAGACGATGATGGAAGATTGAGGACGAGGTGGAACGCTGTCTCTGCACGTTCTAACTGCATTCACTGATAATATCGCAATGTTTCCCATGTTATTTACTATCATGATACGATCCTACCCGCAGTTTTGATTAGGCCGCGGGTTGTGTACTGATAAACATTAGGCTTTCCCACTGGCATCGGACCTCCGAAGCCGAAGATGAGGATGGTGTGACGGTTGTCGTCACAACAGGTGACTGTGACACCTGTAACACTCTGGCTGCAACACGGGAAATCAACTCGGCCAGCGCGCGAATTGGAGGTGTATGATCAACCATGTCGCTCGTTCGGCCCTCTCGCATCACTCCTCATTCCTGGGGATTTTCCAGCAAGCAGCAGCCAGAGCATACACGCGTGTTCAGTGTGGTAGCAACCGGGCAGACCTTTTCGATGCGGGACCAAGCGCCGACCCTTCCTCTCGGGAAAGCTTCGACCCAATAAGCCATCCACGGTGCGCATTTCCGAGGATGATGACCGTTCTCTCCGTTTTGACAGAGCGCCTTCAGGAATGTCAAGCTTGCTTCCCCCCGGCGACTCTCGGCCAATTCACCAGTGCGGTATCGACTCGTGCGGCACTACTCGTCACCAGCCCGAACAGAATCTTCTATCTTTAGTGACACTCCTTCGTATTACCCTAGAGAGAAGGTGGAAAAGCGGCTACCCCCCAGCCAGAAAAATCGACGAAGCCGGCCGCCGCGTGGCGTTCTAATGCAGACCCCAACCACTGGCGACGCAAATGACAAGGAATCTCTCACAAATTCTAGAGTCGATTCCCTGGAACACGCTCCTATTCCCTCGAGAGCCCTTGAAGATGATCCACTGTCAATTTCACCCGGGATCCATGATACTTCACAGTCCTCAGTAACGAAGTCGAGTGTCCACCACGGTCTCCATTCACTATCTCGACATCTTCTGCATCTCTACATGTCCTACCCTCACGTGTCTATTCAATCTCTTGTCTCATACCACAACATGTTTCCAGACCAGCAGTCATCTCGGTCTTACAACCTACTTCTTCGGCTCGCTATTCGGCATTCGGCATTCAGAACCGCCCATGTGTTAATACAGTCCATGCGTGCATCCCGTGTGCCAGAGGATCAAACAACGTGGAAACTCTTCGTACGGCTCCTTGTTCGCGAAGGACGATGGCCTGACGCGTACAAGCTCGTCTTCAACCTCCCGAAAACCCTTTCGCGTACCCCATTCATTTCCGACGGCGTCCCTATCAGCGTCTGGGTTGAGCTTTTGGGCACCGCGAAGCGCAGAGCATTCCAAGACCGGGGGCGTATATGCGACCCTGGGATGTGCACGCTCGCGCGTTTCCATCATGTAATGCGCCAGCTGCCGAAACTTGGGGTATCATCTATGGACACTCCCCCGCCCCAAGTCGTGTACGCCGCCGTGATGGCCCTTTTACGAATGCAGGAACGGGAGGCTGCTCGGCAAGTGACGACCCAGTTCCTCCCAATAGATCCAAAAGGCTTAGGTTTGCGGCTCCTGAACCTGCATGTGGCTGCGGAGCCAAGTATTTGTTCCATGCAGACATATTATCGTGCCATCGGGGATTTAACAGGTTTCCGCGAATCGTGTCCCGAGTTGGAACCCAACAGCACCACCCTTTTTCTCTTACTAGGACATTTAAAGCGGGTGAAACAGTGTGGGATCATTGGGCACAAACTCGTACAATGGTTCCGCCGCCGATGGGGCAACTCCGTTGTCAGTCCCCGTGTAGAAAGGCGATTATTAGCGTTGGCGGTGAAGGAGAAGCGGGTGGACCTGATCAAAGGATGGATGACTTGCATAAAGACACGTCGGAAGATTTTGGAGATGTGGAGCCTAGAGCGTGAGGTGCTTGATGGTGAGGTACCCAGACGGCGAAGCCTGACGCGGGACCCGGAGCTGCGGCTTGGAAAAGCGGGGACGGAGCGGTTGTTTGTGAATCGGGTCCAGGGTCGTGCGTCGAGGGTGTTGAAAGCGAAGCAAACTGACCGAGTCCTCTTACGTAGCGACGGGACGTAGTGACGGGTTCTCGGATCGGCGAACGGTTTCAGTCGCCTTCTGTTCTCGATACCTCCTATCTGATCACCTCTCTTCTCTCCGTTTCAAACGACCCAACTCTCGCAATTGACACGAGGCCACGCCTAGTTGCCCGCCACTCACTTGACGCTCCACTCGCCAACGTGTGGTGACTTATGGCTCTAAGCAGTCTTGGTGCACGCCAAGTAGCCGCACGCCCGATAATAGGAGATCTTGTGCATGATAGCTTCTTTCTGTAGATCGCTCGTGACGCGTCAATGACAGATTTATTGGTTTCGATCTCCACTCTAATCAACAGCGTCCCATCGGGCGGGCAACCTGCAGCGCCTCGTGCCGTTGCGGAGCTTGCTTTGGCACTTTTGGAATCTAAAAAATAATGCAGGTGTTCGGTAATCGGCGCTCTGCCTTCTATCCTGTGCGCTCTGTTGTCAATCTGTCCCGACAGTTCTCTTTGCCTTGGCACTCGACACCACGGGGAGCGCGAATTCGACCCTGAATCGCGGATATGTCACCGTTAGCGTGCCGCTCAACAATGACGATATCCCTCCCGTCGTCAGATTAACGATCTTCATTTAGTTTTCCATCCCATAAATGTCCGCGTACGAGGGCACCTTGCCCACTCATCTCGTCTTTTTTTTCTCGAAATGGCTCCCCACTACGGTTCTCCTAATGCCGATCAAATGCTCGCGATAGCCTGCACCGTTGTTGGTGTGGGTCCGGGGGGCAATACATCCATGGTCGCGTATGTTTATCTCCCACATGTAATTGGGATTTTAGGTGCTGAGGGTTGTGTGGGCATTATTACAGCCGCGTCGCGATATGCAATTACAGGGGCGCCCCTCTGTTCGATTGCTATGTTGTTCCAACGATGGCCGTAACCGACTACCGTACATCCACAACCGGTATTACGGCGGCGCATCTCAGCTCCGGTAGGCCCATCAATAATTTGCTGTTTCGCCTTTCAGGGCTTGTTTCCTCCCTCGAACTCCTGGACTGACTTTGGCCAAAACGCTGCAAAAAGGGGAGGCAATGAAATTTGACGCCCTTCAGGTTACCGTCGCCGAAATCATCAAAGACAAAGTCATCGTCGGGCACAGTCTATGGAACGACCTTTCGGGTGGGTCCCCGTGACATTGTGTTTCAGGACTCGGTCGCCACCGCCCTTACCCGTCGCTTGATATTTTATTTTATTTTAGTGCTTGGGATTCCGCACGCTGCAGTCAACACCCGTGACGTCGCTTTGTATCAGCCTTTTCGAAATGCCCTTCGATCACCTAACCAACTGGTTCGGCTACCGACTCTAACGTTTCATCTCATGGGAAGGAGTTGTCAGGAGGGCCAGCAAAACCCCGTACGTTGGTATTCATTTGACGCTGGTTGACATAGAGCTTATCTCCAACCCGCTTGATTTTTGCGCCAACCAGTTGGAAAACGCGCGCGCGGCAATGGACCTCTACCGTTCTCACGCGAATGAGTGGGAGACCGCGATACGCGACGGCCAATGGCCGTCCGCGCTTCCGCCTAGCAACTTTTCCCGCTGTTATCTGTGAGGGCAGGCAAGCGGATAAAGATAGAGAACAAAAGAAAAAAACGGACTTTGAGCGCCCAAGTAGAGCAAAACAAAAAGGTCGCGGACTCTTTAATTTTTATTTTTTTTTACAAAATTTCTTTTCTTGGTCGAAAGTACCGTAGAGCCGTTTTAGTTCTAGTGCTATTTAGTCTAGTTTACTACCAAACCCATACAATAAGTAATAGTCCTTAGATTGGAACAGGTCTAAAGCTTAATTGTCACTTACTTTTCCGTCGCTTGACACACGTGTGCCCTGAGCAGTTCCCCTTCTTTCGGATCATTCATCGGCCGTCGGAGATTCGGAGCCCGTGTCCGATTCAGACCGCTGGCGGGCCGCGGGTTTTCACACCACGTGCGTCACCTACACACCGCACAACGACCGCTCGCTCGAATCGAATGTCTCATCATCAACCCGAGGCGGCAGCGGACACCGACGAACAACAACAACAACAGCAGCCACAATGTAGAATATGTCTAGACGGACCTGATCCCGACCTTGGCCGCCTCATTCGGCCTTGCTTGTGCAGTGGCACCGTCAGCGTACGTGCCATGTCCCACCATTCGTACACGCACTCACGGCTAACCGAATAACATATCGCATCGCATCGCATCGCTCTCGAACGCTTTCGGATAGTACGTACACGTCGCCTGCCTGCAGCGTTGGAGGAACACGTCCGCCAATGCCTCTGCGTTCTTTGTCTGTCCACAATGCCGCTACCGTTACCGCTTTGCTCGCACCAAGATAGTCGGCCTAGCTACCAACCCAGGTTCGTACGTCCCCATTCATTTCGAACCTTGAACATCCCCCCCCCCACTTTTTGATTCGACAATCTCACACCACCCGTTTGTTTGATCCCTCTTTCAGTCGCGATCGCAACGTTATCTGCGATCCTGTTCACGGCATTGGTCTACGCGTCCTCTTTCCTAGCAACCACCCTAATTTCCTCGCTGGACGACCCTTCATACAACTCCTACGACTCCTTCGGCTCTTCCGCCGTCTATATCCATTCGGGTGGGGGCTACTGGACCTGGACGAACCCATACACCGTCGGGCGTGACCTTATCCGTGCTGCCTTACGCATCATCCAAGATGAATCCGGCGGTGTCTTCGATCCCGATGCATTTTTGACCTCCTTCGCATCCGACGACGCGGAGACCATGTCCAACCACCGTATTTTCTGGCGTTTTATCCGTCGTATCGTCTTGGGTTTACCAGTTGTGGGTGCAGCATCCTTGATCCATATGCTGTTCTCGTTACCTTTCCTTGGTCCAATTCAATGGATTGCCCGGTCAAGGGGAAATCGCAGAAGGCGGAATAGCGATTCGCGAGACACTGCCGCTATTTTTATCATCCTCCTTCTTGCCATTGGGGCATTACGGTGAGCCACATTTTTCTACTCCTTGTTCACGCATATTGAATGTGAGCTTTGATTAGGGTTATCTACCAGGTCTACAAATTCACGGAACTGTTGACGAAACGTGTCCTGCACCGTGCTGAGACAAGCATCCTCGAAGTCAATACATAGGCTACCATGTAAGACCATACAGTATATGTATTTGCGTCAATCATGATGGGAGGTGCCTTATATAGTCGTCGTTCGCCATCAGATCGTCCAGTCATGTAAGATACAGTAGGCGTGTCTAACGGCTACCAAGATCTCCTAAGTTCCCGACGAACGCGCTCATAACCCTCGCGTGTAACCCTCTGAGCATCACCTGTTGCCAGCTCTCGGAGATACTGTTCCACAGCGGAGTCAATACGATCCGCTGGGAAATATGCGCCAGGAGACTGCTTTTCCGCCTCTAACCAATCCTGGAAAAGCACACAAATTGCCGCTGAGAGTATCTGGACAGCCGATTGTGAGCTGAACGGGGGAACCTTTGCGGGAGAAGTGAGAATCCGGCCCATTAAAATAATGGATCATACATACCTGTGATTCATACATCTGATGAATCACGTCCCATATCTCTACGTATGGTATGCTACACCGGGCCAACACTCGGACAACCCAGCCTGGTGGCACAACGTCCGTGTTAGCCAATTGGAATTCGACCAAAAGACGAGCAATATGTTCTGTCGTGGTTGACCGTCAGATGCAGTTGACGCAGTAGAAACGCTGTACGAACTGAATGGGAAGCTCGAATCTGAGGCGTGAAATCGTTGGCCGAGTGGGACAAATTTCCCCTGGACACGATCCAGGGCTTCGGCAGGTGCAACACCCTGCACAGCTGTCCCGACATTTAACGCGAAGTCTGGTGTTTTCGCGAAAGTGACGTACCTTCATTGAATATACGATCCCAGATGTTTTTGACGAGTCCATCATCGTGATGTTGTGACACGTGGAGAACTAGCAACTTAATTGTCAAAAGGTCATATTGCTCGGCGTACACTTGGTAGAGCTAAGTCACGGTGGTTAGTCAACGAAGCTCCCGCATAACAATCAGACATACTTCTGTGATGTTAAACAGTCCTCGCTCAAGTAACTCGACTTTCTCCCTCAAATCAGGATCGGAAGGTTGAGATTGGAGACGAGGAGATAAAGTATGGAATATCTCGAGTTGTACTTGAGAAACCTCTAATTTCTCCTCAAGATCCGTCAAAAAGGAAATAGCGGACTCGTGTTTCCCGCCCGCCGACACGGGATGGGACTTTGCATTACCGACGGCGAGCGTCAAGTACTCTACTCGTTGGGATAAGGATAACGGGAATCTTTCAAAGGCTAAGAAAAATGAGCACAAGGGTCATTGACAGTACGCACTCAGACGATTCTGCTAAGGTAGCAAGAACTTCGGCGGCGCGGAGGGGTTGACCGTCTTTAACATAGAATTGCCAAAGGAGTTGATACTTGTCATACGTTCTCGGCTCGCAATGAAGATAAGCTTGCAGGTATGATGGACGCATCTGCATAGCGATGAAACTTCCGGATTAATGGACTGGTAGAAATGGCTCTTGCGTACCTCAAGTAACTCATCCGCCAGGCCTCTCGAGATCAGCCATTCGTATAGTCGCGAGTGGAAGATCTCGTCCGTGCTTGCAAATGCCAACTCATACCCATGTGCCCGCACTCGTTCTGCGGCATCGTCCCCACTCGCGGCCTTATTTTCAAAAGTCTCGAGGGAGTCAAGAACTAAACCATAGCATCGAGCGCGCCGCTCCCAGGAAGGTCGGCGAGGGTCACCGGGCGCATTGTCGCTGCGTCCCTGTCCATTCAGCTCTGGTGGGACCATCTGCCAGTACTCCTTCCCAAGGCCATCGGCATCCAATGCTTCAGCGCAGTATAATGCAAGCTCAACGGCGCCTTTTGCGAAATCCAGCTGCTGGTAGTCACCGATGACTTCGCGTAGCTTATCAAATTCCATGATACGGGCGCCTTTCATGAATAACCTGGATACCTGATCAACATCTTGAGGTAACGATCTACCAAGGGACCAACCTTAATGATTCGCCAAGGTAACCTTGCCGCTCTTGCGGATTGGGACTCTCCACGGCTCTTCGCACGCTTTCCTTAGCCTACACAAGCGGAATTCGGCAGTTGTCAAAGAAATTAAATAACATACGAACCTTGTACAGCATCACATCATCCGTACTGCAGAATGAGCCACACCGTGTTTGTAAAACGTCGCTGATGGTATCGACCTAGTGTACACGTGAGGCAGGGTTGGAACCTAACAGTGCCTTGTTACTTACGGCTATCTGCTGGCCAATTTGTTGGTCAATTATCACGTTCACAAGCGCCCTTGAAGCAGCCACTCCATTCTGCCCGGTGATGAGTTCTTCAAATGTCATCGAAGCAATAAGCCTCTGAGTAGTGACATCCGTTCTGATGAATTCTTCAGTAATGTAGTAAATACAACCAAAGGGAATACGTACTGGCCAACGAGTTCGCCGATGCGGTGATCAATAAGCAGAAGAAAGAAGGAAACACCTTCAATCGTTCGCGCTAGCAACGTTTGCAGCTCTGCCACCGACTTTTGTTCAGCCTGAAGAGAGGCGTTGATTAGTCGATTGAAGCGCAGACTCAAGGTATATGTAGTCAACCTTCCACGCTTCCTGGTCACTAGTGGGGGCTGCACGAGCACCTGAATAGTCTCCGGTGGCAGAATGAAAGAGATGAGGGTTTCCTTCTAGAAAGCTATGCAGTGCAAAGAGATTTCTTTGTACCATAAGCAGGTTTTCTTCTGGTATGTTGGATTGGGGCCCTGATGCACTTTGAAGAAGGTTTGCATGACATCACAAGTAGCAATGGATACGTACATTGGCCTTAATAACCTGCTTTTCCATATTGGCCGTACCAGCCTTGCGAAATACAAAGCAAATCCTTCCCGTCTTCCGCTGAAGAGAGCAGTTCCCGATCCGTCACCTGCTCATGTGAATTGCCCGGGATGTTGAATCAGATTCAGGAGAAATACTTACCAGTCCCATAAGTCATCCGTTCGGCCCACATCGGACGTTCGCCACAATCGTAGAAGGCCTGTTTCGCTACATTAGTGAGCTCCGGTGCCAGGTTTGTGATCGTCCCGCTGATGGACTGCTCGCCAAATTCGAGGAACGTATTTCCGCTGGCCAAGGCCAAAAGCATGGCGCATGTCTGGTCCCGACCAAAACTGTAGGTATGTGTGAGGACAACATCAACCCGGATCCAGATGAAGGGATAATACCTGTCTCGAAAGTCGATGATAGGCTGAACGTTTCCTTCCGCTTGCACTTCCTCGATGGCATCACGTAGCCAATCTAATGCGCGGCGTTTTGCCAATACGGTGATTCCAACATTTGTTAGGATTAGGAATTGTCGTGGTGGTTCCAAAAACTGGTATGCGAGTTCGTTCGTCACAACCGGCATGGGGGCGTTTGGGTCCGGGGTAGTAAGGGTAATGGAGTTCTTTGGGCGGGGAAGAGCAGCCATGCCCCAGGTCCGCCCTGGGATGGCAAGCAAGGCCGCTCTCGCTGTCAATGGAGGTCGCTGGGACCCGACCCCAGCGCCGAAAGGTGGTCCTGTCGGTTGTGAAGTCTGTGGCGGGGTCTGACCGAGAGCCCCGATGCGTGTCAAATCCGGCGACATGCAGAGGAGAAAATCGGTGCCATCGGTGTCCCCGGGATGTGCAGCAATGGTCAGGCCAGCAGCATGGGCCGAGTTCTCCAATTCCGTCAGTACATACGGCCGCGATGTTGGTGGGGCTTGAGGATAACGGGATGGATAACCAGTGCCACCCGAGAAGTAAGGATTGGATTGCTCATCAGGATGAAGCAAGTTGGAAGGGGGAAGGCGAACGTGAACTAACTGTAAGTTGTGTTGAACTCGTGTGTCGCTAGCAGGATAGTAGCCATATGGGCCTGCAGATGAAGAAAAATACAGGCGGACGCCATTCATAGTGATGGCCATCAACTGCACACCAGATCGGGTCTCTTCCTGGGGGATAACGTGTAGTGCGATGACACGAAAGTGCTTTGGCGTGATGGCAGGCGAACCAGGTGCTTTTTCTTGAGCCAATTTGTATAAATTTTGAATTGTCTGCGACAGCTGAACAGACTTGTTGCCCGTTGGGTAGTACATGGAGATGGTGCTGTTCGCGGCCAGGGTGTAAAAAATGTTTCTGCTCAGGTCTGAGACAACGGAAACGATGCGATCTAGAGGCGAATTGGAACTAAATGGCCGTGTGCGATGTAATAACCAGTGCGTACCTTCTGCACGAGAACTGGTGAGGCGGGGGAAAAAGCTTTGAACACTGCCTACAGAGTGGTTGATCAATTGGACACGACGACCAAACCAACCCTCCTTTTCCTGGTAGTGCAGTTCATAAAGATGTCCATCTTGCGAGCCCGTCATGAATATTCGACCGTCAGCAGTCCCTGCTACAGATATCATCTCCACATCACACGGTACAGACATGTCTAGATCAAAGAGTTTGATTTCTTTGCGAGTCGTGCGATTATGTCCAGGGACGTCTGTCACGGAGACTCCGAGGAGGATGACAGTTAATGGGGTGCACAGGACGAGAAGATAATTGATCTCGTCAACGAAGACTCCTGGCTTTGGGTTGACAATCGCGACGTGGGTGATTACGTCTGGTTGATCCACAAAGGAGCTTAGGTCCTGGCTACACTTAAACGTCAACTCGAGTATAGGAAGAGAGATATATAACACACCCTTCCACGTAGTCCCAGAGAAAAAGCTTATGGTCAATCGCGATCCAGACCCTCTCAATTGCCGAAAGGAGCCCCATATGTGAAACGACATCTGTAGCTATATAGGTGTAAGTAGGATTGAAATACGGAGCGGAGGGGAAAACGGACTGTTGTAGAATTGAAACAAGCCTTCTGGAATGGCAATTAACCGCCTTTTTTGAAATGGAACACGATAGTCATCAGGAGAAACGGAGTAGGAGGCCGAGGAGGGTACACCGGCTGGCCACAAGGGATGAGTATTTACCATTGAGCGCGTGGTTGAACCGACCTACGAAGGACAAGTAGCTCTCCTATGTCAGGGATGACCTGGGAGTCCTTTGCAAAGTAGTCTTGGATGACTTGACTTGCGCCCTGTAGGAGAGGGAGGTCTGGCGTGGGCATGGGAGGGACAAAGAGCAGCCGCGGCCACGTGGTCCGACTTGAACGAGCAGGACGCGTCGGTGGCACGCCATGGCTCCCACCAAGCAATCCGCCGCCATTCGCCAGTCAATCACCCTCAAGGGTTCCACAGACCTCGTCACAGAATTCTTCAAGTATGCTGTGAACACGTGGGTAGCGTTCTCCGCTCGCTTGCCTCAATGAAGTTCACTCCTTTGCGTAGGATCCTGTTCCAGCGGGGAGTATACCCCGCTGATGATTTTCATATGGTCAAGAAATATGGCCAAACGGTTTTAATCACTCAAGACCTCGCTCTGGAGAACTATCTCGAGAAGTATTTGCTGTTATCCCACCTCCCCTGCCGGAACTTCTCACACCGCTTCCAGGATATTAAAGCAAATTAGCAGTAAGGGCCCATCATCTCCGCCCATACCGGCGTCACTAATGCGCGGTCCAGCATGGTTGCTAACGGGGTCGGTGACCCAGCTCGTTGTAGCAATTATATCCAAGGACTCGAGAATGCCTCTCGAACGGTGGGTCTTTGATGTCAATCTTGTTCAACAACCCGCCCAAAGAGTGGAACAGTAAGTTACTCTGGATTGACAGCAACATTTGATTGACGAACATCGACATCGACTGTGACAGGGCCCAATCAAGCAAACCGGAAGCTGACATCCAAGCTGAAATTCGCTCCATACTCAAGCAAATCGTGTCAACAGTAACATTTTTGCCGATCATCGACGAGCCGACGGTGTTCAACATCCTCGTGTATACGCATGAATCGGCTGACGTCCCTGCGAATGAGTGGGTGGATACGGATCCGTTGGCGATAGAAGCAAGTAAGAGCCAGCAGGTGAAATTGCGGAGCTTCAGCACGGATGTTCATAGGATTGAGGCTATGGTTTCTTATCGTTACGAGGGGTGACCGTGATCTTACTGTAATCACAACAACGGTTGATAGTTTGATGCACCCGCCGTCGTGCTTGTTTTGTTGGTTGCCATGGTCACGAGTGTGTTGTCCCGTAATTAACCGAACATCGCCTCCTTTATCCTCTACCCACTCCTTCCCCTTCGGCTCGCCCCCTTTCCTCTTTTCGTTGTCCTCTTTTCTTTCTTTCTTTCTGCTGGCCAGACAGTCATTCCCTCACACTAGATACTTACTATTCGTCCGTCGCCATGGGAGAAAACTGGGTTCAACGCGAGTTCCTCACTCCTAAGAGGCTGGCCTTTAATGTCTTATTTTACGGTTCCCAACTCTTCCTCTTCATCTTGGGGTGGTACCTGCAGGTGTGCCTCTAAACATCTTTCTTCCCGTGAGCATTACTTATCGCGTTTATTTCGTCAGGAAACGGACGAGAAACTTCACATTCTGAATGGCCTCAAATTCTCTGTCTGGACGTCTCGTGGGGCCGGTCTTGTTCTCGCCTATACCGGAGGTCTCATTCTCCTTCCGATGCTTCGCAACGTCATCCGTGTCATCCGTCCCAAGCTCACTTGGTTGTTCCCTGCCGATGAAAACATCTGGTTCCATAGACAGGTTGCCTACTCCATGGCCTTCTGGGCTATGGTACACACCACCGCGCACTACGTCAACTTCCTCAACGTCGAGCGAACTCGTACGGTTTTTTGTTTCTGTTCCATTAGCACCTCTCATTATCTTGCAGAGGTCCGAGCTCAGCCGGAGCTTCAAATCCACTACGCACAGCCTGGTGGCATTACAGGCCATTTCATGCTATTTATCATGCTCTTGATATATTCAACCGCCCACCACAAGATACGTGCCCAATGTTTCGAAGCGTTCTGGTACACACATCACCTTGCATTCTTCTTCATGATCGGACTTTACACCCACGCCACTGGCTGCTTCGTCCGCGATTTGGTGAACCCGGATTATATTCCGACCTTCCCCTTCTATTCCACACAGCACTGCCTTGGCTATGAGAGTTGGAGGTTCATTATATGGCCTGGTATCATTTACTTTGGGGAAAGGGTTTACCGCGAGATCCGCGCGAGAAGGGCCACAAGGCTGTCCAAGCTTTTGGTGCACCCAAGCGGTACGTTAGGTTG
>WNFQ01004721.1_pt1 | contig 18377 bp, 19 predicted proteins | sample 5400171 | NCBI WGS metagenome assembly WNFQ01 (sample SAMN13153356, study PRJNA577476) | soil metagenome | isolation source: 20 cm soil under Madrone tree | place: USA:California | collected 2016-06-14 | reverse complement strand
GCTACGATTGCGACGCCCAGGACGATGAGCAACTTGCGCAGACGACGCGGCTTGGAGCGGGCCACGTGGGGCTCAGCCAAGAGAAAGGGAAAACACGATTCGCGCCTTAACGCACTATGGGGATTGCCCCGCTAAGGGCAGCAGCGCAAGCGAATTGTGTTTTCATTACGGGTCAGGCCAGCCAAAGGAGTCCATGAACCGTCAAGGATACCAGGGACGATCAATCTTTGAGTAGTGTCCGTAGCGCGGCCCCGGTGGCGGCATCGGCGGGTTCGGCAAGCCGCAACACCATGTCGCGGGTCGGCTATCAAGGATGTTAAGATCATTAACATTCTATTCACATTCGATGATATTATCGGCCGATGGAATCGAAGACCGCCCGCTTCACTCTGCTGATTGATCCGAACAAGAAGAAGGCGTTCGAGACACTGTGTGCGCAGCAGGATCTGACACCGTCCCAGGTGGTCCGCCAGCTCATCCGCGAGTATCTTGCCAAACACGGAGTCACCTACGCAACGAAGAGCAAGAGGCACGAATCGAGCAGAGTTTAGAGGACTCGAGACCGGACGCCGCTCCCAAAACCCGAGGCTCCGGGTGTTGCCTTGGAGATGGCGGTCAGAATCCCACTCAAGATCTGATGAGGACTCGGCGGGCACCCGGGTACCGCTATGTCGACCGGGACTACATTGGACACGCGGCCGCAACTGGCGTAGCTCTCGCCGAAGATTCCACCGGTGCAACCGCAATCGCCGACTGCGACGACGAGTTTCGGGTCCGGCGTGGCATCGTAGGTGCGGCGCAACGCCACCTCCATATTTCTTGCAACGGGCCCCGTGATCAACAGTAGATCGGCGTGCCGCGGACTGGCCACGAACCGGATACCCAGCCGTTCGATATTGTAGAGCGGGTTATTGAGCGCGTGGATCTCCAGCTCGCAGCCGTTGCACGACCCGGCGTCAATGGCTCGAATACAGAGCGCGCGGCCGAGTACTTCGAGAATGCGCGACTGCAACGCGCCGGCGATGCGCAGCGTGTCGTCGCTTGCCGGCGGCGGCTTCGTGATGATTCCCGTGCGGCCGATTTGGCGTAACGTTTTCCACATGGCTATAAATCGTGTCCACTGTAGGACAGGTTGAAGGATTTATTGATCAGCGGAAAATCCGGCACGATGTTGTCGATGATGGCATGCTCGATCACGGGCCAGTTCTGCCACGATGGATCGTGCGGATGACATCGCCGGATCATTCCGCCATCGGCCGCTTCGAGCGCGAGAAGTATCGGGCCGCGCCATCCTTCGATCATTCCGACACCTAAAGCGCCCTCGTCGGGCATGGAAATTGCCGCATGATGCAATCCGGCCGGCAACTGTCCCAGCATCCGCTGTATGAGACGCGTGGATTCCGTGACTTCATCGAAGCGCACGGCGACCCGCGCTGCAACGTCGCCCTCGGTGCGCCCGATCTTTTGGGGTGCCAGGTCGACGTATGGGTCGCAAGGCAGATCGCAGCGCAAGTCAAACGCTTGGCCGCTCGCGCGCCCCGCAAGGCCCGTCAGGCCCAATTTCGCGGCCAAGGCCGGTGTGACGACACCGGCGCCCACGAATCGGTCGCGCAACCCTGCGTGCTCGTCATAGATGGTACGCAGTGTCTCGACCTCGTTCAGGATCGATTCGACGGTTTCGATCAACGAGCGCGCTCCAGCCGGCGAAAGGTCGGCGCGCGTGCCGCCCGGCAAGACGAAATCCATGAGGTAACGCTGCCCAAGAGCCTGTTCGGTCGCGCGCAGCAGCTGTTCCTTGAGCCGGGAGAACTGGGCAAGTCCAAAGGCGAATCCGGCGTCATTGCCGAGCGCACCGAGATCACCCAGGTGATTGGCGAGGCGCTCCAATTCCAACGCCGCTGCCCTCAACCAGGCGGCCCGGGGGGGCAAGTGCGCGGCGGCCATGCCTTCCAGCGCCTGGCAATAAGCCCACGAAAACGCGACGGCAGAATCGCCGGAGACGCGCGCCGCCAGCCGGTGACCGTCGAGCAGCGGCAACTCGGCGAAGCGCCGTTCGATGCCCTTGTGAACGTATCCCAGACGTTCTTCGAGTCTGAGAATCTTCTCGCCAACCACCGAAAACCGGAAATGGCCGGGTTCGATGATCCCCGCGTGGACGGGCCCCACGGGGATTTCATGGACACCGTCGCCTTCCACCGGTACGAAGGCGTAGTCGTCGATGATGGCGACCGCGGGCGCCGGCGGTGCGTTGACGTGGATCAGCGGGTGAAAGCCTTCGGACCAAGCGGCGTGGCGCAACCACGGCCTCGTATCCGCGCCGGCGGCGTGCAATCCTGAAAGATCCGCGACGGCGCGTTGCATGCGGCTTGCACTCGGGAACCATTGCTCGATGCCGGGAAAGTCGGTGTCAAACGTCAGCGGCAGCCCCAGCACCAGTACTCCCGGACCCGCGATGAACGCCGCTCGGACGATGTCGTCGCCCGCGCCGTCGCGGCTCGCCCACAGGGACAACAACCGGCCTCCATGGGCCGCCATGTCCTCGGCGGCCTGCCGCCATTCATCGCGCGCCACGGTGAGGCACCACGTGTTGGGCGCGCCCGCGATCGCTCCGTTCCCATTCGATTCAGTCCTTTGAGCCGCCTGATCGAACCAGCGCCGGAGAACCACTTCACTCTCCCCCGATCAAGCGCGCCGCAGCTCGATACCAGTCGGCGAGATAAGGTGGAATAAAAAAGCCCAACACCAGCACCAAACCGAGATGCGCAAATACCGGCACGAGTGCCGGTGGATGGGGCAATCGTTTGGCCGACGTGTCTCCGAAGACCATGGATTGCACGCGGCCAAAAATCGCCGCAAACGCCACGCCGAGCGCGAGCAACAGAATGGGAGTCGCCCATGGCTCCTGCTTCATGGCGGTCGTCAGAATGAGGAACTCGCTGGCAAATACGCCGAATGGCGGCGTACCGAGAATGGCCAGCGTACCCATCATCAATCCCCAGCCCAACGGGGGATTGACGGTGATGAGGCCGCGAATGTTGTCCATGAGCTGCGACCCCGCTTTCTGCGCCGCGTGCCCCACGGCGAAGAAGATCGACGATTTCGTGAGCGAATGCACGGTCATGTGCAGCAACGCGGCGAAGTTGGCCACGGGACCGCCCATGCCGAACGCGAACGCGACGATACCCATGTGTTCGATCGAGGAATAGGCGAACAACCGTTTGACATCGCGCTGCCGCCACAGAAAGAACGCAGCGAGCACCACCGAGAGCAACCCAAAACCCATCAGCATGCGGCCCGGCAGGCTCGACCGGAGCGAACCTTCGACCAGCACCTTGCAGCGCACGACGGCATACATCGCCACATTGAGCAGCAATCCCGACAACACCGCCGAAATCGGCGTGGGACCCTCGGCGTGCGCATCGGGCAGCCAATTGTGCAGCGGCGCGAGGCCCACCTTGGTGCCGTACCCAACGAGCAAGAACACGAACGCCAGACCGAGAACCGCGGGCTCGAGCTGGCCCTTGACCGCATTGAGGTGGGTCCACAGCAGCGCGCTGACGCCCTCGGAGCCCAGGAGCTTCTCCGCCGCAAAATACATGAGTATGGTGCCGAACAGGGCTTGGGAGATGCCCACGCCGCAGAGTATGAAATACTTCCAGCCCGCCTCGAGGCTCGCGGGTGTCCGGTACAGCGTGACCAACAACACGGTGGACAGGGTCGCGGCTTCCATCGCCACCCACATCAGTCCCATGTTGTTCGTCGTGAGGGCGATCAGCATCGTGGCCATGAACAGCTGGTACATGCTGTGATACAGGCGTAGTTGCGGGGTCGAGACGCGCCCATGCTCGGCCTCGATGCGCATGTAGGGACGGGAAAACAATGAGGTGGTCAGACCGACGAGCGCCGTCAACGTCACCAGGAACACGTTGAACGCATCGATGAAGAATTGCTCGCGCGCGACCAACAGATTGCCGTGCGACACGATCCTCGACGTGAGCGCACAGGCCGCGAAGAACGTGACCAGCGACAGGGCGACATTGGCGTCCGGTGCCCGGCGCCGTCCGCCGAAGAATCCCAGCGCCAGCGCGCCGAGCAGCGGGGTGCCGAGAAGAACGATGAACTCCATGCTATTGGTCCTCCTTGAGAGACTCGAAGTGTTTCAGATCCAGACTGTCGAACTGCTCGCGAATCTGAAAAAAGAAAACACCAAGAACCAGCATCGCCACCAGTACGTCGAGCGCAATCCCCAGCTCGACCACCATCGGCATGCCGTACGTCGCGCTCATCGCACCGAAGAAGAGGCCGTTTTCCATCGACAGGAATCCGACGACCTGCGACATCGCCTTGCGGCGCGTGATCATGGTGAGGAAGGCGATCAGGATCACCGCCAGGGCGATGCCGAGGGAATTGCGCGTCGCCGTGCTGGCGAGCGCCGAGATCGGCTGCGCCAGTCCAAACGCAAATACCACGACGAGGACTCCTACCATCATCGTTCCGGCGATATTGAGCAACGGCTCCGTGTCCCAGTAGACGCCGAGGCGGCGAATGAGCCGATGCAGAAGCCAGGGCAGAAATACCACCTTGAGCCCCAGCGTGAGCGCCGCGGACACGTACAGGTGGTGACTGCCGGTCCGCCATGCGAGCAACAGAGTCGCAACGCACAGCAGGGCCCCCTGCATCGCGAGCAGGTTGACCAGGCTGACGATGCGCCGCTGCGACAACATGGCGAAGGACAGAAGCAGCAACAGCGCCGCCAATGTATTCAGGAGCTGCAGATCCCATGGCAACGCCTTCATGTTCAATCTCCCAGCAACAGGTGCACGAGCAGCCCAAGCACCGCGAACAGGAAGGCGGTCGCCAGGAACTCCGGCGCGCGAAAGACGCGCAGTTTCGCCGACAGGGTTTCAATGAGCGCCAACCCGGCCCCGGCGAACAGGAGTTTCACGCCCAGCAGCACGATCGACACGGCCAAACTCAGCGGAGCGTGGCCGGTCGCGATGCCCCAGGGAATGAAGACCGCAACCCCGATGCAGGCATAGTTGAAGAGCTTCAATGCGGCGGCCCATTCCATGAGCGCAAGGTGGCGCGCCGAATATTCGAGCAGCAAGGCCTCGTGAATCATGGTCAATTCAAGATGCGTGGCAGGGTTGTCGATCGGGATACGGGCATTCTCCGCGAGCAGCACCATCGTGAACGCCACGGCGGTAAAGGCGAGACTCGGGGTGAGCGTGAAGGACTGCGCCGACAGGCGTTCGGCGATCAGCGGCAGCGCCGTGGTGGCGCTGGTCAGCGAGACCACGAAGATCACCACCAGCAGCGCGGGCTCCGCGAGAAACCCGATCATCATTTCCCGGCGGGCGCCCAGAGTGCCGAAGGCGGTCCCGACGTCCATGGCGGCCAGAGACAGGAACACGCGCGCCGTCGCAAGCAGGCCGACCAGGGCAATCGCATCCGCGGCCTGCGTGAACGGCAAACGCGTCGCAATGGAGGGGATGACCGCGGCGGCCGTCACCATGGTGCCGAAGACGACGTAGGGGGCAAGCCGGAAGAGCCGCGAAGCGTTCTCCGCAATCACCGCGTCCTTGTGAAAGAGCTTGCGGATTCCGCGGTACGGCAGCAGGATGCTGGGGGCGGACTTGTTCTGCAGCCAAGCCCGGCACTGATTCACCCAGCCGACGAGAACCGGCGCCGCGGCCACCGCCAATGCGATTCCCAGCAATTGCACGATCCAGTCGAATACGTTCACAGCATGAGCGCCAGCAAGACGACGAGCGTGACGAAGCTATAGAGCAGGTACGTCGCGATGCGGCCCTGCTGCAGCCAGGCCACTTTATCGGCAACCCGCCGGACGAGAGTGCCCAATGGCTGATACAGAGCGCGCCAGATGCGATCGCCGATTTCCAGACGATACTTGGGATGGGTGTCGAGGGGGCCGGGGAGTTCCCGGGCGATGGCGAAGAACGGCTGAAACAGATGTCGAATGGGTTGGCCGAATCCTTCCGCAGTGTCCTGCATGCGGCCATTGAGTCCGCCGAAACCGCAATCCCACGCGGGGCTCCTGCGAATCCGCTGATGATAGAAGCGGCGCACGCCGATGATGGACAACACCACGACAACCGCGATCACCGCAAAGAACACCAGGGGCGCATAGGACGACTGGCGCTCGGGGATGGGCACGAGCAGCCACCAAGGCGCATCGCTTGCCGGCAGTCCGCCGAGATCGAGCTGCCGGGTGACCACGCTGAACAGCGAAATGACATGGGTGGGAAGGAAGCCGAGCAGTACGCAACCGAGCGCCAGCCAGGCGAGTCCAAGGCGTTCGGCAAAACTCGCATCGTGAGCTCGTTTCAAGGCGGGTTCCCTCGGCTGGCCCAGAAAGATGACGCCGAAGAATTTGACCATGACGTAGCCGGCGAGCGCCGCGGCGAGCGCAAGCAAGGCGGCACCCAGCGGAAGCAGCATATTGATGAACGGGTGCGGCACCTTGTACGCGAACAGGAAGGACTGGAGCAATAGCCACTCCGACACGAAACCATTCAAGGGTGGCAGCCCGGCAATGGCCAGCACACCGATGAGCGTCAGCCACGCCACCCAGGGCATTCGATGGATGAGACCACCCAGATGTCCGAGATTGCGTTGCCCGGTTGCGTGCAATACGGCACCGGTGCCGAGGAACAGGAGGCTTTTCATGAAGGCGTGATTCATCGCGTGATACAGCACGGCAATCAGCGTGAGTGCAGCGGGTGCGCGCATGCCCGCACCCGCGAATACGATGGCCAATCCGAGCCCCGTGAACAGGATCCCGATGTTCTCGATGGAGGAGTAGGCCAGCAGGCGCTTCATGTCGGTCTGCGCAGCCGCAAAAACCACGCCATACAGCGCGCTGAAGAGCCCCAGGGACAGCGGCAGCAGGCCCCACCACCACACGGGCTGTCCCAGTAGATCGAAACTCACGCGAATCATTCCATACAGGGCTGTCTTGAGCATGACCCCGCTCATCAGCGCGGAGACGGGTGAAGGCGCGGCCGGGTGCGCTTCCGGCAGCCACACATGCAGCGGCACCAAGCCGGCCTTCGCTCCGAAGCCGATCAGCGCGAGACAGAAAGCGATCGTCGCCCAGTGGAAATTCAAGTGCGCCGCGCGCATGGCGTCGAACGTGAAATGCCAGCTGCCGCCCTGAAGGACGCCGAAGCTCAGCAGGATGGCGATGGCACCCAGATGGGCAATCAGCAGATAGAGAAAGCCGGCCTCACGGATTTCCGGAATTCGATGCTGCGTGGTGACGAGAAAGTAAGACGACAGGGCCATGGTCTCCCATGCCAACATGAATGCATACGCGTCGTCCGCGAGCAGCACGAAACCCATGCTGGCGAGAAACAGATGGTATTGCAGACAGAGGAGTCCCGGCGCCGTGCCCTCGCCCCGGCGGAAGTAGCCCGCCGCAAAGATCGAAATGCCGGCGGATGTGGCGCCGAGCAAAATCAAAAATACACCGGAAAGCCCGTCGAGACGCAGATGGGCCGGCAGGTCGGGCAGACCGATGGGCAAGACGATCTGCTCGGCGGGCTCATAGAGGCTGACGGCCGCGACGACCGCCAACACAGCGCCGATGAGCGCGCCCAGCGGAAAGAGCGTCCGCCCCACGAACGCGATGCTCAGCGGCCGCAGCAATCCTGTGAGCGCAACCAAGCTCCAGGCGGTCAGCAGCAGCAGACTCAGCGTCAAAGGCGAATTGAAACCATGGTTCACGAGGCGCCGACCCCCGAACGCGGGGAACAGTCGTCGACAGGGTGAAAATGCCGAACACAGCGATTTGCGGCCATGGGACTTGTATTATAATCTTATGCACATTGGCATGTCACTTGATGTGAGTCCTACTTGGCCACCGAAGATCGCACCGCCCGGCTTACCATCCTGATCGATCCGCGCAAGAAGGAGCTGTTCGAGCGGCTGTGTGCGGAGGAGGATGCGACACCTTCACAGGTGGTGCGTCGCTTGATCCGGCGCTACATCGAGGAGCGCACGGGCAAGCCCTGGGCGCCCTCGGGGGATCCCCTAGGCGCTGGGCGTCGCCGCGTTACGGGTCGCCGGGCGTAACTGCAAATCCGTCGTGCATGAGCGCGTGAGGGAATCACCGCAGCGCGCGCAGCCGAGAAAGTAAGGCATTCGCCGACCGTTCACGGTGTGGATACGGCACTGTCGGCCATGACCGACAATTGACGAAGTACCGGCGGTCGGTGCGAAGCTTGTGCAAGGAGCCGGCGGAATGGCCCGGGCAGATGCGGCGATGAGTCCACACGGCATAGGAGGTGCACATGCGTTACTATCTTTTGAATGACATCCGGCATGGTCGCCGTCGGTACCTCGGTTGAAGAGCAACGACGGGAATGAAGGCGCATGGAAGGAGCCCGGAGTTCGATTCCCAGTGACCTGTCCCATATGCGCAAGAGCACTGCTGACGGAGCTGCCCGTTGCCGTCATTGCAGAGGCGCTCATCCTGGGATCGTCAATCCGTCTGCATGCAAGCTGCCATGATGTCCATTGGGATGCGGCGGAATTGGAGATTGAGCAGATACGCGAGTATCTCGGCGCCGGCGTGGTCACCGACCCTAATCCGACTGGCGGCATTGCTCTGCCACCTGCTCGCGGATGATCTCCGCCAGGCGCAGTGCGCCGGGACCGGCGTAGTCGCGGTCGGCGAACACCAGGTAGAGTTCGACCCAGCGCTCGCCGCCCTCGCGCAGCGGCAACGGCTTGAGCAGGCCGCGTTCCAGTTCTCCGACCACGATCTCTTCCGGAAACCAGGCGAACCCCATGCCCATGCCGGCGGCGTGGATCGAGGTGGCCTTGTGGCTTACCGTCCAGCTCTGTTCCGCGCCCAGCCAGCTGCCGGCGCGGCGCTGGCTGCCGGTATCGCGTATCACGAGATGGCGATGCTTGCGCAGATCCTGCAGCGTGAGCTCGCGCCCAAGCTGGTGCAGCGGATGTTCGGGGTGCGCCACGGCAATGAAGCGCAGCCGAACCAGCGGATCGCCGGCAAAGCCCGGCGGTACCTGCGAGCAGATCGCCAAATCAACCCTGCGCTGTAGCAGTGCCTCTTCGGTGCCGCTGAGCACGGTCTCGTACAGCTCGATGCCCGTCTGCGGACGCTCGGCGGCGAAGCGCGCGAAGCATCGCAGCAGCAGCCACGTGGGGAAGACGATCTCCACGGCCAGCCGCAGCTCCGGTTCCCAGCCCTTGCCTAAATTACCGGCAGCCCCCTCGAGCGCACTGGCTTCGTCCAGCAGCCCTTTGGCGCGGCGGTACAGCACCTCGCCGGCCGGCGTGAGATGGGCCTTGCGGCCGACCACTTCGAATACTTTCACGCCGAGCAGGGTTTCCATCTTCTGCACGGCATAGCTGACCGCCGACTGGCTCTTGTGCAGCGCTTCGGCGGCCTGGGCATAGCCGCCGGCGTCAACGACGGCCAGGAGAGCGCGCCACTGCTCCAGGGAGATGCGCGGGGCACCGGTCATTCATCTAACCAATAGTAGATTAAGTCGGGGAGATTCGCGGGGCACCGGTTATATATCTAATAAATAGATAAGTAGACGCTAAATATTCTGCTTTTCTATCTAATAAATCAATATTTAAATGTACCCCAGACAGAGCGAATCGTTACATTTCATCGAGGAGATTCAACATGACCACCCTGCTCCAGATCAACGCCAGCATCAACAGCGACAGCAGCCAGTCCAGCCGGCTGGCAAACCAGTTCGTCGCCGCATTTCTCGAGTGCGCGACGTTGTCGCGGCTGAAGCCGTGCCCCACCTCAATGCGGAGCGTTTTGGCGCCTTCATCGCCAAACCGGATGATCGCAGCGCCGCTCAGCGGGCGGTGGTGGTGTATTCCGATACCCTGATCAATGAACTGAAGCAGGCCGACGTCATCGTGCTGGGCTTGCCCATGTATAACTTCGGCGTGCCCTCGCAACTGAAGGCGTACTTCGATCACATCGCCCGAGCCGGCGAGACATTCAAGTACACGGAAAAGGGTCCGGTGGGTCTTCTCGCCGGCAAGAAGGCATTCGTGTTCGCCGCCCGCGGCGGGCTCTACGTGGGTACGCCCTTGGACACGCAGACCAGCTACGTACGCGACTTCCTGCGCTTCATCGGCATGACCGATGTGGAATTCGTCTACGCTGAAGGTCTCGCCCTCAGCCCGGGGCACAGGGAAGCGGGTCTGGCCAAGGCCGTGGCTGAGATCGAACGGCTCGCCGCGTAGGGTTGCCGGCGGAGAGAAATGTTTCCAAGGAGACCGAAGATGAACACCCGAACGCTGGTCCATGTCATCGAGTCGAAGCCCACTTCCGACGGCGCCGGCGTCAAGCTGCGCCGGAGTCTCGGCAGCCAGCGCGGTCTGCATGTGGATCCGTTCTTGATGCTCGATGAGTTCTATTCCGACAATCCCGATGACTACATCGCGGGTTTCCCCGCGCATCCGCATCGCGGCTTTGAAACCGTCACCTACATGCTCGATGGCCATATGCGCCACGAGGATCACCTCGGCAATCGCGGCGACCTCGGCCCCGGCGATGTGCAGTGGATGACGGCTGCGCGCGGCATCATCCATTCCGAGATGCCGCAGCAGAGCGAAGGCCGCATGCGCGGCTTCCAGCTATGGCTCAATCTTCCGTCCAAGGAGAAAATGAAGCCCGCCGGCTATCGGGACATTCCCGCCGGCGAGATCCCCCGGGTGACGCTGCCGCAGGGCGGTGAAGTCAAGGTCATTGCCGGGACACTGACGCTGGAGGGCACCGCCACCAGCGGTCCGGTCAACGGCAGCGGAGCGAACCTCTCCACCGACCCTTTGTACCTCGACGTTCGCTTGGCCGCAGGCGCGGTATTCTGTGCGCCGGTCGCGGCGGGCTATAATAGCTTCCTGTATACGTATGAAGGCAGTGCGGAGATCGGGCCGGATGGCGCGGCCAAGCGGCTGCCGCATCGCGCGTCAGGCGTGTTGTCCGATGGCGGGCTGGTGCGGGTGCAGGCGGGGGCGGAAGGTGTACGCTTCCTGCTGCTGGCGGCGAAGCCGCTGCGGGAGCCGGTGGTACAGTACGGTCCGTTCGTGATGAATACGCGCGAGGAAATCGAGCAGGCGCTCGCCGATTTTCGCGACGGGCGGCTGGGTACCGCAGCCTGAAACAGATTGGAGCGAGCCTTAAGTGAGCGCCGATGCGAAGCAAATGGACATAACCAGAACGATCCTGCCGCTCGAGCACTACGGCTCGCCGGAGATCGTTTCCTTTCGCGGTCTCCCGGGCGGGGACGGCAAGGACCACTTTGCGTTGATTTTCCCGTCTCGACAGGGCAGTTCAAAGGAGCCGCTGGTCCGGATTCATTCCGAATGCGTCACCGGGGACGTTCTTGGCTCGCTGCGTTGTGACTGTGGAAAGCAACTGGAGGAAGCGTTGTCCCGCCTGTCTCTCGAGGGGGGAATCCTCATCTACCTGCGGCAAGAGGGCCGAGGGATCGGTCTGGATCAGAAATTGCGGGCATACAAACTGCAGGATTCGGGATTCGATACCTTCGAGGCGAACGTGCGGCTCGGTCACCAGGAGGATGCGCGGTCGTACGCGCTTGCCGCGGAGATTCTGCGAGGATTGGAGGTACCCAAGATCCGGCTCCTGACGCGGAATCCGGATAAGGTGCGCCAATTGCGCGATGCCGGCATCGATGTTGCCCTCCAGGTGAAGACCGGCCTGCACATCAATCCCCGCAACGAGAAGTATCTTCAAGCCAAGGAGCGGCGCGCCGCGCACGGCGCCGGAAGTGATCTCAAAAGGCGGCCGGCGAAACAGGAAGAGTAGATCATTTGCCGTCCGGCGGCGGCCGCGCGCCGGCTCATCACCGGTCGGTGGTCCAGTGCGGCGGCTCGGGGCAGGCACCCGTTGCCCTTGCATTGTGCACAACTGCGGAAGGCACTAGACTTTGTGAGTCGCCAGACCTGGAGGAGATTCACATGACTGAATTGACTAGGCGCCAATTCTTGAAGGTCACCGGCATGTCGCTGGTGGGTTCGAGTCTGGCAGTGATGGGTTTCTCGCCCGGGCCGGCACTTGCGGAGGTGCGTGGATACAAGCTCACTCGCGCCACCGAGACTCGCAACACCTGTCCTTACTGTTCGGTTGCCTGCGGTATCCTCATGTACGGTCTCGGCGACGCCGCCAAGAATGCGCAGCCGAGCATCTTCCACATCGAGGGTGACCCCGATCATCCCGTCAATCGCGGCACGCTGTGTCCCAAGGGTGCGGGCCTCATCGACTTCATTCACAGCGAGAGCCGTCTCAAGTATCCCGAGTATCGTGCGCCGGGATCGGATCGGTGGCAGCGCATGTCCTGGGACGACGCTCTCGACCGCATCGCCAAGCTGATGAAGCAGGACCGTGATGCGAACTTCGTCGCGAAGACCGCCGATGGCTCGACCGTCAACCGGTGGCTGACCACGGGCATGCTGGCCGCATCGGCGTCGAGCAACGAAGTCGGCTACTTGACGGCCAAAGTGGTGCGCTCGCTGGGTTTGCTGGCATTCGACAATCAGGCGCGTGTGTGACACGGTCCGACGGTGGCAGGTCTTGCCCCGACGTTTGGCCGTGGAGCGATGACGAATCACTGGGTCGACATCAAGAATGCCGATCTGGTCCTCATCATGGGCGGAAACGCCGCCGAGGCGCACCCGTGCGGCTTCAAATGGGTGACCGAAGCCAAGGCGCACAACAAGGCCAAGCTCATCGTCGTCGATCCCCGGTTCACCCGGTCGGCGTCGGTCGCCGACTACTATGCACCGATCAGGCCCGGGAGCGACATCACGTTCCTGGGCGGTTTGATCAATTACCTGCTCACCAACGACAAAATTCAGCGCGACTACGTCGTCAATTACACCGACTTGCCGTTCATCGTGAAGGAGGAGTTCTCCTTCACCGACGGCATCTATTCGGGATACAACGCGGATAAGCACAGCTACGATAAATCGAGCTGGGATTATGAATTCGGCACGGACGGCTACGCCAAGGTCGATCCCACGCTCACGCATCCGCGCTGTGTCTACACTCTGCTCAAGGCGCATTACGCACGCTACACGCCGGAAATGGTCGAACGGGTCTGCGGCACGCCCAAGGACAGGGTTCTGCACATCTGGGAAATGATCGCCACGACGGCGGCACCGGACCGTGCGATGACCATCATGTACGCGCTCGGCTGGACGCAGCACTCGGTCGGGGCGCAGATGATCCGCACCGGCGCGATGGTCCAGCTCCTGCTCGGCAACATCGGGGTGTCCGGCGGCGGCATGAACGCGCTGCGCGGGCATTCGAATATCCAGGGCCTGACCGACCTCGGCCTGTTGTCGAATCAATTGCCGGGCTACATGTCGCTTCCCAGCCAGGGCGAACAGGAGTACGCCAAGTATCTGGCGGCGCGCACCTTGAAGCCCTTGCGTCCCAACCAGTTGAGCTACTGGCAGAACACGCCGAAATTCTTCGTGAGCTTGATGAAGAGCTGGTGGGGAGATGCGGCGACGGCGCAGAACAACTGGGCCTATGACTATCTGCCCAAGCTCGACAAGCTCTACGACATGCTGCAGGTGTTCGAGCTCATGCACCAGGGCAAGATCAACGGCTATATCGCGCAGGGCTTCAATCCGCTGGCGGCGGCGCCGAACAAGGCCAAGATCACGGCCGCGTTCTCGAAGCTCAAGTTCCTCGTGGTCATGGATCCGCTGGCCACCGAGACCTCGGAGTTCTGGCGCAACTACGGCGAACACAACGACGTGGATTCGAGCAAGATCGAGACTGAGGTGTTTCGCCTGCCGACCACGTGTTTCGCCGAGGAAAACGGCGCGCTGGTCAACTCGTCGCGCTGGCTGCAGTGGCACTGGAAGGGCGCCAATCCACCCGGCGAGGCGCGCAGCGATTTGGAGATCATGGCCGGCATTTTCACGCGCATGCGCGCCATGTACGCCAAGGACGGCGGCGCCTTTCCCGATCCGATCCTCAACTTGACGTGGAAATATGCGCAGGCCGAGAGTCCCGGCCCGGAGGAGCTCGCCAAGGAATACTCGGGCAGCGCCCTCGAGGATTTGGCCGATCCCAAAGACCCGGCCAAAATTACGCGCAAGGCCGGCGAGCAACTCGGGGGCTTCGCCGAGTTGCGCGACGACGGCAGCACGCAATCCGGCTGCTGGATATTCTGCGGAGCGTGGGGCCCCGCGGGCAACCTGATGGCGCGGCGGGACAACTCGGATCCCACGAGCATCGGACAGACGCTCAACTGGGCCTGGTCCTGGCCCGCGAACCGACGCGTGCTGTACAACCGCGCGTCCTGCGATCCGGCCGGCAAGCCGTACAACCCGAACCGCAAGTTGATCGCGTGGAATGGGCACGCCTGGGGCGGCGCCGACGTGCCGGACTTCAAGGCCGACGAGAATCCCGCCGGCGGCATGGGTCCGTTCATCATGAATCCCGAGGGGGTGGCCCGCTTCTTCGCGCGCGCCGGCATGGCGGAAGGCCCGTTTCCGGAGCATTACGAGCCGTTCGAGACGCCGCTAGGCTACAACCCGTTGAATCCGCACCAGCCGCAGGCGACCAACAATCCCGCGGCGCGGGTATTTCCGGGTGATCGCGAGGCCTTCGGCAAGGCGGCGCAATTTCCGCACGTCGCGACCACCTACCGCCTCACCGAGCATTTCCATTATTGGACCAAGCATGTGCGCCTGAACTCGATCCTGCAGCCCCAGCAGTTCGTCGAAATCGGTGAAGCGCTGGCCGGGGAAATCGGCATCACCACCGGCGAGCGCGTCAAGGTCAGTTCGAACCGCGGGTATATCAAGGCGGTGGCGATGGTGACCAAACGCATCCGGCCCCTGACCGTCGACGGCAAGACGCTGCACACGGTCGGCGTGCCCATCCATTGGGGTTTCACGGGGGTGGCCAAGCCCGGATTCCTGGCCAACACGCTGACGCCGTCGGTGGGCGACGCGAACTCGCAGACGCCGGAGTTCAAGGCGTTCCTGGTCAAGGTCGAGAAGGCCTAGGAGACTTCACATGCCCTTGCAATCGCTCGACATCGTCCGCCGCTCGGCGACCACTCTGCCCGAGCCCGAAGTGCGCGGGGCGCACACCGGCCAGGTGGCGAAACTCATCGACACGACCAAGTGCATCGGCTGCAAGGCTTGCCAGGTCGCCTGCATGGAGTGGAATGACCTGCGCGACGACATCGGCACCTGCACCGGTCACTACGACAACCCGGCCGATTTGAGCGAGCACTCGTGGACCTTGATGCGCTTCGCCGAGTACGAAAATCCCAAGGGCGACTTGGAATGGCTGATCCGCAAGGACGGCTGCATGCACTGCGAGGATCCCGGCTGTCTCAAGGCCTGCCCGTCGCCGGGCGCGATCGTGCAGTACGCCAACGGCATCGTCGATTTCCAGGAGGAGAATTGCATCGGCTGCGGCTATTGCGTGGCGGGGTGTCCCTTCGACGTGCCACGCATCTCGAAGAAGGACAAGAAAGCCTACAAATGCACGCTGTGTTCGGATCGAGTCAGCGTGGGGCTGGAGCCTGCTTGCGTGAAGTCCTGTCCGACCGGAGCCATCGTCTTCGGAACCAAGGAGGATATGAAGCAGCATGCCGAAGAGCGCATCGAGGATTTGAAATCGCGCGGCTTCGATCAGGCAGGGCTCTACGACCCGGCGGGCGTCGGCGGAACGCATGTGATGTACGTGCTGCACCATGCCGATCAGCCGGCGCTCTACAGCGACCTGCCCGACAATCCCAAGATCAGCCCCACGGTGAGGCTGTGGAAGGGTGCCGCGAAGCCGCTGGCGCTGTTCGCCATGGCCGCCACCGCCGCGGTCGGTTTCCTGCATTACATCGGTATCGGACCCAATGAAACCGACGAAGGCGACGAAGAAGCGGCACGCCGCGAATCAGAGAAAACCCCATGAGCACGCCAAATACCAGGGAAATCATCCGCTACACCGCCGGCACGCGCATCAATCACTGGATCGTGGCGATCAGCTTCGTGCTGCTCGCGCTGTCCGGGCTCGCGCTGTTTCATCCCGCGCTCTTCTGGCTGACCAATCTGTTCGGCGGTGGACCTTGGACGAGAATCCTGCATCCCTTCATCGGCTGCGTCATGGCCGCGGCGTTTTACCTGCTCGGTGTGCAATTCTGGCGCGACAACCGCATGCAGCAGCGCGACTGGATCTGGCTGCGGAAGATCAACGATGTGGTTGGGAATCGAGAGGAAAATCTGCCCGAGGTCGGACGGTACAATGCCGGGCAGAAGCTGCTGTTCTTCGTCCTGGTGGTCTGCCTGATCGGCTTGCTGCTCTCCGGCATCGTGATATGGCGGGTGTATTTCTCGGAGCTATTTTCCATCGGCGTGATTCGCGCCGGTGCGTTGCTGCACGCCTTCTTCGCGTTCGTCCTGATCACCGCCATCATCGTGCACATCTATGCCGGGATCTGGGTCAAGGGATCGGTTCGCGCCATGACGCGCGGCGTGGTGACGCCCGGCTGGGCGTGGAAGCATCATCGCGCATGGTTCCGCGAGGTCGGCAAGGGCGCCCAGTCCAAGTAGCCTTGCGTACCTATACCGCGTATTCCTCCGGCTCTGGCTCTGCCACTCCGGATGGCAACTCGATGCCGTCGTAAATTTCGCTCAGTGTGAGCCGCAGTACCAGGCACGACAGCTCAACGAAGTCATCCGGCTGGCTCAAGATGTAGCCTTCCCAGCCGCGACTCTCGCGACGATAAAGCTCGACACGCATGCGATCCTGCTCAACGATGATGTATTCCTGCAATGAAATCAGCGTTGCATAGCTCGTCCGCTTCTCCCGCCGATCGACGCTCGCGGTCGATGGCGAAAGCACCTCGATGATCAGGCACGGGTTTTTGACGTAAAGCTCGTCGCGGTCGTGCGGATCACAGCACGCGCTCACGTCAGGGTAATAGAAGCTGTTGCGTGCCTCGACGTGAACCCTCATGTCGGGCCCAAATACCTGGCAATTGCGGCGTTCTGCCGCAGCATTGGCAGCCCTGCGAAGAAGATTAGTGACAAGAAGGTTGTGACGACGCGAGGCTCCGGACATCGCGTACACCTCTCCGTCCACGTACTCGTGTTTGACGCGGCTCCTTGCCTCCCACTCGAGGTACTGCGCAGCGCTGAGCTGAAGTGGCTTTGGCTTCACATGGTGAATGATAAACCTGCACCGGTTCCGAGTCACCCAGCGACCGGCAAAGACCCGGTTTGTCTGTTCGGCAAAAGCGCTGGACGTTTGCCGGGGTTGCGGCGAGGATGGCTGAACATCCTCAAGGCTGGCTCCATGGTGCAACGAATCCTAGAACCCGGTCAGATCGAAACCCTCGCTGAAGCGAAGATACCCCGCATTCGTTTGCCGGATCGCGAGTTCGTGTTTGCGCGGCGCGCCGCACGGCTGCGGACGCTCGCGGCAGGCTCGGCGCTCGGCGATTATCTGCGATTCCTCGCAGTGCTGGCGGACGCGCAGCATGCTGCGCTCGCGCATCTGGCGGTATCGATGCCCACGACCGTGCACATTGAAAGGTCGGGCGAACACGGCATGCCGCCCATCCATGCGGCGACCTGGCCGCGAGCGCCGCAGTGGCGGGAGACGCTGGAGATCTTGTGCGCGGCGCTCGCCGCCCGGACGGGTTTCCCCGCGGGCGTCAGCGACAGCATTGCTGCGATCCGCCGGGCGGCTCCCGCCTGGATCGAGGCCCAAGCCGCGTCGATACTGGAGGCGCGGAACACCGACATCGACATACCGGTTGCGACGGTCACCATGGCGGCACTGCAGGTGCATTGGATCGCACTGGCCGCTCAGTTCGCCGCCGACCAGGTCAAGGCGCTGGACGTTCCCGGCGTGTGTCCGTTGTGCGGTACGCTGCCCGTTGCCAGCCTGGTGTGCGCCAATCCGCCGTATCAGGGTTATCGCTACTTGCATTGCGCCTTGTGCGCGACCGAATGGCACATGGTGCGAGTACTGTGTTCTCAGTGCGGCGCGTCGGGCAAGGATATCGCCTACTACTCTCTCGAGGGCAATGCGGCCGACAAGAGTCCGGGCGAGGAGGGCGGAGCCGCGGTGCGGGCGGAGACCTGCGAGCAATGTCACGGCTACCGGAAAATCCTATATCAGGAGAAGGATACAGGCGTCGAGCCCGTGGCCGACGACGTGGCGAGCGTAGCCCTCGACTTGCTCCTTGCCGAAGAGGGCTATCATCGCGCCAGCGGTAATCCCCTGCTGTGGCTGCCGAACACGATCTGAGTGCCGTGACCTCCGATTCGACGCCGCCGCAGACGACGGTGCCGGCGCAGGC
>WNFQ01004812.1_pt1 | contig 18379 bp, 14 predicted proteins | sample 5400171 | NCBI WGS metagenome assembly WNFQ01 (sample SAMN13153356, study PRJNA577476) | soil metagenome | isolation source: 20 cm soil under Madrone tree | place: USA:California | collected 2016-06-14 | reverse complement strand
CGCTCGTCCACGTCACTTTCCACTCCAGGGCGGACCGCGCTAGCTTGGCGCAAAAGATCGATATTCTCGCTCAACCCGGCGGCACATTCACGTTCGCGGGAAAAATGACCTTTGTAGATCTTCGCGCCGGCTACGTGGCGATTGCAGATCAAGCTGGCGCCAACACCTACGAGGTTGCCGTCGATCACTTGACTCCGGACGTCAAGTTGCAATTGAAGGAAGGAAGCGACGTGGTCGTCCACGCCAAATTCGACGGGCAGAAATACCAGGCGCAAACCATCGAGCTCGCCCAGAGTCGTGCACACTGAAGGAAACGATCTCCCCGACCGCTTCCCCTATCACGGGCCTAACGGAGGAGGCCGTCCGCACGCTCCCGTAGACTTCGTTGCACAAGATAGTCTCGGTCGTGAAAGACATACCGAACCATGTTGCCGGCGTAACGAAACAGAGTTTTTAGATCCGTGCGATACCAGCAGCAATTGGTCATTTCGGGGGACAGCCCGCAATAAAACCGAAACTGGCGTGCGACCGCTGTGGAAGAGATCAACATGGCGGCTGCCATTCGATGGTTGCCCTCGATGATGGTCAACGGACTGCGCTCGTCCTCGCCAATCAACAATACTGAATTCGGGACGCCATTCCCACGCAGATCAGCGGCGACTAAGCGCATTTTTTCCGCGAACCAGCTGTGATCTTCCGATTCCACCCGCGACCGAATTCGCTCGATCATTCGCACCAGGTAAAAATCACCTCGGGCAAATTTCCTCCACTGTTTCCTTGGGAAAGCCCGTATTCGGGCCAGATCGGCAGGCCGCAACTCGATCTCCCACCACTGCGTGTTCTCTGGCAGTTCTCGCCACAGCTTTCCCCGACGCCGGAACAACAACGCCTTTCGGACAGCATTCTCGCGGGGGTTCCCGATGTCGGCGTCGAAGACGATACCCGCCACCTGCTCCCGGTAGCGATCGAACTCCGACTGGAAGAACTCGGCCCTAAGGAATTCTGCGATCACTTCGTGTTCTGAAACTTTCCGAAGCTTTGTAAAGCCACCGGAAAGCAATGGCACGTATTCGTCTTCCGTGGAGAAAGCGATCTCATGCCAGAAGGGCAGGCTGACCGCCAGCAACAGAGCGAGCATCAGCAACAACTGAACCATGATCACTTGCTGCAGCGAGTTGTGGAACAACGAAATCCCAAGTGGCAGCAGAGCACGAAATCCCAAGTGGCAGCAGAGCGCTGAACCCGAGTTGCACCCAAGTCGCATTGACGATTCTTCGCGACATCTCGTAGGTCAAGAGCACGACCGCGATGGAGTAAATACTGGTCATGGCACTGTAAGACCCCAACAGAGATGAAAATGGAGCTTGCAGGCTACCCAGGAACCTCGCGCCCAGAATCGCATTCCAAAGCGAAGCGGGAGCGAGCCAGGCTGCCAGGGTGAAGACTGTGGTCATCCCGGTGACCAGCGCGACCGCGCTCTTCAACACCGAACGGCTGGCCTGCCGGTGCGCGCTGGCCGCCGATACCGGGAACATGCTGCTGACCACGGACCAGGAAAACATGTACACCACTCGGCCTACGAGAGCGACGGCGGCGTAGAGTCCCGCGACGGCCGCGGGGAAGTAGTGTTTGACCAGGAGAATATCGAGATTACTGATAATGACCTGACCCACAAAGAAAACAATGGCCTGCATCCCTTCACGGAAGGATGCGGGTATCCCCCCGCCAAGATCGGCAGGCACGTCCTGGGTAGGAGATGCCGCTGCGTACGCGATGACGATCGAGGCAACCACAGATGCGATCACCCCGGTCACGCCCCATCCGTAATATAGGAGGAGGAGTGTTCCCCCGAACTTCACCAGCACTTCCAGCACAAAGTTCACGGCCAGGCGGCGGAAATCGTAAAGCCCCTGCAACATGCCACGGCGAACGCCCAACGGTATATAGACGGCCGTTCCCACTCCGAGCAGGACGATATCCCGGGAGTTGGGAAGGTTGAGATATTTTGCGATCGCGGAACTGCTGAGAACCAGCAACACTCCCAATGCCAGGCCGATTTGCCATGAACGACTTAAAAGATCCTTGTAGATCGCCCGCTTCGCCGGGAGCTCCGGGTTCTTGGCCACAAACTTCGAGCACACCAGCTGAAAAGCCAGCGTCACAGCCGACAGCAGCATGAGCAAGGTGTAGATGGCGGTCGCATGTCCAAAACCGGCCGCTCCCAGCCCGCGGGCAATTGCGATGTTGTAGAGGAGATTGGTAGCGCTGACCAGGCCGGTGCTGAGCAGAAGAAGAATGCTGCCCCGCAGCATGAGCATTCGCAGCCCGCGATGGCCGCGTTCCTCGGCACCTTCGACTGCGCCGCCGAGCGGAGTCGTCCCCGCAATTGACAGCACGGGGTCCAGGATCGGGTCTCTTTCTTCCGCCTTGACTGCTTTGTCCACGACCACGCTCCCCACCAAGTTTTATCGAACCGCTCGGCCGTGAGGAGTGCCAGCACAGCGCACTGAGCCCACGATGTTTATGCGACCTAAAACAATTTGAACCTGACGACCGGCACGATCGCGGTTCGACTGTGGCCGGGGAAGCCATAAAACGTTTGTTGCTCGGCGCCGAACGAGAATCTCATCGGGTAAGAAATCGAGGAAGTTTCCACACCGTCTCTTCGTACCGCCCGTACCTCTCGCACGTAGGAAACCACCGCACCGGCGGTAACGTTGTCATAGGAATGGAAGCCCTTCCCTTGCGACCACGAACCGGAGGCGCTCACCGACCAGTGGGACGAGACTTTGAGGTCCATACCAAAACGGGGTTGGAGTGTTTGAGCAATGGCGAATTGATTCCCTTCGACGCGCCATGCCCTCAGATGCTCAGCCACGGCCGACACGCCCAGGTTTTCACCAAAGCGGCGCTCCAGACCCGCGTATGTTCCTGTGGTGTAGTACTCATGGACCGCAGGCCCAAACAAGAGATCCCGGGCTCGGTATCCGGTTAGAAACGCCGTCTTGCCCCAGGGCCGCCCCACGCGAAACTCAAGAGCTCCGGAGAGGTCGCGAGAATGCAAGTTCTGTTGCGTGAATGGGCCCGCCTCCCGAATGACATTTCCGGAAAACGAGAGCCAGTTCCCGATTGGACTGCTGGCAACATACAGAAACTGGCGAACCAAATTTTGATTCATGTCGAAGGGGTCCAGCGTGTCGCGCCGCAGCGTAAACTGCAGTCCGGGAGTCACACTGAAACGGATGTTGCCGAGGCGAACAACCGGGCTCACGTTGAAATTGAAGATGGTATCGAGTGTGTTTCGTCTCTGAATCAGAAGTTGGCTGGGAATCGAGATGGTGCCGCGCGCATTCCGTTCCGCGACAAAACCATTGATGCGAGGAAACGAGCCCAGGCGCACCTGATAGTTGGCATCAGCCCAGGTTTCGATCGAGTGGCGCGGGGTCGGCAGCAAGAGACCCCCGTTTTGAAATCCTCTCAACCTGGCGTCCAGCTGGTAGATGTTTTCATCCTCAAACACTGGGGCGAGCTGGAACCGCGATCCGACGCCAACGTTTTCGGTAAGCTGGCGGCCTTCTTCTTCCGCCAGCTCCGACGCCGCATTCCGAGCGGCAGGCTCTTCTGGATCGAGCGCATTGGCACGGGCGAACATGGATAGGGCGCGGTAGTTATCTCCCCGCTGCCGGTAGACATTTCCCATGGCCACCAGATAGGGATAGTTTTGCTGTTTTTCAGCTGGGTCTTCCACCTGGGCGCTGGTCAAAAGCGCCTCGGCTCCCCGCGTATCGCCCAAGGCCAGGGATGCGTTCGCCATGCCGGTAGCCACCGTGAGCGGGTCCGCTCCCACACCTTCTGCCCGCGTGAACAGACGCTGCGCAAGCGCGAATTGGTTGACCGACAATAGAATGTCCGCCGCGTTGAGGTAGTCGTCTGCGGTAATGACGTCGGGGTCGTTTACCCGGGCTTCGGCAAAGGCAAGAGCAACCTGCTGCTGCGCATCCTCCGACTTGTGGCTCTGCGCAAACCATCGTGCGAGAGCCAACCGTACATGCAGTCGATCTGCGTTCGACAAGTCCAGAGCACGACTGTAACGTTCCATCGCCTGCTCGCGATCGCCCAGGATGAGCAGGGCGTCGGCGGTGGCGAGCAGAATTCTGTAATCGCTGCCTCCAGTCGCCTCGGCTTTTTGAATCGCACTCATCGCGTCGCTCTGGCGGGCGAGCCTAGCATAGGAGCGCGCCAGTTGGGCATTCACCAGCGAGGGATCGGGAAAAAGTCCGAGCGCTTGTTGGAGCGTCTCAGCCGAAGCCTGATATTGCCGCAAACGGTATTGCGTGTCGGACAGAGAAAGATAGGTGTTTTCATCAACCGGCGGAAACTTCAGGGCATGCTGATATTCGCTTTCCGCTTCGGTTAACATCGCCCTCTGTCGGTAAGCTTCCGCTTTGGCAAGATGCAGACTTCCCGACTCTCCCAGAGTCCGTTCCGCAAGCGTGGCTTCCTTGAGGGCAGCCTGGGCGCGCCGCAGCTGAAGCAGGGAGTAGGCCAGCCCCAGATGCGCTTCCCCGTAGTCAGGGCGAAGAGCGAGCGCCTTTCGAAAGTCCTGCTCTGCATTCGTTGCCATGCGTAAATCGTTCCAAACGTATCCCCGGTTCATGTAGCCCGTGGCCATCTTGGGGTCGCGGTCCAGGGCTCGCGTGAAGGCGTCCACTGCCGCCCGATAGTCGCGGTTATGGGCGTGGACATAGCCCGCGATCAAGGGGAGATCGTGATCTTTGGGCAGCCCTGGCTCAAAGCGTTGAACGATGGCCATGGCATCGTCATAACGATTCAGAAAAAGCAGGTCGTACGCCAGGTAGACGGGAGCTTCGGCATCGTGTGGGAGCTGCTCAATCACGGCATATCCGAGCTTCGCGGATTCCTCATAGTTACCCGTGATGGTCAGGTAACGTTCCTGCTCGCGCATGACTTCAGGGTTCGAGAGCTGGGCTTTGCTGGCGCGGTCCAGCCAGCGTTTTGCGGTCGCGGTTTCATGGGACTCCAGAGCGGCGTTCATCGCCCCCGCGATGATTAACGGATTGTCCGGACCGAGCCGGTAAGCTTTTTCGTAGTTCACTTGCGCCTGCTGGAAATCACGGGCCTGGCTATACATGTCACCCATGGCCAGGTAGGGGACGTAGTCGTCGGGCTGAAGACCCGCCAGCTTTTCGAAATATTCGTGTGCACCCTTGAGGTCGCCCATTTCCCGGGAGAGATAACCGAGCGATTCGAGAGCTGAAGAATTTCCCGGGTCCGCTTGGAGCGCCTGCAAGTAAGTTTTCCGGGCCTCGTCGGTTCGATTCGTCTTCCATTCGAGGTTCGCGTAGTTGAGCAATGCGTTCACATTGTTCGGCTGCAGCTTCAGGGCTTCCTGAAGGTCACTTTCCGCTTCTTTGTAATCGCCCGAAACGACTGCGGTGGCGGCTTTCAGACGCAGAAATTCAGGCCGGCCCGGACCTGGGATGTCCAGGTTCGCCAGGGCAGCCCGCGCGGTTTTGGCTTCCGCATCGGCTTTCTCAGATTCGCCAGCATCGCGGTAGAGCTGCGCGAGATCCAACCGCAAGGCAACCGGATACAGCACACCTTCGGGCACCGAAGGCGGCATAGCCGCGAGAGCCAGTTCGTACTCCCGCAGTGCAGTCTGATTTTGGCGCTGGGAGCGCGCGATTTCAGCCCGCACGGCGTGCAACCGGTAGTGATTGGGCTCCTGGGCCTCAACCCGCTTCAGCAGCGGCTCTGCGCGTCCGGACTGTTTTGCGTTGACCAGGGCTTGCGCCGCGCTTAATTGCAGATCCACTTGGCCCGGTGCCTTGTTGGCGGCGCGCAAGAATGTCTCCGCGGCTTCTGGTCTCTTGCCCGCGAGCTCGTAGGAGTATCCCAGCTCTGACAAATAGCTAGCTGATTCAGAAGACATGGACTTCAGCGTGGAGATCGCGAGATCGTACTGGCCGGTATCGCGATAGTACGAGGCCACAGAGCGCACTACGTCAGGATCGCGAGGCGCGGTACTCCGAGCGCGATCGAGCAGTTCCTTGGCGCGCCCTTTGTCGCCCAACCGGTCATACGCGCGCGCCATCAGAAGTTCGTTGCGAGCAGAGGCATGGATTGCGTCCGCACGCTCCAGGTAGGACAAAGCCTGTTTCGGATCCGAGGAGAGAATCAGCTCCCCCGCGAGCCGCAAGTCCGCTTCACTTTTCGGATTGGCCGCAATCACCCGCTGGAGAATCTCCTGCGCCTCGGAGCTTCGACCCATCCTGGCGTAGGTCTGTGCGAGGCCGGAAAGACCCTCGATCGACGACGGGCGTTCCTCGAGCCCCCGCTGGTAGGCCTCGACCGAGGTGGAATTCTGCCCTGCCAGTCGTGCCGCATATGCGAGCAGGAACCATAAATCGGGATTTTGGGGAGCCGCCTTGGCGGCGTGGTCCGCATGGTAGACAGCGGAACGGTAATCGTTCTTTTGCAAGGCGGCCTGGGCGGCTCGCGCTTCCCGAGCCACTTCGATGCTCGAGCCCCAGCCCATTCCCGAATCTTGAGGGGCCTTGGTGCTGGAATGTTTCTTGCCGGGTGCCGCAGGCGCATTCTTATCGGGGGAACCGATCTCGAAGGTTTGCCCTAGAGCCTGGACACACACTCCCATGGCGACGACGGCCATGAGGCACGCCTTGACGGCGAGTTTTGCTCTAGTGTCGCTCACTTGTTGTTTTAAACCGTCCGGCAAAAGGGGTCCAACCTTCAGCGGCCATCAGATGCGCAAACAAGGAGTTACGGTTGGCCCAACTCCTTGGCTTGCCTCCAGTTCAGAAATAAAGTGAGCCAACCCCCCGCCTGTCTTTGTGAATCCAAGGGGCGCTCAGGATATTGAAAGGGTTACTGCTTTGGTCTCAGAAACGAGCTACCTGCGGCGACCGATACCGCTCGCAATCATTGTCCTGCTGGCTCTCTCCATTCACGGACCGCTGCTGCTGATGGAGTTGCCTGCAACGACGTCCTACGATGCCAACCTGCATATCTTTTTCGCGTCGCACTACGCGCAGCATTGGTTCAACCCTTGGAACGAGAAGTGGTTTGCGGGTTTTTCCCAGACGACCTATCCGCCCCTCACGCACCAATGGATTGCGCTCCTTTCCCACATCGTGGGACTCACCGAAGCTTTTATGCTCGTGCAGTTGGCTGCCATTGTCTTGCTGGTGGTAGGCACTTGGCGCTTCGCGCGGCTCTGGGTGGATGATCGTGCCGCCAGTTGGGCCGCACTTCTGTCGATTTTCGCCGGCACAGTGGCGTTTCTGACATATTCGGCCGGCCAGCTACCGACCATGATGTCGGCGCCTCTCTATCTGCTGGCGCTGCCCTACTTTTATCAATGGTCGCATTCCGGAGCCGGGCGTGCCTTGTTGAAGGGCCTGGTATTGACGCTCGCGGCCGCGGCGGCTCACCACGTAACGCTGATCTTTGGCTCGGTGCTATTCGCTGCTCCCGTGCTGTGGCTGGCGTATTCCGACGCCCGCCAGCAAGGCCGCAGCACATCGGCCGTATTCGGACGAGCTTTCGTATTTGCTGCCTTGGCCGTTATCGGGGTTGGAGCCGTGCTCCTGCCGTACTGGATCGCAATCCTTCGCCATCCGATCGAGCAGATGCCAATTCCGCACGGCAGCCGGCTGAACTTTCTCTTCAGTTGGGTTCACGGGGTGAATTACTTCGTGATTCCCTATGGTGCTCTGATCCTCGCGCTTCCATTCATTGTCCTGCGAGGATCCGCGGTTCCTCGCCTGCGGGTTCTGTTGCTCGCCTTCTGGATCGCATTCCTGCTGGCTCTGGGCGGCACCACTCCGCTGCCCCGATGGGTCTTCGGGCGAGCGTTCGAGATTCTTACTTTCGAGCGCTTCACGCTTTGGGCAACGATGTTGGCGCTTCCGATTCTCGGTCTCGTGGCATCGGAATTGATCGATCGCTTCCGCTATCCCGGCGCTTTTGTTATCGCCACCGGCGCCGTCGCGACTCTAGCTCTTGCTCTCGGGTGGCTTACGTGGAGTCCCTTCCGCACCACCGGTGGTTTGAAGGTCGATTCTGTCGTGAACTTCCTCAATCGCGACGGACATGATCAGTACCGCTACATAACGCTCGGGTTCGGTAACTCGCTTTCCAAGGTCGGGACTTACGCCAACGCCAACAGCGTCGATGGCGAATACAACTCGGCGCGTTTGTTGCCCGAAATGACCCGCTTCGGCTCCGCGCAATTGACCAGCGCAAAATTCTTCGGCTCCGCCGGCATGGATTCGCTACGGGCCATGCTGCAACACGCCAATCAATATGGTCTGAAGTTCATCTTCGTCCACGACCCGTACTACCATCCCCTGCTCGTATTTGCGGGATGGCGGCAGATCGAAACCTACGATTCGGGAGCGATCACTGTGTGGTCGAAGGACGATGTAGCTCCGGCTCACAAGATAGTTTCCGACTCGGTGCCTGCCCCCTGGGAAGGCCTGATTTGGGGCCTTCTTCCCATCGGAAGCAGCGTTCTCGCCATCCTCTTGAGGCGCACCCATGAGGCGCATTCTTTCGGTGATCATCGTATTGGGGACCGCTCTGCTGCTGCTGGCTGGATGGTGGCAGGCAGGAGGTTTCAAACTCCGCGCAGAACGCTCAGCAAGCACTCCCGAACAGGCAGTCCGAGCGTTGATGGCTGACATTCAGGCGCGCAACTGGGACAAGGCCTACGCCAGCCTCGATCATGGGAATGCTGTACAGCAGTCCGATTTCGTTCGAGAAATCGCCGGTACGGATGGGAGCCTGCGCACCTACTCAGTCCTCGAAAGTTATGACGTGTGGCCCTTGCACGCTGACGCCGACCATGCCACGCAACGAGTCCGCATGAACTGGTCGAGCGCCGTCGGTTCCCTGGACGAACTCCGTGATCTGCATGTGGTGCGGGACGGCAACGTTTGGCGAGTTGTATGGGCCAAGCCGAATTTTCCGAACGTCCCGCTGCAAGTCCTGCCCGTGAATTATCTACGGTGGGACGTCATCGGGCGGCGATCGGACGATTGGGGCGCAGGCAGCGTGGATTCCCCACAAGTTCGCATTACCTCCATGAACGCCGTGGAGCGTCCAGATCGCGTGATCATTGTGGGCGAGGTCGAGAACGAAGACACCGTTCCCGCCTACTTGAATGTGAACGCTACGCTGCTGAAGCCAGACGGTTCCTCGCTCGAGGAGCAAGGCAGCTTCGACGCCATTTCGCACCGGTTGCTGCCCAAACAAGTCTCTCCCTATCGCATCGACTTCCCCGGCCTACGCTTGAGCCAGGTGAAGAGTGTGCGGATGGACGTGCGGGCCCTGCTGGTGCCGGCGAGTGCTGATCCGGTCATTTCCGTGGAGAATCAGGCCATCGACAAAGATGCGCTGGGACGAAAGATTTTGAAGGGCGCCCTGGTGAATCAGAGCGGGCAGATTGCGAATATCGCACAGGTACTGGCCGCCTTCTACGATTCGAGCGGCAAAGTGATCTGGGTGGCCGATGGTTATCTCGACCAGGCGTTGCTACCGCAAGCGCCTGTGCCGTTCGCAATGGATATCCCCGACGACGTTGCGAGCCGGGTGCAAGGCTATCACGTGGTGGTCAACCACTACACCGCTCCGAGCGCCTGAGTCTATGTCTCGAATGATCTTCAAGCTTCGGCTACTGGTGGTTTTCCTGGCGGTTCCGGCCCTGGGACAATCAATCAGCGTTCGAGCACCTTCCAGCGTTTCTGCGGGAAGCCCGTTTTCCATCGCGACCACAGGAAGCGGCAGCGGAACGTTTTACCTTCTGGGGCCAAATCATGTCCTGAAGCAAACCGTTCAGTTCGGGCAGGACTTGCAGATTTCGGGTGCGGATGTCCCCGCCTCGGGCTCGTATCAGGCGATCGCGTGCGATGCGGGCGGATGCACGAATACAGCCTTCTACGTTCGCCCAGCGACCCCGGCGCGCTTAAGCTTTCTGGTGCATCCTTCGCGCGTTCCAGTCTCTGCTGCCAATGCCATCAACGCCACCGCTCTGGTGTTTGACCGGTTTCAAGATACGGTGCTGGCCCCCACGTCCGTTGAGTTTCATTTCTCGCCGGCGGGAGCCGCTTCCTACAGTCGCAGTCAAACGACGAATCGCGGGATCGCATGGCTGCAGATGGGATCTTCGGCGAAGCAGGGGCCGCTGAAAGTTGTGGCATCGGTTGGTGAGGCCGCAGAGCCACGCGTAATTCAGCAGGTTGCATCCGAAGCCTGCGGCCTCCGGATGACGGCGGCTTCGAGCGCTCGCAATGTACGGGTCGAAACCGATCCTATTCGCGACTGCAGTGGCAACCCTGTTCCCGATGGAACGATCGTTTCCTTCACTAAAATCGATCGGGCGGGAAGAAGCACCGTCGACACTCCCATCAAGAAAGGCGTCGCTACTGCGCAATTCTCCGTTTCCGGGCCAGCCCGAATTTCGCTGGCCTGCGGCGTTGTCTTGGGAAACGAAATCTCCATTGGCGGTAGACCATGAGGAAGCACGCCCTGAATCTCGGTCGTGTGGGCGCGGTGCTATTGCTGGTTTGGGCGACCCTGCTCTGGAACTCTGATCGCTCCGTTCGTGCAGCATCCCTTCCGAGAGTCTCGCTCAATGCTGAAGCGATCGCCCCTCGCCCCATCGAGCAGAGGACAGGAGAGACAGTCACACGCGACTACGCCCATGCATGGCAGGATCTCGCGGAATGTCTCGCTGGCAATCGAACCGATCTGTTGAATGATTTCTTCACAGGAACAGCCAAAGAGCGACTGACACAACGGATCGCAGACCAACGAAAGACTGGGTTGCGAACCGTCTACGTGGATCACGGCCACCAGGTGAAAGCTGTCTTCTATTCACCCGACGGAGGCGAGATGCAACTGGTGGATCAAGCGCACATCGAAGTCCAGGTGTTTGACGGACAAAAGGCGATTTACACTGCAAATTCGCCGCACAAATATCTGGTTTTGATGACCCCGGGCGCAGATCGGTGGTACGTACGATCGTTGGAAAGCATTCCAGACGAGGCAGTTAAAGATTGAGACCCTTCGCACCGGTTGGACTTGTTAATCTGCCGCATCACCCAGGGCGGTCGAAGCAACCGTCCTTCCGCGTATCCACATCGAAGGCTCACCACTAACTGGAATGAGAGCCTATCATCATTGTCTTTTATGGGTGGTCATCGCTGCCAGTTCCGTTCCGAATGCATGCCATCGGTCGAGCGGGCGCGATTCAGTTCTGCGAAACCTACCTCTGCATGAGTCCACTCCAAAAGTGATTGCCGGGTTCCAGCCCTGGTTCGGCGATCCGGACCATATCAAGATTGACTACGCCAGCAATGATCCGGCAGTAATTCGTAAACAGATCAAGCAGGCCAAGAACCTGGGGATCTACGCGTTCGCGGTCGACTGGTACGGGCCCCGGCATCCCTTTCTCGATCGCAGTTACGCGCTGATCCAAAAGATCGCAAGCGAGGAACATTTCCACGTGGCGCTGATGTATGACGAGACCGAAGAAGACGACGGGCATGCCACAGAGGATGCCCTTGAAGCCATGGACCTCGCTTACAAGCGATACGTCGGTCCGGGAGCGGTCGGGCAGGATTCGTACCTGCTTTATGAAGGGAGGCCGGTGATCTTCGTATTTCCAAAGCGCGGAAACACCGACTGGAATCAGGTTCGCCAGCAAGTGAATCGGTGGGAGAGTCCCCCCATCCTGCTGTACAAGGATGATCCACCGCCGCAGTACGTGGCTGCATTTGATGGGCGATATGCGTGGGTGCATCCGGGCCCCAAGGGCTGGGCACCCGATGGTAGCGAGTGGGGCGGTGACTACCTGCGAAACTTCTACAAGAAGATGCAATCCAAGAACCCCAATCAGATTGCGGTGGGCACAATCTGGCCGGGCTTCGATGACACCCGGGCGTCGTGGAGCTTAAACCGGCATATCGACCGGCGCTGCGGCAAAACTCTGGAAGACACTTTGCACGTTTTTGCGGAACATGACGACCCGGCCCACCCCATGCCATTCCTGTTAATCGCCACCTGGAATGACTACGAAGAAGGAACGGACATTGAGAATGGCCCGACCCGTTGTTCCACTCGCTCAACCCCGAATTCATAGCCTGGAGGGATGCTCATGCGCATAACGGATCGCACGACAGCACGGACTTTCGATGCGATGGGAACATTGCTGCTGGCGGACCGGGATCCGCGCAGCCGCCATCCACTTGCGAGCCAGTGGTTCGATCGGGAACTTGGTTACGTGTTTACCCTCAACGAATCAGCCTTCTCCGATTTTCTTGACCAAGCGCAAACCCAACGCGTGCTCCGGCGCACTTTGGAAGTTCTCGATCAAAATCTCTCCTGGGCAAAAATGGATTCCATGGCTGACAAAGTGGACATTGCGCTTTCTCAGGAACAGGAGCGGGTGAAGACTGCAACTTCATTCCTGCATGCGATCGTGGACAACTTCGAGCGCCGTGGGCATCCGATCATGGTCATGAAAACGCTCGACCACTGGCCCGACACCGGCAGCGACCTTGACCTGCTGGTGAGCGCTCCCGGACAGACTGTTTGTGGAATCTTCGAAAGCGATCTGGGCGCACAACGACAGCCGCAAAGTTGGGGCGACCGCCTGGCCAGCAAGTTCAATTTTCGAATTCCAGGTCTTTCCGAACTAGCGGAAGTACACGTGGGCTGCCTGGGGCAGACCGGGGAACATAAAAATCTCGCAAATCGCCTTTTGGCGCGTCGAGTCTACGAAAACTTCGGGCCCCACTCTTTTCCAGTGCCCATGCCCGAAGATCGGATCGTCATTGCCACATTGCAGCGCATGTACCGGCACTTCTACATTCGCCTGACCGACATCGTGAATATTTTTGGCCTGCTCGCGCACAACCGAGTCGACTTCGATCAATTGAAAGCAATCGCAGAACTGGGCGCAATCTGGCCCGGCGTGGCGACCCTGCTTGTCATCGTGCGCCAACAGGGTCTCAGATACGGCGGTCCTTCGGTCGAGTTACCCGAAACAGTGCGCAGTGCTGCCCAGTTCGGTGCCAAGCAAACCTACATCGGCCGGAAATTTCTCCGCGTGCCCATCATGCCCCAGGCTGCCAAGCTTTTCCTGCGTCAACTAGCGGGGAATCGAAGGATGCACGATTACAGGGCCATGATGCGGCTCAGCCTATTACCCGTGCTAGCCACGGCAGCCTTCGTCAGCTTTCGTCTGACCGGCGACGACAAGGGTGTGTGGTAGGCATGACGTAGCTCCGCTCGCAGGCTTAGTGTCTGAATGCTCCCGCCCACTCTTTATCCGGCGCGGCGCATCGGCCTTTCCGTCTTCATGAAGTCTGCACTGGCTTCGCTGGTAGACGAGATGTCCTGTCCACTCGTTCGTTTCAAGATATCTTTGGCCAAGGTCGCCCACTCGGAGTTGTCGCAGTGAACCGACAGCAGGATGCCACCGTCTTTGATGCGTCCCTCGTATCGCTTCGCCTCGTACTCGGGAATTCCCATCCCGACCAGCGCCCCCGCGAAACCACCCACGGCTCCGCCCACTCCGACGCCAGCTAATGTCGCCAGAATCGGTCCGGCAGCGATGAAGGGACCCAGTCCAGGAATTGCAAGCGCTCCGACTCCTGCTAGCCACCCCAAAGCTCCACCCAGGACCGCGCCTGCGCTCGCACCCGCGGTCACACCTTCGGGCGCCTTGGTTCCTTTTTCGTGAGCGAAATCTTTGGTGCCGATGTTTTCAGGCAACAGAACCGAAATGTCCACATTGCGAAACCCACAATCCCTGAGCTCATCCACGGCCAGTTCCACGCTGGAATAAGTCGCAAAAATTCCGAACACCGCTATGTTTTTGCCCGCCATGGTTAACTCCTGGAGGACATGCCCCCCCTTGCTCGCGCGAACCATTCCTTCTCCTCACCAGGCTACGTTTCAGATCCAGGAACGGTCCATCCCGAAAACGCTGTAATCCATGACAGTTCTTAATGCACCAGGCGCTGCCAACCGGGGGTGCATTCAGGCGTTCGGGGTGGGAATCTTTTTCAGATCAATGGGTTACAACCACCTGACAAAAAGGCAACATCCAACCCCGCGTGCCAGAGTCTAAGACAATTCCGCGCACCAGTTCGTCCTATCCGCCACTGTTGGCGGAACAACAGACTGCATTCTTTCGCGAGGTGCTGACCGCCTTGAACGAATGTGGCGTCGGCTACGCGGTAACCGGCGCTTTCGCCCTGCAGCGCCATACCGGGATTTGGCACCCAACGAAAGATATGGATATTTCGCTGCCTTCGCAATCGGTGTCCAAGGCTCTGGACTGTCTGCAGCGGCTCGGTTACCGCTGCGAGGTCACGGATGCGGTTTGGCTCGCCAAGGCATTCCGGGCTGACTTCTTCGTTGACCTGATTACCGGCATGAGTAACGGCGTCATTTCCGTGGACGAACGCTGGATTGAGCGCGCGCATCCGGCCGTCATTGTCGGCGTTCCTACGCGGGTGTTGGCGCCAGAAGAACTGCTGGCGTCCAAGCTCTTCGTGGCCCGCCGCGAGCGCTTCGATGGCGCGGACATTGCCCACATTCTCTACGCGACGAGCGCCAGCCTGGATTGGGACCGTTTGCTCGAAGTGGTGGGAGACCACTGGCAACTTCTGCTCTGGTCTCTCGTATTTTTCACATATGTCTATCCGGCACACGTGAATATGGTGCCCGCAAATGTCTGGCAGGAACTGCTGGCGAGATTTGAAAAGATCGTAACAACTCCGAATTCAAACGCACCATTTCGCGGCAGCCTGATCGACCAATTTCTTTTTGCCATCGACGTAAGGGAGTGGGGAATGAAGGATCAACTTGCGGAATACCGCACGCAACGGTTGGACGACACAAGATAACTTGGAGACCAGCCGACATCGCTATGAGAATCGCAGCCACAGCTGACTTGCACTTTACGCCCGAGCGCTATGCCTCGATCGAGCCTCAGATGCGAAAAGTGCGTGACGAAGCTGACATCCTGGTAATCGCCGGGGATTTGACCAACTACGGAAAAACTTCGGAAATCGAGCCGCTGATCAATGTCCTGCTGCGCCTGGGTTTGCCAATCGTCGCTGTCCTGGGTAACCACGACCACGAAAACGGGCAGCAAGAGGAATTGATCACGCTGTTGCGGACTGCGGGGATCCATGTGCTGGATGGCACCGGTTTCGAGCGCGACGGAGTCGGCTTTGCCGGCACCAAGGGATTCGTGGGAGGCTTCGGCCGCGCCGCGCTCACCGCATTTGGAGAACCAGAAGTCAAAGCCTTTGTAAAGGCAGCGATTGATGAAGGAGTCAAATTGGAGCGCGCCATGGCCCAGTTGCGCACTCCGAAACGCGTGGTCGTGTTGCACTATGCGCCAGTGCAGGACACCGTGGTAGGCGAGCGCCCCGAGATCTTTTGCTACCTAGGAACCTCGCGGTTGATCGAGGTGATCGATCGGCATGGTGCCGATCTTGTTCTGCACGGCCACGCTCATAACGGGTCGCCTATGGGTAAGAGCACAGCGGGAATCGCGGTGCACAATGTTGCACTTCCACTCCTCCAAGCCCGAAATCCAGCACGCGCCTATCAGCTGTTTGACGTGTGATATCAGTTTGATGCACGACTTACATAGCCGTTCAGGGCAATCTACAGGGTGAACTCTATCCTCACACGCTTTGACCCGCCTTAAACTCCGAGGGTATTTCGAAAGTTCGTAACCGCTTCCGTCGAGGGACCTTTGTGGAGGAATTAAAAGTTCGCTACGAGTATGCCGCGCCGATTCGGGTCCGGGCCATCCAGACTCCGCCGAGACCGTTTCATGTTCGCTCCCCCCAGCCATGGGTAGACGCGCATGTCCCCGGAGGCTCGTGGGGCTACTCGCAATCCAGAAAGCAAAGCGCCTATGCCTCCCTGGTTATCCACATCATCGCCATAGGCGGCGTTCTCGCCATATCGTTGATGCCTTCGAAACCCAAACAGACGCCTTTGCCTATCCCGGAACACGTCATGCTGATCGCGCCTTCGAAGGACGTCTACGTGCTTCCGCCCGCAGTTCAGGAAGCAGGCGGAGGCGGCGGTGGAGGAGATCGGGATAAATTCATTGCCCCAAAGGGACGGTTGCCGAAGCCTAGCATGCAACAAATTACGCCGCCGGCGATGGTCGTTCGCAACGAGCACCCCAAGCTGCCCGTTGAACCCACGGTCGTGGCCCCACCGAAAGTCGAGATTGCGTCCTCGCGATTGCCCAACCTCGGCGATCCCGCAGCTCCCGCGATGCCGCGAGCACCGGCTTCGAACGGTACAGGATCGGGAGGCGGTATCGGCTCGGGCTCGGGTGGAGGCGTCGGCAAAGGTAGCGGTCCGGGCGTTGGAGAGGGCCGTGGCGGCGGAATCGGAGGCGGGGTATTTCGCGTGGGTGGAGGCGTGTTGGCGCCCCGTCCCATCTCTACGCCCGACCCCGAATACACTGACGAAGCGCGCCGGGCGAAATATGAAGGAACTTGCGTGCTGGGCATGATCGTTGGCCCCGACGGCAAGCCGCGCGATATCCGGATCCAGCGAGCGATTGGCATGGGCCTGGACAAGAAGGCAATCGAAGCCGTGCAACAGTGGCGTTTTAATCCCGCGACCAAGGACGGCCAGCCGGTTGCCGTTCAAATTAGTGTGGAGGTCAGTTTCAAACTCTATTGAGACGCTGGGGGAAACAGCATGCCCGAAATACAGCGATTACCCGATAGAAAGACTTTCCGTTAAAGGACAAAATCGCGCCCAAGTAAGAACTGGAACGGCAGCTAGCAGAGCGGCCCAACAACGGGAGGGGCGGCTTTTTCGAGGATTCGCTCTTATCCACCTAGGGGTTATCCAACCTGGGGCGATCTTTGAGTCCCGGCACTTCCCCCCTACCGCCCCTCCTACGTGTTGAGCGGTTGCCAGTACAGTTCGCTTGCGTCCGTGCGTGCCCAAATGCAGCCACGACCGTTTGCGATTCCATTCGCCTCCCCAGCTCGCTTTTTGTCCAGCCCCCGAAGCAATCTTAGTTGCTTACGACACAACCTCAGATTCGACAAGCGGCAATGGAAAGGAATCTCGCTATGAGAGTGCGCAACGTCCGGCCCTGGAAACAGGAGAGTTGGACCCGCTTGTACGAAGCCGCGTTGTTCGAGCGAAATGCGTTGCGCCTGTGGACCCGCATCTGGAAGGCGCAATTGGCCATTCTCGAAAGAGAGAGCGAGATACGGCGTAGCCCCACCATGGACGCGAGAGAACGCATCGCGCTGCGGAAGGCGCAAGCAGTGCTGCAGGATCTTCGGCGATTGGCAAACTTGGAGGATCCCATCCAACGAGCTTGCTGACAATCGGGGCCCCTCCCCACGCCGAAGCATGAACGACGGTACTCCCCACCACCGCGCAATAACATGGGTGCGAAACAAAGTGGATCGAAAAAGACGAGGGTCTCCGCCACCCCGGCGCTGTGCGCATCTAAGCCTCGATGTCGCGCAACCAGGACATTCTGACCGCCAGCAGGTGGCATTTGAGCCGTTGGCATTGGATCGGCGGAATCGCGGTGCTGTTCGTCGTTGCCGCAGCAGCGGGGATTGTGATTTCCCGCGCTGAGCCGATTCTGCGAGCGCGTGTCATTGAAACCTTGTCTGCCAAGTTCAAGAGCAGAGTCGAGCTCGACGCCTTCCATGTCTCGTTGCTTCAAGGCCTGCAAGTTTCGGGTGAGGGTCTCAGAATTTTTGGGGTAGCCGATCCGAACAATCACGCACCCGGGATCCAGCCGCTAATCGCAGTCGCAGAATTCCGGTTTCGGACGGGGATCTCAGGTCTGTTTCGCTCGCCTACCCACGTGGACACGGTTTACTTGAAGGGATTGCAACTGAACCTGCCGCCCAGCGAACAACGTGGACAGATGAAGAACATGGGACCGAAGGATGGAAAGATCAAGATCGTCGTGGATAAGTTCGTCAGCGACGGGGCTCAACTCATCATCAATACCTTGAAACCGGGAAAGCTGCCCTTGGAATTCGATATCGCGAGTTTGAAAATGGCCAGCATTGGCCCGGATGCGCCGATGCATTTTGACGCAAGGCTCACCAACGGCAAGCCGGTGGGAAATGTTCTTTCAAGCGGTTCGTTCGGTCCATGGCAGGCCGGCAATCCGCGCACCACACCCGTAAGCGGAACCTATTCCTTCCGCGATGCAGACTTGGGCACAATCAAAGGCATTGGCGGAATCCTGTCATCGACCGGGAAGTATGAGGGAACCCTCGACAACATCGTCGTAGATGGG
>WNFQ01002075.1_pt1 | contig 18393 bp, 17 predicted proteins | sample 5400171 | NCBI WGS metagenome assembly WNFQ01 (sample SAMN13153356, study PRJNA577476) | soil metagenome | isolation source: 20 cm soil under Madrone tree | place: USA:California | collected 2016-06-14 | reverse complement strand
ACAGGTCGCACACGGCCGACGCGCGCATCTCCAGTAGCCTCTCAGCTACGATCTTGGCTGACCTTGGATCGGCGGGCGTTTCGCCATTTTGTCCTACGAGCACGAAACCAAATTTTTCGCGCAAGGTCGGGAATTCGCCTTCGCGATCGATGACAATAATTGGAACTTTGCCAAACATTTGCTCGACCATGCGCCGAATTAAAAAGGATTTGCCGCCACCGGTACTCGCCCAAATTAGAAGATGGGTCCGGAGCAGTGCCTTTACATCCAAGGAAATGTTCTTGCCTTCGGATTTGCCAATTACAATTTTCATCGAAAGTCTTTTTGGCAGGCGTGTTCCAAACCGAACCTGCATTGCCATTATCAGAACAAACTGTCTTGTGCTCTTTGCATGCTCAGCCAAACTGGATCACCATGATGATCGACCGCGAATCGCGCAATCTGTTCAACCTGGTCGACGACTGCGCGGAAGGAAAACCGGATAATCTTCTGTGTCTTTCCACTCCCCTTGTCTTCTACGTTGGCAAGAACCGGATGCTCGATCATTGCCGCCATAAGCGTCAGGTCGTTCTCCGGGTCATCGGGCACAAGCCCAACGGCAATCGTCTGTTGCGCGACGCTTTCGACTTCCGTGCGCTTCACGTTGCCCTTGCGCATGTGTTTCCATTCCGCCAGCACTTCAGCCGGGAGATGCCCGTCTTCTTCGTGTTCTTTCGTCAACGGGAAGGCGAATTCGAATCCAACGAACCGGTCGCCGGATTCTTCTTTCTCGAAATGCGGCCGCACGAATTGGGCAAGCATCTTGCCGTTGCGAATAGCCTTGGGCTCGGCCGGTGGCGAATCTCCTAAGTTGAGTTGCTCCTGCTCCTGCTCTCCAGGTCCGGGTTCAGGCTCAGGCTCGCCTACTTGTTCTTCGGCAAGAGAACCTGGAACCGTAGTCGGCTGTGAGAAATCATCGACAGGATCAAGCGGTGACATACTCTTGCCCTTGACAGCCATTTTCAGCCTCCTTTAATGCGTCACTCCCGGCGTTTGCACCATTTCTAATCCAAGTGGTTGGAATACTCCAAGGAATTTCCGACAATCATTGTTGCCACAGCTTACGACCATGATTTTGAACGGCCCGAGGTCTGTCAGCGAGCCGAAGATTTTGCCGTCCGAGCCGCAATAGGGGCAGATAGGCTTGCGGACTGTTTGCTGCATGGCCGATGGCGCTGGCACATCTTCTGGTTGCTGAATCTCCGGTGCCGGGAATTCCACAATTGGAGCCATGGACTTGTGAAAGTCGTTAGCGCATTCCCGCGGTTCGTCCTGATCATGCAGAATTTTAGGTAATCCGCGAAAGCCAAAGCATTCCGGGCATTTTTCTTCGGTCATTTGCTAACCTCAAGCTGGATTTGGCCATCAACTCTCTTCCAGGAAGTTGTGTTGCAGTATTCGCACTGAACGTGTGGGAAACAGTGTTGTAAATCGTTTGGATCTCCAGTCACGATGATGACCTCTCGCCATTTGTGCCTACCGTCAGGAGATTGCCAGCATTTGCTCATGCTCTTTTCCTGACAGTCTCAACTTCTTCCTGGAATACTTCGATTCCGCCGATGATGCCAGCGGCGTCGGGGCCTAGCTTCGTTACGATGGCCTGAGCCTTTGATTCATCCAGGATCAAGAATTCTCTTTTATGGAGCGCTGGATTCGTGACCCGGTATCTATAAACCTTGCGGATAGAATGGCCTTGCTCTTTTGGGATGGTGCTCGGAACGATCACGGGCGGCGGCGGCGCGATGGCCGCTCTTTCAATGATCGTATTGGCGGCTTCCGTTTCGCCGATTTCTTCCATCCTTGCGGCTTCCTGCAAAGCCTGCTGCTCCGCTTCGGCCTTGGCCGCTTTGCGGTCCGCTTCTTCCTTTTCTAATCTCTCGCGTTCTTTTTCGGCGCGGAAGTCTAGCCGGCTCCGCTTTATCAGGTTTTCGGCCTGTTGCAATGGCATCAGCAGCGTGGCCCGCAAGGAGGTGATGAATTTATGAACGCTGTTGGCTTGCTTTGCGGGCTCTTCGAAAAACTCGGTAATTTTTTTCTGCCGCGCGACAATGACGTCCAGTAAACTGCCGCTCGCCAGATAATCGTCGTTATTCGCCAGTACTTCGAAATCCTTGGCCTGGGCGACGATGTGCGGGATACTGGCCTGCATTTCCATGACTTTTTTTGAATCGAGAACTACGACTGGCATCTGGTCGGCCATTGATCACTCCTCGATTTTCCGCAACGGGCTGCCCATCTTTAATTTCCAGGTCGTTATGTGCAATGTGGAGATGAAAATTTCAGCGTCTTGAGAGTCAAGAAAATCGTGTTTTTTATAGCGTCCATCGGGGAAAAGCTGCACCGCCATGCGGCGCCGGCGGGCAAACATAGCCCTTGCTGAACTATGCTTCCCGTCTGGAACCCCCAAGGCATAGCCGGCGAGCTGTATCGCCCAGAAGGGCTCGACGTTCGCGCTATTCTTGATTTCAACGATGGCTTCCTGTCCACGCATCAATCCTTCACGGTCGATTTTGAGCCCATACGTCATGCCATGGATCGTGGCAATGTATGGCTCTTCGATCAAACGTGGGATAAATCCGGTATCGCCACGGAAGTTGGCCCAGGCCTCGATGCGGCCTTTGATATCCTGATCGGCCGGATTATCTTCTTTGAAGGATGTCCAGTCGAGCGTTCCCTCGTCATAATAATGGCTTCCAAGGTGGACAAGCGTCCCTATAGTGGACTTTCTCTCCAAAATCTCTTTTCGCACCATGTCATAGCTCACGAGCCCTGCGTGGTCGAGCGCCCTTGTTACAGATGGGATAGCACGCCCATCCATCGTGTATGCATGTGTTGCCTCATCAAAGGAACATCCCCGCGTCAGCACCTATTCTCTCGCTTGAGTGATGCTATCCAAAGCGCTGGCAAGCTGCGATTTCCGCATGTCCTTCAGCGCTTCGACTTTGTAAGTTTCCTTGATGAACTTGACGACTTCAGGCTTCTTCCAGTTGGCGCCAAAGGCTTTGTTCCAGAAGTCTTGGATCTCCGCCGGCGTCACATAGGGGTCCTGATCGCCCTCGGCGAACATGGAGCCGGCCGGCGTGGCATTCGCTTGAATGGAAGCAGCAGCAGCCTTTTCCGGTTCCTTGCTGGCAGGCTTCGGTTCTTCTTTTGGCTTTTCGGTCGCCGCAGTTTCAGCCACTGCAGCCGGTTCGGACTTTTCCGCAGGCTTCTCGGTTTCAGGCATTCGGCGCGGGATCGAAGGCTCCAAGATTTGGTCCACTGCGATATCAAGATCGCGCTCGGCGTCGCGATTGACGATTTCCACAAGCCCTTCAAGGTTGCGGTTCTTGAGCGGCAAGCGCTTGGCAATTACCCTGATCGGGGTGATCCGGAAACCTTCCTCGAAGAAGGCCATCCATTTCATGCTGTTCGGCTGTTTTGAATGGTTCCGGTGCCGTTCAATTTGTTCCGTCGTAAGATATTCCCAATCGACAGTGCCATCGGTAACTGGCGCGTGAAACAAATTCCGTTTAGGTGCGAATTGGCGTTCGAATTTGTCGCATGCATACACGCATTCGGCGTAAAAGGTTTTCACTTCCCCGGTCTCATAGGCTTTCTGGATAAAGAAACGGTAGGAAGGCTGGAATTGCGCCTGGCCGCCGTAATTGATAAGCCAGCCAAGCTGAAGCGATGGACTTAGACTGCAGCCGACTTCCGCCGCATCATAGGCTGCGAGCAAGACGCTGTTCGGATCGCAATCGGCCAAACTTTGCCCTTCTTTTGAATTCGCTTTGCTTTTCTGGATCGCTGTTAGGATGCCAAGAAAGAAACGGTCGCGGTCAATGCCTTGTGGCAGCCGTGCAATCAGATTCGGTTTGGCTTGATGAATCATTGCAACGACAGGGTTGTCTGTTTTCTTGGTCTCCGCTGTTTTGCGAATGCGCACGCGTTGATAGGCAGCATTCGCCTCCCGGCACTTCTTGCAGCGGCATTGAAAACCGGTATAACGATACCGTGTTCCATGCGCTGGAATTTTCAGTTTTTTATATTTTCCGATCACCACGGCGAAGGACTATTGCACAGCAAGTTATATCATGTCAAGCGTGTTCTCGATTTCCACAAGAAGAGCATTCTTCAGGCAATCTCGGCGGCATCCCATACAGCCTGCGTTCCCGAGCCGCCGACATTGGCGTCTTGATAGAGCTGGATGACTTCTTCAGTAGGCACTGGACCAAATTTTCCGGTTTCCTCAAAATGGGGCTCGTCGCCCCAAGATCTTCCGCTTCTCAATCCAAGCGCTTCTCCTGCTGCAATGATGCGCGCCCATGCGGGATCTTTGTCGTCCCAGATCGGGGAACCATTTCTGAATAGAGCAACATCGCAAGCCATTCCGTAGCAGTGCCACGATTGTCCGCTATCCGCTTTTGTGACGCGCCGGTTCTGATGTTCAGGAATGATTTGCATCCCGCAATTAAGCCGGCAGGCATTCACATCGTCGACCGGAGCCCGCCCTTGCAACCATAGAGCATGCTGCTGCGCCCAGGTCCGGAATCCTTGAGTTACCCGGATTTCAATCCCTTCCTGCAGGAGAGTTTCTGCGAGCGTACGGATTTTCTGCGCGAGCTTTGGATGGACTTCGAGCAACCGCGCTTCACTATTTCTATCAAGCATCCAGATCCTCCACGATCTTGGCTGCAAGCATTTTAGCCCGATACTTTCCTTCTAGGATCGCTGCATGCCTCTGTCTAAACACTTCCAAATCTTTTTGCAGCGCGATTTCGTCGTAGCCGTCAGGAAGCGGTCCATCTGATGGACCAATGGTTAAATGGTGGGTCGAGCTGAGATCCCCGAGGGTTAAGGTCAATTCGACCCGCGTGATGTGATGATGGTCGGTAACGACTTTATGCGTATAGCCTACATCCTTCCCGTTCACTTGCACGCATTTCATGTCCCCTCCATCCAGACCTCATAGAGATTGAGCTGAAATGTTGAACCGACATTCTCGAGCCCGTTGGCCTGCACTATAATGACGGGCACGACGATGGATGGGTCTTGCCCTGCCGGTAATACAATCGAAGCGATCTGCGGCGTGAGGTTAGTCGCATCGCCTCTTAAAATCTGATGAAATGTAAACGGGCTATGACCTTGCTGATTTCCGAAATAATTAAAAGACACGACCACGGTGGTTGGAATCGGCGGCGTAGCGGTGATCGAATTCGACCAGGCATAGAGTATCTTCAGCGTCAAGGTCTGGAATCTCTGGGTCGATCCGGTCGAATACAAAATGATATTTTGCTGGCCTGGCGGCGTTGAAGGAGCGGTCCAGCCAAGCATTGCAAAAGTGGTCATGTCGCCATCGACGCATTTGAAATCACTCGTTATATAGCCGGAGCCCTGTGAATTCTTGGTGTGTATTTGAAACCCTATCCTGACTGGTGGTGGAGGTGGTTTCGGAACAGGAGGGTTGGGGCATCCATAAATGGCGAAGAAAAGAAACAAGCAGCTCACTTGGGCGATTTTCATGACACACCCTCCATCCAGATATCGTAGATATTGAGATAAAACGATGATCCTATAGTTTCTGATCCATTTGCCTGTACCACAATGACAACTACAACGGTTCCAGGATTCTGCCCTACGGGTAAGGCATACGATAGAATCTGCGGCGTGAGGTTAGTCGTATCGCCTCTTAAAATCTGATGAAATGTAAACGGGCTATGACCTTGCTGATTTCCGAAATAATTAAAAGACACGACCACGGTGGTTGGAATCGGCGGCGTAGCGGTGATCGAGTTCGACCAGGCATAGAGTACCTTCAGCGTCAAGGTCTGGAATCTGTCGGCTTGCGCGCCAGCAGAATACAAGACGATATTTTGCGATTGCGTAGTTGCTGTGGGAAGTGACCATGACAATTGGGCAAAAGTGCTTGTGTCACCATCCACGCAATTGTAGTCGGCAAGTATGGCTCCGGTACCTATCGAATTTTCAGCGTGTATTTGGAATCCGATCTTGGTCACAATTCCGGTCTGCGCTCCGGCGCCGCCATCGCCATTGCCGCTCGTATCTGGAAGGCCTGCGCGAGGCGTTGTAATTGAACCGATAAAAAAGCGAGTCGTTCCCTGCATGGCAGCCTGTTTTGTCGATGCTACTTGGTAGGTTACGCTTCCGCCAACCTCCGCAACGTCATCGAAATATACGTAATAGAGCGTGTTATATGCGAGAGCTGTGATTGCTCCGGAGAGATAGTTGATAGTTGTGATTCCAGCTAGCACCAGCGAGAATGCTGCAACGTTGATTGTCGCGCTTGCTCCAGCATCCGTGGCTGTAAGCGGATTCGTCAGTGGCCGGTAAGCCGTGTAGCCAGGCGCGCCGATATTCAGATAGCCGGTGTCCAGGGCAACAACACCTTTTCCGGTTCCGGCGATAGCCAGCGAATAGGCAGTCACGCTAGCAAGCGATTGCTCCTGATTGCCAAGCAGATTGAATGATGTAAATTTGAAATTGAGCGTCTTGCCGTAGAATGTCGGGTCGTATTGCTGGATGAAACTTGCCTGATCCAAGCGGGCAAATATCTCACCGGCGATGTGTGAGGACCCTGAAGTTCCATAGACGCCGCGATAGAGCGTTGTCAAACTATAGAGCTCACCACCAACAAGAGCTGCTGTTTGATAACTCAATAATTCCAAAACATTCGATGCGTTGACGATTGCACAGAGGCTTACAAGATTGGATGCGTCGGATGAATTCACAGTCGCAAGAGTAGCTCCGGCAACATTGAGTTTCACGTACAATATATTGGTGTTATCCGGATTGGCCGAGCTAAAAGCTGCCAGTGCTTGTGTCAACGTACCGAGCCTGCTGGAGGAATTAATCGTTGTCAGTAAGGCATAGTTCGTTCCTCCATCAGTGCTCACCCAGACATGGCAGCCGCCCCAATTCGGATTGGAGCCATTCGCAAAGCCATAGAGAACGTTCCCCTTTTGCAATCCGAGACGATTGGGGGCTTCAATAACAAGGGCATTCGTATTCCCCGGGTCCTGCTGGCCAAGTTCCAAAATGTAAGGCGCATTGACACCTTTCGGATTGTAAGCGGGCTGCGCCGTGCCCCAGATGAAATCTTCCGCGGTAATGCTCAAGCCTTCTCGTGGATCATCTTCGATTTTTGTGATCCGAACAGAAGTCCCCGATAACCCCAGGATCAGATCGTTGATCGTGACGACATCCATCGGCTCCAAATAAGAAAATGTATCAGGAAGCTTGAACGTGTATTCGTTCCGGATGTAGGATTTGCGTTGCACGCGCATCGAAGCGGCATATTGAGCGGCCACAAGCGTAGTGAGAAAATCGTATTGCTGGGGGTCCTCGATGCGCAATCCGAACCGGCCGATTGATGCTTCGTCCTGTTCGTAGACAACCTCGGGATTGTAATCGTTCACGCGGGCCTGATATGTCACCTGCGCGCGATTGAAAGCATCCTGCCAAGCGGACCTGGTGATTTTTATGGGGTCTTCGGCCTTGTCTTTCGGAAGAATGTAATTGTCGTCCGTGATGTTCGCAACCGGTGTTGTCGATGGCGAATAGGTGACGCCGTTGCCGACCGCTGTCGTGTCGCTATAAGGCACGAATTTGAGCAGTCCTTCGCTCCAAAATGCAGCACACATGCCGGCCTCAAGCCATGGAGCAATGATATGGGCGCAAGGTGTTTGATTCTCGATGAGCGGCGAAATAAAAAAAGAATTCGCCGTCCAGCACTTCCGCGCCAGGGATGCGCTATCAAGACCGCTTATGCCATTGAGCGGGAAACCGATACTGAATGCAGGGTCGGTCAGCAAGGCAAGAATGCAGTCGGCGGGATTCGCATCGACGACACCGCCGCCAAACTGGAAATTGCCGGCAACCTCGTAAGAATAATTCGGCAATTCCGGAGTGAATCCCAGATACAAAGCGGAAGAGAAAATATAGGCCAGTTGCGAATAGCCGAGCGCCTTCGATGGATGCTTCCCGGTCATATAGGAAAGCGGAGACTGGCCGAGAAGACCGCTGACAAGCGTGAGATTTAGTGTCGTTGGGGCATTCGCGTTCGTATTGGTATCGTTGTATTGATAATTGATGACGATGCCTTGCCCGGTGTCCGCGGAATTGAAAGTGTAAGTCGCTCCGGACTGTGAATAATGCCCCGCGGCCGGCGAGCTGCCGACTTTGATCAGTGCCGTACCGCTTGGATAGAAGCTTACGCCGCGATCGGCAACGAAGTTCGTAGAATTGTCTACTGTAACCGTATAAGGACCGGTAAATGGCACGACCGTGATTTCCTGCGAAATGATTTGATAACGGTAGTAGGAATAGTTGACGGTTACGGTTATCCCGGCATCTTGAGCGGAAAAGTTATAGACGCCAGTTACTGGATTCACGGTGTACTGTTGCGAAGCCAAGAGCACGTCGCCGGCACCCCAATTCGAAATCGCAGGGGAAGTAGAATAGGTGAAATCGCCAGCAATTCCAGGCTGTCCGGACGCAATGGACGAATCCGTCTGTGTTGCGATTGTCGTTCCATTGATCATTGCCGTCAACGTTGTACCTGTCACGTAGAGAGTAAAAACGTCGCCCAAAACGAGTGTGCGTGCCCCGGAAGCAAGAACGGTAATAGTTCCGGCGACGGATTTGAACAGATACCAGGTGGTACTTTGGGAATAAAAACAGTAATAGGTTTGAGCCGAAGCATCCATGCGGACGGCAGGTCCGAATGCGCCAGTCGATCCCACACTTGTCGCGATGGTCGCAGTTGCAAACTGCGTGGCGCCAAAGGTATCGGCATTCCAATGAGCGGCCGCGCGTGAATCGCCGCCGACACCGGAAATCCGGCAAGTTCCACCGGTTTCAACGAACGTTCCTTCGTTGATGGTCCAATTCGAACCCAGCACGCTTCCGGTGAAAAAATCGCTCGCAGTAACGCTGTCCACGCGAACGAAGGGAACATTCTGGGTCCCGGTCAATGTTACCGGTCCGGGAGATCCGTAATCGGTGAATGGTCCTACCGAGTATGCATATGTCCCAGAGACGCCTTGGTCGTTTCCAAAGATAGCTGCATTTAAAACCTTTTTACCGCCACCACCACCTCCGCCACCACCCCCTCCCCCGCCCGGGCCTACCGGGCCGCCTTCACTTGAGGAAAGAAGCACGAAACGGCCGGTGGAATCCCAGAGGTTTAAAAGAGAATAAATGGGCCCTTGAGCGAGGAGGGCGATAATCGAAGCAGTATAAACATATTGCGAGCCGCCCTTGCCAAGTCCCTTGCCACCTTGTTGCTTCCCTTTCGTGGCCGTGAAATCGTTGTAATCGATCAAACGCGCAGCGAGGCGGTTCTGGCCGAAAAGAATGGGGATGGTGATGCCAAGGATCGAATTGTTGGTCCGTATCGCGTTGTACTTTTGCGTACGGTTCCCGCTGCCACCGCCGAGAAGACCCATTACTTATTCTCCATGAAAACTGAAAAAAAACGGTGCTCGCGCCGTTGCACAAATCCCTCATTCGCCGATGAGTAGATCACGCCATGAGGACGGATCGGATGAATGATCTTGTCCGGCCAGGATTCGATGATGCCGCCATGAGTATAGCTGTGGGCGATTTTGTAAAGAACCATGTCGCCTGGCTTGACCTGGGCTTCTGAGATTTCATGCGCGTATTGCCGAATAATTTTTTCGTAGGTATCGTCCCAGGTGCCATCCGGTTTCTTGTGCAGATAAATCTGAGGTGAATATGGAGGGATCTCGATGCGCTCTACTACGCCCGCTTCAATCGCCACTTGTGCCAAGAAAAAGGCACAATCGACACCATGGCCCTTGAGGGCGGCGTTGTCACAAAAGGGGGTATTCAACCAAGATCTTGCCATGGCAATGATTTGTTCGCGTTTATCTGATTCAGTAATAGTACTCATATTGCCACTTCTGGCGAGGGCACGAACGGGGTCGCCCCAATGTGTACTAGGTTGTTAAAAGTCCCCTGGCAGACCGCCGCAGTTTTTGCGCACCCGAAAAATGCAGTAAACGTATCCCCAATCGCGAGCGGCAGCGGAACGGAGGCAGCCAGCAAAAGATTCGTTGTGCTGATTTGCTGCTTGATCGTAAAACTTAATCCGGCGTTTTGACCTGTTAGAAACGTGATGTAGCCCTGAGTAAAAATCGGTGGTGATTGTCCAAGCGTTGCCGTGGTATTGATGCTTTGCCGCGTGCTTCCGGAAGCCACCGTCATAGTCGCCGATTTGAAATTCGTCGCGACCATGGTGCAATTCGGATCGTAGAGCGTATGCCGGCAGGAAGCCTGGATGATGTTGCGCGGCAATTTCTGATTGAGCAGATAGAGCGCATCGGCAACTTCGAATTCCAGTTTGCTTCTGCCGATCGAGCCATTCGGCTTGATGTAGCCGGCAAATTTTGTTTCGATGCCCCAGGAGGCGACATAGGAATTCGGCATTTGCCCGATGGGCCAGTAGGCGGTAAAAACCTGCACGAGAGCGGCATCAAAAAGACCTAATTGCGCGGCTCCCATCATGGTCACACTGGTATTCGGATAGGCCAAAGTCCCGGGCGCCAGCACGCTAAGCGTCATGTCGTTGGCCTTCAAATCGAAGGATGCCTCTGAGGTGATTTTTCCGCGCTCCCAGGCTCCGAATTTCGAACCGTAATAAGTGACGCCTTGATAGGCGATATCGAATGTCGAGGAACAAGCGTTTATCGATGGCGGCCGCGGACCGTAAGGACCGATGGGAACGGCCTGAGTTGCGACGTAGGGCCCCATGATAGAAGACCATTCAACTTGTGCGCCCCAGGCATCGACTTCACCGGTTGTCCAGCTTCCATAAGTTCCAATGAAAAACTGTGCCGCACCATCAGCTACCAAGGTTGCAGTGACCGCAAATCTTTGCCAAGTCGTAGTGAGATTGCAAGAAGTTAAAACATCGTGCGATCCGGTAAGGTCGCGGAAAAGTATATCGATTGTCTTTGTTCCGGACGGGACCTTCAACCAAACCGAGAAAGTGTAAGTCTTGCCACCAACGAGATGATTCAAGTCCTGATATACATAGGCATCCGTCGCGCCGGCAGTGGGGATTAATGGATTAGCGGTTAATGTTCCGTTAGGCGCTGAAACGGTAATTGGAAGTCCTGATACGAATTGCGTTTGATGGTAATTCCAGACCACTTTATTGAAAGATTGCGACCAGAGTAAAAGATTCTGCGGGATCGGCGTGATGGAAAATAGATCCGCGCGATTGTAGCTCTTTGCGGTTTTGAGGAAGCCCAGAAGGCCAGTGGAAAAATTCTTCATGGTGTTTAGAGTATTAGACTGCGAAATTTCAACGCCTTGCATTCCCACAATTGCCAAAGGAACTCTTCCAAGTCGTTTAGTTCATCGTCCATAAAATGGCAGCGATAGTAGTACGTAAACGTTACGGTGATTGATGTACCGCTTGCAGGCGCAATGGCAAATGTAAGTAATCCTCGCGGAGTCACCGGCGCTACCGCCGCCGTCGCGACATAAGAGGTCGGAGAGGTCCATCGTTCTATCTGTGCGAAATCCGCATAGAGAAAATCGCCAGGGTTTACCGTGTTATCCAAAATGATGTATAAAACCAATTGAGTTGTACCGACAGGCACGGTTGTCGTCACGGATACGCGCACGTAGGCGCCGCTCAATGTTGTCGAAGGGCTTTGGGAGGCAGTGATGTTGCTTCCGTTTGCTGTGTTGCAGTTCACCTGCAAGCGGCCCCTCACACCGGCGGTTCCTGCCAACAAATATGCGCTGAACGTAATGGTGTCACCGGGCGAAAAAGCGAGTGGATTCTGAATCTGCGCCAAGTTGTAGGAGCCGCCACTTCCCACTCTTGCGAGTTTGTTTGTTGTCAGCGTTCCATCGGGTGCAGTCCCGGCATTCCCTGTCACGGTCACGGCGCTAGCTATCCATGCAGACGACTGCGTAAAATCCTGCGAATACAACAGGAAATTCTCAAGCCCTGAGTACCATTGGTTGCCGCTTGTCTGCGGTCCGGCAGGGACGGTGACACCATTGATTTGTACAAGGCTCGGAATCACATTTTGTATTGGCTCGAATGAACTCGATCCAAGCGAGCGACCAATCTGAAATTGCGTCGTTGTACCATCACCATAACCAATCAATTGAAGCGTTGCTAAATTGTCGTATGGATCTGAAAAAAGCCAGTCGTTGGCAGCTCCCTGCATATGCTGATAAAAATCCAGAAATTGCTGAATCGCTGAATTTGTCTGATTCAGATCGCCGTAAATGTAGGTGAGATCGATTTCAAAATCCCAGACTGGGACTGGCGTCAAGGAGATCCGGACTTCTCCCCGGCGACTTGCCGGGGTTTGTCTGAGTGTTGAATAGCTCGGCGTTTTTTTCACCGGCCAACCCCAGCTGAGGGCTCTTGGTTGTCTGAGACTTGGCAATAAAAGATTGCTCACAAGTAGGAACTCCTTCGCAGTGCGCGTTGTACCGCCTTAGTAACATCAGCCGGGGCCATCGACCCGCCATGCATTTCCAGATGGATATTATTGTTCACTGTCCGACCGGCCGCGCCGCCGGCTCCGCCCGGACCACCGGAACCTCCTTGCCCTCCGGCAGCCGTCATCAAAAGTGTAGTTAAATGCGCTGGCAAAATTGCTTCCCCTTCATGCGCACCGACTCTGACGATGCCGCCTTTTTCAAAACCTGTGATTGCTTGGAGAGATCCTTCGACCAACGAGGCCGCAGCAATCGCGGCACCAGGGCCCAGCCAGGCTGCTTCAATCGCCGCCGTGGCAGCGGCATCGCCGATCGCTGCCTGCCGATCGACTTCTTTTAAGCTGATGCTCGCTGTTGCTGTCCCGGCGGCCGTTGCACCGAATATTTTTTCTAATGCGATCATCAGCAATTTTTTGGTAATCCACTCTTCGGCCATCTTCAAAACGGAAGTGATGAAAGAATCCGCCATGCCGGTCCATAAACTTTGCATGACGTGGGCAAAACTAGCTCCGCCTGCAGCCATCCGGAGGAATGCCGAGTTGAAACTTTGGAAGCCGGCTTGCGCGGCGTTTTCCGTCGCGATCCTGACATTCTGCATGCTGACGCCTAAATCGCGCTGCCCGGCTGCAATCTGTTTTAGCGTTGCTCCCCAGCGGTCGGCTGATGCGGCGGCGTTGTCCATCAGATGCTGCAACTGCTGCATTTGCTTTTCGAGGTCCTTGAACTGCCTGGAACCTTCTTCGGATTCCTGATTTACCTCGAGCATCACATTTTTGACGATATCGAGCTCGGCCTCATAACTGGCCGCAGCCGCTTTCGCTTCTCGCATCGCCTCGGCAGCGGCAATCGTTTGCTGCCTAAGAGATTCCTGCTCGAACACGGCGGTGATGGGACCTTTGCTGATCCCGGCAGCGCTGATGCCTTCCTGGGCTTTGATATCGCGGATCCGATTCTCCGCACCGCGCTGCGAAACCCGCAAAGCTTCTTCTTCTCCGCGAATGCGCACTTCGACGGCGCGTTGCCAGGCCTCTTCCTGTTGTCTGGCCGCTTTTACTCCCTCCGCCTCGTTTCTTTTTATGTCGATATCGAGACGGCGTTGCGCTTCGTCCTCGAGCTTCATCCGTTTGGTGATGGTTTCAAGATCAGCCTTGGCAAGCTTTTCGCTGTTCTTGACATTTTCCTGATAGAGTTTGTCGTCCAGTTCGGCGAACTTTCTGGCTTCGGCGGCTTTTTGTTCGGCAGCTAATTTGGTTTCAAGCGCATTGTGCTGCTCCGATTTCGCCATGTTATCGAGTTGGATTTGAATGCCCTGAAGAACCGATTTGTAGGTATTAAGGGCATCCGGATCGGGTAACCGGCCGATGGTTTTCTCCCCCATTCCACGCGGCCCCGCTGCAGTCTTTTCCAGATGTTTCGCTTCTTCGTCAGCGAGCGCCTTTTGGACAATAGCTTGCTCTTTTAGCAAAACGGTTTTTTCTGCCTCTGCATCGTTTGCCATCCGGGCAAGCTGTAAATTGCGTTCAAGCGGTTCGATTAATTTTCCAACTGCGGCGATATTCCCTTTGCCGAGGAACATCTCGGAACCAAAGCCAGGCCCGGCTTTCAATAACGTAACGGTTTTCTGCAGAGCATCTTCCAGAGATTTTGCCAATTCATCGGCTCGGAGTTTGTTCTCCGCCAAAGCCAAACCCAAAAAGTTTTCTGGCTTGTGTTCCAGTTTATCGATTTGATTTTGAATGCGGATATTGACGATATCGAGCTGGTCTCCCTGCATCGCCAGAGAAAGCGTTTGGTCATCGACCTTGTGGACCGTCTCTTCGCCCAGGTGGATCCATTTTTCATAGGACTCGATTGCTTTCTCGATCATCTCGACGAAAGCAATCACCGCAAAAATCGCGAACGTGGAAGCTAGAATCGGCGCCAAGGTTGCGCTCATTGCGCCCAAACGGCCGAAGGCAAAACCCAATTGGCCCATGCCAAGTTCGCTGGCCGCAATTCTGATTGAAGAATTTGCTAATTGGCGGGTGAACGCATCAACTTTCGTTGTCGTTGCCGCCATCTCCGTGCCCGTTGCTGCAGTGGCAACACCGAGTTCGACCATGATGGCAGCGGCTTGCTTTGCACTACTGCCTAGACCAATTAATGCGCCTTTTGTAGTTTCCACATCCATGCCGCTTCTTAAAAAGCGCGCGGCCATGTCCGTAGCGGCGTTCCCAGTTTCCCGAAATTGCTGGGTTAGTACGGCGGTATCGCCGGCAACTTGCCTCGAAGCTTCGGCGAGCTTCCCTACTTCGCCAACATTTACTTCTACTCCAATGCGTAATGGATTGTCAGGCATGTTGTCTTGCTTCCTGGAAACTTAGGGTGTATAATGCTTCTGGCATGGAACGGCTGGACAAGACGGGGCGGGCACAGGTTCGGTCTGAACAGGCTAGGCTCGGCAGGGCAGGCATGGTTTCATCGCGGAACATTCAAATGTTCACCTTTTTTAAACCGCTCGACGGCTTGCTGCACGTGCGGCGGCGCGCAATCCAAATGCCGCGCACCAGTCAAAAATTCCGCAGCAATCCGAGAATCCTTTTCCGTTGTTTCCGGAGCCTGTTTTTCCGGCCTGTAACCGTGGTCGCCCATTTCCTCGGCTCTTCTCGAACGCCAATTGCTTTGCCGTCCTTCTGGTCCTTTGTATCCAATGAACGATCGAAACATTAAATGCACCGGCGGAAAGTCCTGCCAATATTCCAATAGTTCCGCCACAAACGGAAAATCCATTGCGCCAACTTCATCCGGAGTAAGCCCGAGCTCTGTCACGATGCGGCATCGAATCAGCCCAAAGTCGATGTCGCCGGCGCTTCCCCCGAGGCTTGTGTCCGCGGAACGGTCAAGAGCCCGCTCATCTTCATGATTTCCTCATAGAGCTGCTGGATCGTGACAATATCCAGTTCTGACGTAAGTTTTTTGGCGTCCCAGGGCGCATTTCCATTGCCATTCGCCATTGCTGCGCCTTTGTTCAAGGCTTTGACGACGGAATCGAGGGTGCGCCGGCCCCATTCCTCGTCTGAGGGCTTCGGATCGCGCTGCAGCATTTCCCGGCCTTCTTTGATGTACTCTTCCGCTTCATCCCAACTGAGTGGAGCGATTTTCAAAGAGAGGCTGTCGAGTTTGATTTCACGTACGCGCGGCATAAATTTGGTCTTTCTTTGGTTGGATTTTTTGTTGGTTTGTGAGCTTTCTCACGAGGCAACCAACTTTTTTTCAGCGGAACTTACTACGAGGATTTTATGGCGGAGCCGCCAAAACAACGAGACGGCTCCGCCGAAGGGAGAAACAATGAAGGGCTACCCTCATCATCTCTGAACGAAATCCTAAGTCGGTCGGCGAGCGATGTCAAGGAAGAATTGTGATTGCCGGGAGTGGCGAAGACTAGATTAATCTTCGTACGCTTCCATAATGTAGCCAGCCGCATTTGCAAATGCTTGGCCTTCAAGATCGGAGATCAAATAATCGACGCGCTTCAAAGGCATGGTAAGTTTCCCGCACTTGCAGGCGTACAAATCCAGATAGTTCGGGATATTCCCGGTCAATTGCTGATAAGGCTGCGAGAGCAGCATTTCAAATTGCGGGCCCCAACCTTGAACGTGATTTTGCACGACCAGGACGCGGCCGGTCGAAATGCTGTAGCGGTAGGAAACCAGAACGGCCTTGTTGTTGTCAGCCACAGCAAAACCGTAGACACCGGCGCTCACGTTGTACTGGCCGACGGTTGGAACCCCGGTAACTTTTTGGAAGCCTTGCAGGTTCGAAGCGTAGATCACGCCCATGTCTTGGGTGAACGTTGCCGAATTCGTGACCGTGTAGGTCGTAGCATTGAGCGTTTTTGTTTCTTGCACTAAAGGAACGCCGCCGCCCGGGCCGGTGCCGCTGGCATTGCTGCCGGCGCTGATCGTGTCGCCAAAATAAATGTTGTTCCAGGTATCGATGTTGAAGCGACCATAGCCCGCCTTCCAGGTAATCTTTTTGTCGCTGATGGCGGTGTCGTCGGGGAATTGAAACTGCCCGCGCAATTCTTTGATGGTTGCATCGATCGTGATATCCACGTCCTGGAGAGTTGCAAACCATACAGGAGAAGCAGCAAAGGAGCCTCCCGAAAAACTGCCGGGCAACGCGAAAAGCTGTCCTGTACCAAATTGTACACGCACGGTTAAGTACCTCCTGAGTTAATAGTGCCAGTCAATTTATAATTGGCGCGCCAGGCTTTATGTTGATCGGCCTTGCATTGCCTGCAGCGTCTAAACTTGCCATTCTGAAGCCAAACAGTATTTTCTTTACTGTAAGGATGGCCCTTGGGACAATGAGTTTTAGCTTTTTGCCATGCACCAGTCCCGGGACCTTTCAAGTGACGCTCTTTTTTACGTAGTTCTGCGCGGATCTTTTCTCGGTCACTGATACATTTGCGGCAATAGCGTTTCCCGTTGCGCACTTGCAGATTATCGCCACTGTATGAATGTCCCCTGGGGCAAACAGAAACAGTATTTCGCGCGCAGCGTACCTTAGCAGATTCACTCATTTTCATGCGCGAGTCGATTGAAGCTTTTCTGCCCCTTGAGGCCGCTCCGATTTTTAGAGCCCTGGCAATAAGTTTTTCTGGATTCATCTCCCGGTCTCTTTGCCACCGTTCGCGATGAACTAAACTTGTTCGTTCTGTTGCAACAACCGGTGGATAGGCCCGGCCGCCAGTTGCAACGTTATAACCAAGGTTTGGATCCGTTGCTTGAAGGGCCCAGATGAAGAGTTTTTCACACTGATTTGCTTCTTCGAGAGTGGCGCATTCGACCAAGGGAGAGACCTTGAAATTCTGTGCGCCGTGCTCATAAATTGCTTTGCCTAAAACGGTGCGATCAGGATTATGGAGGGCATCAGAAATATGTTGACGTAATCGTTGCTCAAGCGTACGTCTCGTCTGCCCAATGTAATATTTGGCGTTGGTCAAATTCTCGATGAGATAGACCTTTTGCACACGAAAACGCTATCACGTAAATGCACCGCTTTCCACAGGAAGTTAGCGTTCAGGAAGGGTTTTTATTCCTTTTTCCGGGCTTGTCTGGCGATGGCAGATAAATCATTGAATACCTTGCGAGCCACACGCTCGGAACGCGTCACGGTAGCTTCAGCTTCTTTGATTGTGCCAGGCGCGAGATCCTTCAGAAATTCTTTGCGTGTAGCGCCGGAGAGACAACGTTCAAACGTGCCAGTTTCTCCGTTGGTTAGGTCACGGAAGAATGCTGTTTCTCCGTCATTAGAAGTGATTTTCAATCGTGCTATTTTCTTGTAGCTCATGTTCCTTTCTACACTTGCGGATATTTTGATACAACGCAGTAGTGGCACATTCTGGCGTCAAATCCGCAGCCAATATAATCATTTTATCCTGCTAGACCACACCTTGCCCGTTCACGTCTGAACCTTCCACGCCTGCGTTGCCAATCCTGCCATGACCAACCGCGCCACTGCCGACCAGATCTTAACGGACCGGACCATTACTCGCCTGCGATGCCAGTGCCTAACAGACCTTGCTGGGACAGTGCTCTCCTCGCCTGCGACTCCGCGCCTTTACCCGCCTGATCCCACCACGCCTTATCACATCACGACCTGCCTGCAATGCCGCGCCATTGCTCACCCGTTCGCATTTGACAAGTCCCGCCGCACCTGCGATTCCATGTTCCCGCCCATGCTAGCCTGCGATGCCGCTGCAGGACTGGCCTCGTTCGCACCATTGCTGACCGAAGCCCGCCGTTTCCCTCCCCGAGCAGAACCCGCCACGCCTGCACTACCAATTCTTACCAGAACTCTTCATGCCACGCCTGC